>Ga0307380_10001673_pt1 | contig 32222 bp, 22 predicted proteins | sample UN3MG_FD_202239 | JGI IMG/M metagenome (GOLD analysis project Ga0307380, IMG submission 202239) | Soil microbial communities from Risofladan, Vaasa, Finland - UN-3 | ecosystem: Environmental > Terrestrial > Soil > Coastal area > Acid sulfate soil | place: Finland: Risofladan, Vaasa | collected...
TCAGCGCGTGCGGGGCTGTCGCGTGCTTGCTTGCAGCGAGCGTTTCCAACGCATCGAGGAAGTGCTCGCGGGGCGGCATTTGGGTGTGAGGGTCCATGCTGCTGAGCCAAGCGCAAGCAGCAACCACAGTCGTCGCTGAGTCAGGGTCGGCTCGCGTCTTGAGAATGCTCGCGATGTCGGACCGGGTGAATGAACCCAACGCGGTGAGGAAATGCTGGACTTCGTCTCGACTCATGGCCGTAATCTTACCGAGAACAGGCAAGTCGCGCCAGCATCCTGGCTCCCGCGCCGAGCATCTGGCGGCTGATCCCGAATCAGCTCGCCGCGCCCACTCCCTAAGTTGTTCCACTGGAACGAGTTAGCGGGGCGATGATCGGATACAGCCTTTAACGATTGTGCCCTCCGGGGCAGCCCAGCGTGGGCCGAGGCAAATGCCTTTCGGTTCGACTCGGAGAGGTCGTGCAGCGCCAAACCAGTTCGGGCCCCCTCAGCGGCGGTGCCGAACACCGCGGTTGAGGAGGCCCGGGCCGGAGGAGGTGGGATTCGAACCCACGGACCCTTTCGGATCGCCGGATTATCAGTCCGGTGCCATAAACCACTCGGCCACCCCTGGGAGAACCTCCGCGCCCCGGAGGGCCTTCCAGGATGGTCTAGCACGGATCATTCTACGCTCCGGGGAAAGCACCGCAAGGGTAGAGCCGGAGCCCTTACTTGCGCCTGTGACGCTGATGATAGGCCCTCCATCTGTTCAGCTCCCTGCCTCACGATACATCCAACCACGTCAGCAGCTCGACCGACCCGTGCGAATAGTGGAAGCGCTTCATCCACCAGGGGCTGACAATCAGCTGCAACGCCCGAATGGGCGCGACGAGAGGCTGCGGTCACAGGTGATCGAGCCGGCAGAATAGGCCCGGACCGTACGAGTAAACAGCACGCTGCACACGACGCCCGGCCAGATCCCCGGAACCGCCGCGCCGCGAAGGACGCCCGAAAACCGGTACCGCCCGTGTTCCGCCATCTGTCGCATTAGGGACCGAGCCGACGATCGCCTCGCTTGAAAGTGGACCACGTGGGTTTATAACCCACAACGGAGCCGGGTTGCGGACATGCCCAACCGGCCGGGTCGCAACGGCGTAACGAGGCAGGCGTCAAATGTCCACATCCCAACAACCACGTCTGGCCGCCATCGTCCTCTGCGGCGGCGGCAGTACCCGGATGGGCGCCTCCAAGGCCTGGCTGGACTTCGGCGGGCGGCCCTTGCTCGAGCGAGTGGTCAGCGCCGTCGCTCAGGCCGCCGACCCCGTCGTCGTGTCGGCCGCCCCCGACCAGGACCTGCCCGAACTCGATCCGCCGGTCTTGGTAGTCCGCGACACGGTGCCCGACGCCGGACCCCTCCGCGGATTCGCCGACGCCCTGGCCACCATCTGCGGCCAATGCGACGCGGCCTTCGTCTGCGCCTGCGACGCCCCCTTCATCACGCCGGCATACGTCAACCGCCTGCTCGACCTGCTGGCCGACCACGATGCCGCCGTCCCGCTGATCGACGGCCACCGCCAGCCGCTGTCGGCCGTGTACCGCGTCGGCGTCCTCTCCACCATCGCCCGCCTGCTGGCCGACGGCCGTGACAGCATGATGGCACTGCTCGATGCCCTGGACGTCCGCCCGGTGACGCCGCAGGACCTGGCCGACGTGGACCCCGACCTCGACGCCATCCGCGACATCAACACGCCCGCCCAATACCGCCAAGCCCTCGGCGATTTCCACGACGCGTGACGGTTCAGGCGGGTGCCACTGGCAGCATCGGTAGGGCAGGTCGTTCCGCCGAAGGCGGGTTGACCTGCCGCGAGGCTCACCTGCCAGTGTCTCTCCATTCCCAGTTTGCTATTCGCCATTCGCCGCTCACCTGCCGGTGCGCCGGGTGCCACTGGCAGCTCGCCTGCCAGTGTTTGTCCGCCACACGCCGGGTGCCACTGGCAGCTCGTCTGCCAGTGTGTGTGCTCCACGCCCCCACCCGAGACACCGCACGGTCGGACAAGCCGCCCGCGGCATCAACACACCAGCCGAACCCCGCCGCAAGCGTCACGGCCACGGATTCTCACCAACGGCCAGGATTCCGCTTGACAGACCCACAAGTTTGGTGTATGTTAGGTATATCCGATCAGGGCCGCCGGGGGTCCCGACGCGGGGGTTTTGGGATGTCGCAAGCACCCGTGACCAGGGTGAACGGTGGGGTTGCGCGCGACGACCGGTTGCGGCAACTGCGGGCGATGCTGGAACGGTACCAGCATCGCCGCCGCGGGGGCACGCGGCCGGTCGTGCCAACCGGGCTGGCCCGTTTGGATCGGGCCTTGCCCAACGGCGGGCTGCCGGGCGGGGCGGTCACCGAGATCCTCTCGCACCTCGATGGTGCGGGGGGCACCACGCTCGCCCTTCGCGCCGCCGTGGCCGCCGCACAAAGCGGCCGCGCCGTCGCGGTCGTCGATGCGGGGGGCGATTTCTATCCGCCGGCCATGTGGCGGTTGGGCATGCAGGTCGATCGGCTGCTGGTCATTCGGGTTTCCAGGCCCGAAGAGGTCGTCTGGGCGGTCGATCAGTGTTTGCGTTGTTCGGCCGTGGCCGCCGTGGTGGCCCCCATCCGTCGGCTGGACGCCGCCGCCTCGCGGCGCCTGCAACTGGCGGCGGAGAGCGGCGGCGGATTGGGGATTCTGCTGCGACCCGACACCGGCCGCCGCCATTCGTTCGCGGCCGTGCAGATGCGCGTCGAGCCCGTCCCCGTTGAAGCCCCCGGGTCTGTCGCGCTCCAGGATCGCGGGTTGGGTGCCGCAGGCGTGGACGGGTGGGAATCGGCAGGTTTACAGGGAGGGGTCATCGAGGGTCGTTGTGAATCGGTCCGGCGCGGCGGGATGGGACCGTCGCATTCCGCTCCTCGACTGTGTCGCGTCACCTTGATGAAGGTCCGGGAAGGGACGCCCGTAGAGCCGTTCGTTATCGGCCTGGACGATGAAACGGGTGTTGAGCCTCTACTTCCCGTACCTGACCACCGACCGGCTGAGCGTCCACAGCGGAGCGACCGGCGGATCAGCGCCTGACCCCGCCCCCGCGCAGGTGCCCGGCCTCGCGCCAGAAGCCCCTGCCGCGGTCGCGCCCGCGCAGGTGCCCGGTCTCGGGCAGGCGCCCGGCCTCGCGCCAGGCCTGGTGTCAGGCGTGGCGCCCGCAGCCCCCGCCGCGGTGGCGCCGGTGGTTGTGACCGCCACGCAGGCCTCGGTGGTGCGCGTGGTGGCCGCGGACGCCCGGGCGGTCCGAGCGGGCATTCGTGTGGGGATGACCCTGGCCGAAGCACGGGCCTCGCTGCCGTCGGTGCCGTCGGTGTCGTCGGTGTCGTCGGTGTCGTCGCGGGCCTCGGTGCCGTCGGTGCGGTCGGTGCCCTCGTTGGTCGCCCGGCCTCACGATCCGGCGGCCGACCGGGCCGCCCTCGAGTCGTTGGCCGTCTGGGCCGATCGTTTTTCGCCCTACGTGCACCTGGAGGGCGACGACACGCTGCTGCTGGACGTGTCCGGCTGCCATCGGCTGTTCCCCGACGAGGAGACGCTGTTGCGTCGGGTCGTCGATGGCGTGGGCGAGTTGGGGTACGCCGCCCGCGGCGCGCTGGCCGACACGCCCGGGGCGGCCTGGGCCCTGGCCCATGCCCATCCGGCCGATCAGATCGTCGCCGCGCCGGGCCGAACCGCGGCCGCACTGGCCCCGCTGCCGGTGGGCGCGTTGCGCGTCGAGCCCGGGATTCTCGCTGCCCTGGGGGCGTTGGGTGTCGAGACGATCGAGGCCCTGCTGCACCTGCCGCGCGCGTCGCTGGGGGCCCGGTTCGGCGACGACCTGTTGTACCGCCTGGACCAGGCCCTGGGCGACGAGCCGGAGGTGCTGACTCCGTTCCGGCCGACGGCGGTGCTCAGGAGCGGTCTGCGCATCGGTCGGCCCACCGACCGGCACGACGTTTTGTGCGAGGCGGTGGAACGGACGCTGGCCTGTTTCTGCGAGCAGCTCGAGCGTCGGGTGGCGGGGGTGCGACAACTGTTTGTCACCTTCCACTGTCCCGAGCTGCGCCCGATCACCTTGGAGCTGAACGTCTCGCGGGCCACGCGGTCGGTGCGGCACCTGCGCTCCCTGCTGACGGGCGGGCTGGACAACCTGCAACTGCCGACCGGCGCGGCCGGGGTCACGCTGTGGGCCCGCCGGGTGGAGCCGCTGGACGGCTGGCAGGACGAGCTGTTCGAGACCGGCCGGGCGGACGGGGAGGACCTGGCCGAACTGATCGACCGGTTGAGCAACCGCCTGGGCCCGTCGGCCGTCGTCCGTCCGTTGCCGGTCAGCGACCATCAGCCCGAGCGTGCCTTCGAGTACGTGCCGCTGATCGGACGCGGAACGCGGGGCGCGAAAGTCGGGACTCGGAGCGTGGAACTAGAAGGGCGGAGCGCGGGAATCGGGGCTCAGGGGTCGGAACGCGAAGCTCGGAACGCGGAACTTGGAACGCGGAGCGCGGGGCGTGGAACGCGGGGTGCGGGGGTATTACTTCCCGCTTCTCACTTTTCACTTCGTCCGTTGCGCCTGCTGCCCAGGCCGGTCGAGGTTTCTGTTATCGCCGTGGTACCGGAGGGGCCGCCGAGCTGTTTCGACTGGAAAGGTTCGCGCGAGGTGATCGTGGACTGCGCGGGCCCGGAGCGGCTGGAGACGGGCTGGTGGCGGGGGCGGCACGTTCGCCGCGACTATTTCCGAGCCGCCTGCCGGTCGGGGCGGGGGTGCTGGCTGTTCCGCCAGCGCGAGACGGGCCAATGGTTTGTACACGGATGGTTCGATTGAGGCGCTATGGCATGGCGAAGACGAATCGAACGGCGTCGAACACCTCCGTCATGGTGTCGGCTGGAAGGGCGACGATGCGCCGACTCAACACGGTCTTACGAACAGTCATGATGTTGTCCAGGGAGACGGCGCAGACGGTGGGCACGCCCTGGTCGGGCGACAACACGACTTCTGAATCGATTCCGCGGATTGTCCGGGTCAACGGAGCCACGGTCACGTTGGTCATGTGGCCGACGGCGTCGGTTCGGGTGAGCACCAAGACGGGGCGTCGACCGGCCGGCGCGGGCAGGTCGGCCCACCAGATCTCGCCCTGGTGCAGGTCAGGCATCCTGCGGTTCCCAATCGCTGAAGTCGCTTTCGGTCCAGGCTTGGGCGGTCAGGGCTTCACCGGCAAGGGCCAGCTTGCGGTGTTCAGGCGTTTGGGCGGCTTCCAGATCGGTGTCGGGAATGAACTCGATCAGGTTGCGTTTGTTCCAACGATTGGGGACCCGGATTTCGAGAAACCGCCGCATCCGGCGGCTTACGGCCTGGAGGCGTTCCACCAGCAGGGGGGCGCCGACCCGTCCGGAGAACTCGATGTTGCAGGAGTCTTTCTTGCCGGTGACCTTGAGCACGTCGCCGCGCAGATAGTCGGGGGCTGCGTTGGCTTCGTAGGCCGGGGGACTTTGTTGCATGAGCAGAAGCCGTGTCGTGTCGTCGTAGGTAACGAGCAGGAGAAACCAGCGTCGTCCGTCCACCTTGGCGCACTGCTGGAGGCGTGTGATCAATTCCTGGCTTTGTTGCCTGTCGAGCTTCGCTCGGAAGAAGGGCTGTCTGCCCGGTCCGTTCAGTTGGCAACCGGAGCAGGTGATGGAGGCGATCATGCGCCCCTTGGCGATGGTGTCCATGTGCAGGTTCTCCTGCGGTCAGCCGGGGGTGATGGACGGGCTGACGGGATATTGTACGTGATGGCCTGGCACCTGTCAATCTATGGCTATTTTTTCTATAATCCATTGCTCTACAATTGTTTAGCTATAGTGTAATTTGAAAAACAGTCGCCTGAGATGCCCGAGAGTCCCGACGATGGCCGACGCAAGCATCCGACCGTGCTGCTGAAGTTGCACGGCGCCGACCGGGAAGGGATCGGTGCCGAGGGAGCGTCCGAGACACCGCGCGTCGATCGCGGACGCTATGCCGAGTTGGTTTGTGCGAGCAACTTCTCGTTTCTGCGGGGGGCGTCGCATGCGGAGGAGCTGGTCGATCGGGCGGCGGAGCTGGGCTATGCGGCACTGGCGGTGACGGATCGGAACACGCTGGCCGGTGTGGTGCGGATGCACGTGGCGGCCAAGGCTCGGGGGCTGCGGCTGATTGTCGGAGCCCGGATCGTGCCGGACGACGCGCCGGCCATCGCGCTGTATCCGACGGATCGGGCGGCCTACGGGCGGCTGGCCCGGCTGATCACCCGCGGGCGGCTGCGGACGCCGAAGGGGCAGTGCGAGATTCACTTCGAGGACGTGGCCGACCTGTCGGAAGGGCTGATCGGGCTGGTTCTTGACGAACGTTCCACAAGCACAGGCACTGGCATCCGCACTGGCGGGCGAGCCGCCAGTGGCACCCCTATCCGCACTGGCGGGCGAGCCGCCAGTGGCACCCCTTTGTCTGCCAGTGGCACCCGCACTCGCAGTGGCACCCATCTGGGCGTAGCACCCGATGAGGCTGAGTTGTTGCGGTATGGGGAGGTTTTCGGGGACCGGCTGTACCTGGGCGCGACGGCGTTGAGGGGTGGCGACGATGACGCGCGTCTGTCACAGTTGCACCGTCTGTCCCGCCGGGCGGGTGTGGGCATGCTGGCGACCAACGAGGTGCATTACCACGAGCCGGGCCGGCGGTTCCTGCAGGACGTGCTGACCTGCATTCGCGAGCGCTGCACCATCGAACAGGCCGGCACGCGGTTGTTCGCCAACGCCGAACGATATCTGAAGTCGCCCGAGCAGATGGCCGGCCTGTTTGCGGGTTATCCCGATGCGGTGGCCGGCACCGTTGAGGCGGCCTCGCGCTGCGGCTTCAGTCTGGACGATCTTGGCTACGAGTATCCCGAGGAGCTGTGCCCGGCGGGCAAGACTCCGCTGCGTTATCTGACGGAGCTGACGCGGGCGGGGGCCCGCGAGCGCTACCCGAAGGGCGTGCCGCCGAAGGTGCGGCGTCTGATCGAGCACGAACTGAAGCTGATCGAGGAGCTGGGCTACGAGCCGTACTTTCTCACCGTGTGGGACATTGTGCGTTTCGCCCGGTCGCGGGGGATCTTGTGCCAGGGTCGTGGCAGTGCGGCGAACTCGGCCGTGTGCTACTGCCTGGGCGTGACCGCGGTGGACCCGGAGCGGATCGACCTGCTGTTCGAGCGATTCGTCTCTCGGGAGCGGAACGAGCCGCCGGACATCGACGTGGATTTCGAGCACGAGCGTCGCGAGGAGGTGTTCCAATACATCTACGACAAGTACGGGCGGGAGCGGGCGGGGATCGTGGCCGAGGCCATCACCTATCGCCCGCGGTCGGCGGTGCGCGACGTGGGCAAGGTTCTGGGGCTGTCGCTGGACCGGGTGGACGCGCTGGCCAAGTCGCTGGAGTCGTGGGGCGATCGGACCCTGCCGGAAGACCGGCTCCGGGAGGCGGGCATCGATCCCGGTGAGCGGACGGTTCGCTGCCTGACGGGCCTGGTGCGGCAGATCGTGGGGTTTCCGCGTCATCTTTCGCAGCACGTGGGCGGTTTCGTGATCACGCGTGGCCCGCTGTGCGAGATGGTTCCGCTGGAGAAGGGGGCCATGCCCGGGCGGACGTTCATCGAGTGGGACAAGGACGACATCGACGCGTTGGGGATATTGAAGATCGACTGCCTGTCGCTGGGGATGTTGACGGCCATCCGCAAGTGCTTCGACCTGGTGAATAATAGCGGAGCGGATTTGAGAATTGAGAATTCAGAATTGAGAAGTGGAGATGGCGGAGAAAGTGACGCCGCGCGTCCCGATGGTTTTCTCGATTCTCAATTCCCAGTTCTCAATTCTCCCGTGCCTCTGGCGTTGCACAGCATTCCGGCGGAGGACGCGGCGGTGTACGACATGATCTGCCGGGCGGACACGGTGGGGGTGTTCCAGATCGAGTCCCGGGCGCAGATGAGCATGCTGCCGCGCCTGCGTCCGCGGCGCTATTACGATCTGGTGATCGAGGTGGCCATCGTTCGCCCTGGGCCGATCCAGGGCCAGATGGTGCATCCCTACCTGCGGCGGCGAAACGGCGAGGAGAAGGTGACCTATCCGACGCCGGCCATCGAGAAGGTGCTGAAAAAGACGCTGGGCGTGCCACTGTTCCAGGAGCAGGCCATGCAACTGGTGGTGGTGGCGGCGGGGTTCACGCCGGGCGAGGCCGACCAACTGCGTCGGTCGATGGCGGCCTGGCGGCGCGGGGGGGCGATCGACAAGTTCCGCGAGCGGCTGATCGAGGGCATGACGGCCAGCGGGCTGTCGGCGGACTACGCCGAGCGGGTCTTCGAGCAGATTCGGGGATTCGGCTCGTACGGGTTTCCGGAGAGTCACGCGGCGTCGTTCGCCCTGCTGGTGTACGTGTCGGCCTGGTTGAAGCGCTACCACCCGGCGGCGTTCTGCGCTTCGGTGATCAACAGTCAGCCGATGGGTTTTTATGCCCCGGCGCAGTTGGTGCGGGATGCGCGGCAGCATGGGGTGGAGGTGCGGGCGATCGACGTGAATTACAGCGGTTACGATTGTCTGTTGGAGCCTATAGACCATAGCGGTTCCGTCCCCCACCCTTTGCTGGGCAAAGGATGGGGCACCCCCCATCAGGGGTGGGGTGCTAACGGGCCGGCCGTTCGGCTGGGTATGCGTTTGGTGAAGGGGGTCTCGCGGGCACAGGTCGAGGGGATCGAGGAGGCCCGGCGGGAGGGGCCGTTTGTCTCGGTTGCGGATCTGGTCCGACGGAGCGGGGTGGGGCGCGGCACGCTGGCCCGGCTGGCGGCGGCCGACGCGTTTGGGTCGATGGGGCTGAACCGCAGGGAGGCGCTGTGGTCCGTGCTGGGCGGTTGGGCGGACGACGACGAGGAACTGCCGCTGTTCGCCGGCCTGGAGGTTGAAGAGGCCCGTCCGGCGCTACCGGTTCAGTCGCTGGCGGGTCGGGTGGCCCAGGACTACGAGACGGCCGGTATGTCGCTGGCGGCGCATCCGATGTCGCTGCTACGCGTGGGGCTGAGGTCGGTGGGGATCATCGAAGCGGGGCAGCTTCGGGGAACCAAGGCGGGCACATGGGTGCGGGTTGCGGGGCTGGTTTTGGTGCGTCAGCGGCCGGCGACGGCGTCGGGAACACTTTTCTATACGTTGGAAGACGAGACGGGGACGGCCAACCTGATCGTTCGGCCGCGGGTTTACGAGCGATGGGGCCGGCCGACCCGCCGGGCGGTGGCTCTGGTGGCCGAGGGACGCGTCGAGCGGCAGGGCGAGGTGATCCACGTTCTGACCGAACGCCTGGGCGATCTGAGCGAACAACTGGAGCAGTTACGCGTCCGCAGCCGGGACTTTCATTGAGGCCCCGGATGCCGACACTTCCGTGGGCGCGTTGTCCATCACCTCCATGGCCACCACGGTCACGTCGTCGTGGGGGTTGAGGGAGCCGGCCTCCTGGTCCAGACGGGTAGAGATGTCCGAGGCGATCCTGGTGACGGGCAGGTGAGCGAGTGACTCGAAGACGCGGCGGTGGTAACTCCACTTGTCGGCGCCCTCCTCGCGGGGCTTGTAGGCGAACTCGAGGCCGTCGCTGTAGAGGATGATCTTCTCGCCGGGTTTGAGGCGGATGCTCTTGGTGATGAACTCCTCGCCGGGAAAGAGCCCCAACAGTCCGCCGGTGCTCTTGAGCTCGGTCACCCGGCCTTCGACGGAGACGAACAGGGGGTAGGTGTGCCCGCCTCGGGCGTACTGCAACTCGAGCGTTTCGGTGTTGACCAGGCAGTAGCAGGCGGTGACGAACTGGCAGTTGGGCAGGGATTGGGCGGCCAGTGCGTCGTTGAGCAGGCTGAGGCTCTGGGAGGGGTCGAGCAGCTCGTAGCCGTCGGCGCGGACGCGTTTGCCGGTGACGGCCTTCTTGATGAACATGGTGAGGAGGCTGGCGGCCATGCCGTGTCCGACGGCGTCGGCGACGTAGAAGGCGACGTGTTGCTCGTCGACGCGGAAGACGTCGTAGATGTCGCCGGAGACCCAGGAGGCGGGCCGATAAACCACCGCAAAGCGGAGCGGTCCAATGGGCTCGTCGACGTGTGGCAGGAAGTCGCGTTGCAGGCGGCTGGCGAGCTGCATCTCCTGGTCTACCTGGGCGAAGTGCTGGTTGAGTCGCTTTCCCAGGCGCTCCATGTTGGTCAACTCGCTCTCCATGCTCCTGACCAGGGCCTGATAGCGTGTCAGGGTGGTCAGGCGTGCGCGGATCTCCTCCTTGGAGACGCCGGTGGAGGCGAAGTCGATGAGGGAGGCCTCCTGGAGCAGGGACTCGGCGGGCCCGTCACCGATGAGGATGGCGGCGATTCGCCGGGAATCGATTTCTCTCAGGAGACCGACCAGTTCGCGGTCGGCGCCCGGGGGGCGCCCGCGAACGTGCATGGGCAGGACGATGGCGTCCACCTGTCCGGAGTGTGCCCGTTCGACCGCGGAGCGATAATCGTCGGCGGCCTGCACCTGCCAGCCGCTTTCGGTGAGGAGATCGGCGACGCCGTCCGGCAGGTGCTCGCATGAAGGATCGACCAGCAGAACCTGCATCGGACTTGACCCCTGCGCGGGCGCAAGCGCTCCCTTCCCTGATCGCAGGGCGGGCCCTTGCTGGAAGACCAAAGGTGAGTCGGTCGGCTACCGGGCGTCCTTTAGGAGTGACTGTGGAATCGTGACCTTGTGTCCGCTGCGGACCTTGAGGGCGGAGAAGGTGTTGGCCCGGACTTCGAGGGCGTAGCGATAGGGACCTTTGGGGTAGTAGTGTCGGGTGTCCAGGGGGGCCATGGTGAGGATGTTGACGATGGTCGCGTCTGTGCGGATGAAGGCGATGTCCAGGGGGATGACGGTGTTCTTCATCCAGAACCCGTTCCGCATCTCGGCGGGGAAGACGAAGATCATGGCCCGCTCGGTGCCGTCGGGCAGGGGCTTGATCTGCTCGGCGGTGACGTGCATCAGGCCCCGCTCGCGTTCTTCGGGATCGTCGGCGACCCAGGCGCGGAAGGTGTGGTCGCCGATCTTGACGTCGGCCAGGGGCATGGAATCGAGCGCGTTGGGCTCGTTGGGGGGGCAGCCAGCGCAGGCCGGCAGCAGCAGGCACGCGGTCACGGTTATGAGTCGCAGTGGCAGAGCCTTCATCGACGTTCTCCGACCCCCTTATCGGACTGGAACGGCCGGGTGTCCACCCCCGGTCGCATCATTGGCCTGTTGTCTTGCTCATGTTCTCATCTCGCGGATTCTCCCGGCGATCAGTTCGCCGGCCAGCTTCGCGTCGGCCCTGCCGCCGGAGAGCCGCATGACCTGGCCGCGGAGGAACCCCTCGCCGGCCCGGGCCTTCTTCGGGTTGGGCAGAATCGTCCGCACGGCGCCGGGATTAGCGGCGATGGCCTGGTCGACCCATTGGGTCAACTGCTCGACGTCGGCTGCCCGGACCAGGCCCAACTGCTCGGCCAGGACATCGGGCGACTTATGGGACTCCAGCATTGCGGCGGCGATCCGGTTGGCGGCCGTGGGGCTGATCCTGCCGCTGTCCACGAGGCCGGCCAGGGCGCCGATGCGCTCCGCATCGACGTTCAGTGCAGCGATGGGCCCTCCGCGCTCGTTGGCCAGCCTGGCCCAGACGTTGACGAACTGCCTGGCAAGGCCAACCGGCGGTCCGCCGGCTCGAACGGCCGACTCGAACAGGTCGGCCGTCGCGCGGTCGGCGACGATGGTCTCGGCGTCGGCGGGTGACAGGCCGAGGTCGGAGACGAAACGGCTTCGGCGTTCGATCGGCAGCTCGGGCAGCCGGGCTCGAATCTGGTCGAGCCAGGCGGGCTGGATGCGGACGGGCGGCAGGTCGGGGTCGGGGAAGTAGCGGTAGTCCCGGGCCTCCTCCTTGCCGCGTTGGAGTTCGGTGGCGCTACGGTCGTCGTTCCAGCCGCGGTTCTCGTTGGGTCGCTGATTCTGGAGGTAGCTGTTGTCGGCCAGCCAGTCGCGGACCTGCCGGCGGGCTTCGTAGTCGATGGCCCCGCGGACGGCGCGGAAGCTGTTGAGGTTCTTGATTTCGCTGATGGGGGTGCGGTGCTCGACGCCGTCCGTGACGATGGCGACGTTGACGTTGGGCTCGAAGCGCATCTGGCCCTTCTGCATGACGCCCCGGGACACGCCCAGGTAGGTGACCAGGCGCTGCAGCTCGACGGCGAAGGCGCGTGCTTCGTCGGCCGAGGTCAGGTCCGGCTCGGTGACGATCTCGAGCAGCGGCGTGCCGGTGCGGTTGAGGTCCACCAGTGTGCAGTCGCCGACGTCGTGGATGTTCTTGCCGGCGTCCTCCTCGAGGTGGGCTCGGATGATGCGCACGCGCCGCGGGCCGGCATCGGTCGGCAGGTCGAAATATCCGTTGCGGCACAGCGGCAGGTCGTACTGGGAGATCTGATAGTTTTTGGGCAGGTCGGGGTAGTAGTAGCTTTTGCGGTCCCACCTGGTGTGGGAGGCGATCTCACAGTTGAGGGCCAGGCCGGTGAGGACGGCCAGCTCGACGGCCCGGCGGTTCAGGACCGGGAGAACGCCGGGCAGGCCCAGGCACACGGGGCAGGTGCGGCTGTTGGGCTCGGCGGCGAACTCGGTGGCGCAGCCGCAGAACAGCTTGGTTCGGGTCTGGAGCTGGACGTGGACCTCCATCCCGATGATGGTGCGCGTGATCAGGCCTTGCGTTGACATTCGGTGCCCGTGACGGATTCTTCGGGACCTCGCCGGTGTGGCGCCCGGCACGACTTCCAGGCGGTAGCCAACTCGATTCAACCCTTGCCCGGGCCGTCAGCCCGCCGGCGTCGGCCGATGTCGAACCGTAGCAGCAATCACTTTGGACAGGATACCGACATCGGTGGGTCGGAAAAACCGCCGTCCGGTGGTGCGGAGCGGCGGGCGGGGTCCTACTCTTGCGTGGCCGTCTTGAGGAAGCCGGCGCTGGAGGCGAAGATCCGGTCGGTGGCCTCGGCGGGTTCTTCGGCCACCTCCTGCTCTTCGAGGTCCTGCAGGTTGGCGACGCACATGGGGCAGCCGACGACGTTGAGGTGAAACTGCGTGTAGGAGAGCCAGGGTTCCTCGAGGACGCCCAGCAGATACGACCCCAGCGTGCTGCGTTTGAGGCAGGTCAGGCGGCGTTCGCGCCAGACGCGGGCGACGGTCACGTCGGCACTGGTCTCGTTTAGCGAGGCCAGGGCGCTCTCGTCGGCCTGGCCCAGGTGCTTCTGCAGCTTCTGGATGGCGCGGAACTTGATGCCGGCGACGGCCTTCTGGTCGATCTCGAAGAGGTCGGCCACCTCGAGGTTGCGTTTGCCGGCGTAGAAGACCAGCTCGATGACCTGGAGATCGTCGAAGGCGTTTCGATCGCGCAGCTCGTGGATGAGGTGGCGGAGGGCGTCGGTGAGGAGGGACTCCTGCACTTTGGCGGCCTCGGCCCGGGCGGCCACGCCGCTGGGCGTCTCGCCGGCGGTGGTGGTGATCTGGTCCCACCAGTCGTCCTCGTCCACGGGTGCGTTGATGGCCTCGATCTTCCGGCTGCGAAGGAGGTCGCAGAGTTTGTAGCGCAGGATGGTGAAGAGGTAGGTTTCGAGGGATCGGGCGGAGTCGTAGTGCGGCAGCGACTGGGCGAAGCCGATGAAGGTGTCCTGGACGAGGTCCTCGGCGTCGGCGAATCGGGCGGTTCGGGCCCGGGCGAAGGCCAGCAGGCGGCCCTCGTAGCGCTGGATCAACTGCCGCCAGGCGACCTGACTGCCCTGACGGATCTGCTCCACCAGGAATGCGTCTGCGTTGCCCGGTTCCATGCACCCACCACGGTTGAAGAGGAGAATCACCGACTGGAATGCATGATACGTCAAGGCTCGCGGAGGTGCTAGAACCCGCGACCGTAGAAGACCAGGAACACACAGATTGCTACAAAGGCGAGCACCGAGAAGATCCGCAGCGGCCAGGTGAAGTGCCCTCGCGTCCCGGAATCGACGAACAGGTAGGCCAGGTAGATCATGGCCGCCAAGGCCAGACCCGAGACGAGCGTCCAGTGCAATGGAAGTCGCTCGCCGTGCAGACTGTGCTTGCCGCCGGGGCGCGGGGCCGTAGCACGGGCGAGCGGGGCCGGCGGGACACGCGGGGCCGGCACCGCGTTGACCCGGGCGACGGCCGACGAACCGCGTTTGCGCAGCTCGTCGCATTCGGGCAGTTCATCGCACGGTCCGGTATCGTCCGATTCGCAGCAGTCCTGATCTGCGACCTGATCCCAATCCGGCTCCGGCATGGCGGTGGAGTACGAATGGATCGTGTATGTCGTGGGTTCCAGATGTCGCAGCCGCTGGCTGATGTGGCGGCGGGCGGGCGCCAGGAACAACACCAGCAGGGCGCAGAGCATGCACGTGCCCACCACAAGCACCGCGAGCCCGCCTCGGCGGAAGCGCCAGACCAACAGGGCGATGAGTACGACCGGGATGGTGATCAGCGTCAGCGCGGGGAGGCCCAGAGTGGTGCGTTCGATCAGGCCGGGCATGGTTATCGTCAGGGCCAGCAGGTTCATGTGATTGCCTCGCCTCGGCGTTTCCTCAGCTACAGGTTCTCGGTCGGCGGAGTCTCGGCTGCTGCGGGTTCCGGGCAGCAGGCGTTCCCCGACCCCACCTGCGCCGCTATGGCTATGAATCGCTCCGGGGGCCTCCGCCGGCCGCGGGCGAAGAGGAGCACCAGGAACAGCAGCGAGCTGAACACCAGTCCGACGACGACGCCTGCGAAACTTTCGTCCGAACCGGGCATCTCCAGCGCGAGCGCGGCAATCGCGGCTCCCAACCCGGTCATGGCCATCGCCATCATGAGCGGTCGTAGCGTCTCGCGCCAGAGGCCGATGCGCTTGCGCTCGGTCCTTTTGCGCAGGGCGAAGATCAGGAATGAGAAACAGGCCACACAACCGGCAACGGCGCCCATGAAGCCCTCTTTGTTGATTCGCTTCAAGTAGACGGTCGCCGTGGGATCGACCTGGTCATTACGCACCGGTCCGGCATACCATTCGTGAAAACCGATCTTGCGCTCGGCACGGTCGCGGTAGTTCACCTGTTCGTGGTAGTACACGTGTTTGTCGGGCGAGAGCGTCGCTCTGTCGATGACCAGGCGCATGTCCTCTGTGGTCAGGTCGGTCGTCAGAAGGACGACGAACAAGGAGATGGCGCCGCCAGCCAGAAGGAAGGCAGCCAGGCTCCAGATCACGCGGGTGAACCCGGAGCGCCGGGGGCCGATGCTCCGCCTTGACGCCCGACGAGCATCCTGCACTTCCGGCGTTGGGCTTTCATCGCGGGTCGGGTCGGCGGTGTCCGCCCGTCGTTGGGCGTCGAGGACGGCCGGTGCGGGGCCGGCGTGCTGTAGAGCCGGGTCCGGTCCATCGTCTTGCGGATGCCGGGTTGCGGCCGGGCGTCCGCGGGCGAACAGCAGCACGACGAACAGCAGCGAGCTGAACACCAGGCCCACGATGACCCCCGCGAACTCGTCATCGGGTTCGGCGATCTGAGGCATCGCCAAGGCGGCGATGGCCGCTCCCATCCCGGTCATGGCCACCGCCGTCAGGAAGGGCCGCAACGTCTCCCGCCAGAAGCCCAGGCGCCTCTGTTCGGTCGTCTTGCGCAGGGCGAAGATGAGGAAGGAGAAGCAGGCCACGCAACCGGTGACCACGCCCAGGTAGGCCTCATAGTCGGGGCGATACTTGGCCGTCTCCCAGCCGAACGCGGTGTGTTCCCATTTGGCGGCGGTCTTGAATTCCATGATGAACGGCAGGAGGAACAGGACGATCGTTCCGCCGGCCAGCACGAACGCCACCACGCTCCAGAAGCCGCGGGCGAAGGAGGAGCGGAGCCGCTGTGGAGGGCCCATTGAGACTGGGGGGCCACTCGGCGCGCCCTGATCGGCCAGCGAGGCCGGCGAGCCGGCGTAGACGGCGGCTCCCGGCACGGCAGGTTCGACTTGCGCGGGTCCGGCGGCCCACGGTGGGGCGCCGACCGGGGCTCGATGCGCCGCACGGGCCGGTCCGCCGGCGGCGCCCGGTCTGGCGGGGGGGAAGGCCAGGGCCAGCGTTGGAAAGGCCCAGCCCAGGGCCTGGACGCTGAGCGAGGCGACGGCCGCCACGCCACCGGCCATCATGAGGAAGTCCGCGGCGTCGAAGGGCAGGGTCAGAACGGCGGCCAGGATGCCCAGCTTGAACGCGGGGCCGGCGTGCAGTTCACCACGAGCCCCGCTGCGCAATCGCCCGGTCCAATCCGCCAGGATCACGGCGATTAACACCGCGGCGAGCACGCCCACTCCCTTCCCGCCGGTCTCGGCGATGAGGGGCGTGGCCGCGACGGCCATCCCGGGCAGGCAGCAGCCCAGCAGGATGACTCGGGTCACCCACTTGGGATCGAAGGTGCGCATCCGGGAAGACCTCAGCCAGTGCGACAGGAGCACGCCGGCGGAGATGGCCCCGACCATGAGGAAGGAGCTGACGCCCGCAAGGATGCCGTCCACCTCGCAGCCGCGCGTTACCCCGATGACCAGACCGATCCCGATGGCCACACCCAGGGCCATGACGCCCGACAGGATGAGGCGCTGAACGCGGTCGGCCTTGCCGAGCATTTGACCGAACTGCCCTCTGGCGGCCGGTCCGGCCTGTGGCCCACCCGGTGGCGCTTGGGCGCGCCTGGGGCGACCCGCCTTGGCATCGAGCTTGTCGAGCTTCTTGTCGAGCTTTCGCCCGATGCGCTCTATGCGCTCACTCAAGCGCTGGCCCAGCATGGCCGGGTCGTGCGCTCCGGGCGGCGGAGGCGGCGGAGCGGCTTGTCCGCCATAGCGCGGTGCGCCCAGCGGCGGGATCGGCGGTCGTTGCGGGTTGGGCGAGGGCACGGGTGACTGAGCGATGTCACCCATGACGTGTCGGGCCACGCCGCTGAGGCTGGTGGGGTTGAAGCCGGCGAGGGACTGCTTGACGTCCTCGACGCCGAAGAGCTCCTCGACCATCTCGTCGACGGTCTGGTAGCGGTCGTTGGGGTCCTTGGCCAGGGCCTTGCGGATGGCTTGCCCGAAGGGGTGGGGCAACTGGTCGACCTCGGGCTGTTCGGTGAGGTGCTTCATGAGCACCTCGCCCATGCTGGCGCCCTCGAAGGGCACGCGTCCCAGGAGCATCTCATAGAGCATCACGCCCAGGGCGTAGATGTCCACGCCGCGCGAGTAGTTGCCGCTGCCGACCTCGGGGGCCATATAGTGCACGGTGCCGATGCTGGCCGTCTGGACGCTGTGCCGCGAGATGGAGATGAACTTGCTCAGGCCGTAGTCGCCGATTTTGACGTAGCCGTCCTCGTAGAAGATGTTTCCGGGCTTGAGGTCGCGGTGGACGATGCCGCGATCGTGCAGGTAGCTGAGTCCCCTGGCGATCTCTCGGACGAAGAAGGCGGCCTTTTGGGTTCCCAGTCCGTTGGGCTCGGCCAGCAGCAGGTCGCGGAGCGACGGTCCGGCAACGTACTCCATGACGATGAAGTACTCGCCGTCGGAGCTGGTCTTGACGTCGAAGACGGTGACCAAGTGTGGGCTTTTGAGGTTCATGCAGGCGGACACGCCGCGCAGCTCGATGTCGGGGTTGTCGCGGAGGTACTTGAGGGCGACCTCGCGCCCGCCGTCGCTGACGGCGTAGTAGACCTCGCCGAACCCGCCCCGGCCCACGCCGCGCTGGACGGTGTAGTCCTCCAGGGGGCGATCGCCATGTTTGAAGGTGTAGGCCATGGTCGTTTCTTTCGACTGACGGAACCGAACCTCGCTAAGCGTCTGCCGTCACGCGATCACCATCTGTTCAGGGCGTACACGTGGAGCGTGTCCGCGATACGATCGTGCAGGCCCCGTTTCTGACGGCTGAACGGGATCATCAGATAGGTGAAGCCCAGGGTGAACCAGTTGAGCACCTCGGCCAGGGCCCGGCCGAAGGCCTGCCACAAACCGCAGGGGCGGCCGTCGGCGCTGATCACCTTGATGCCGCAGGTCTTCTTGCCCAAGGTCTGGCCATTCCATTTACCGATCAGCAGTCCCTGGTAGACGATGCTGACCGCGATGAACAACGGGTTTCTTTCTCCCGAACCGCCGAAGACCGTCAGGATGACACCGGTGGCGGCCACAATGACGATGCCGTCGATCATGGAGGCCAGGAGGCGGATCCAGAACCCGGCGTAGTAGAGGGTTCCCGAGGCGGCCTCCGGTGAAAGCTCGGCCGCGGGCACTCGCCGCGCTGCGGGAGACGGGCCCGCGAGTCCCGGTCGGGCGAAGCCGGGCGGGGCGGCGAAGCGCGCCGCCGCACCGCCACCGTTGCCGCCGTTTTGGCCTCGGGCGAACGCCGGCACGGGCGGCGGCGCCGGGTTCGGCGAGAGCATCGGCGAGTTGGCGAAGTCGCCCACGGCCCGCCGGGCCACACCGCTGAGGCTGGCCGGGTTGAACCCCACCACCGACTGCCGGACGTCATCGACGCCGAGCAGTTCCTCGATCATCTGGTCCATGCTCTGGTAGCGGTCGTTAGGGTCCTTGGCCAGGGCCCTGCGGATCACGCGTCCGAACGGGTCGGGCAGGTTTTCGACTTCGGGCTGCTCGGTGAGGTGCTTCATGAGGACCTCGCCCATGCTGGCGCCCTGAAAGGGGAGCTGCCCGAGAAGCATCTCGTAGAGCATGACGCCGACGGCATAGATGTCGATTCCGCGGGAGTAGTTGCCGCTGCCGACTTCGGGTGCCATGTAATGGACGGTGCCGACGCTGGAGGTGTGCCCGCTGTGCCGGGACACGGCCATGAACTTGCTGAGCCCGTAGTCGCCGATCTTGACGTAGCCGTCCTCGTAGAAGATGTTTCCCGGCTTTATGTCACGGTGGACGATGCCGCGATCGTGCAGGTAGCTGAGCCCCTTGCCGATCTCGCGGGCGAAGAAGGCGGCCTTCTGCGATCCCAGCCCATTGGGCTCGGCGATCAGTATGTCTCGCAGCGAGGGGCCGGCGACGTACTCCATGATGATGAAGTACTCGCCCTCGTCGTTCTTCTTGACGTCGAAGATCTTGACCAGGTGCGGGTTGCTGAGGTTCATGCACTGGGACACGCCGCGGAGTTCGACGCCGGGGTTCTCCCAGAGGTACTTCAAGGCCACCTCGCGCCCGCCGTCGCTGACCGCGAAATAGACCTCTCCGAACCCGCCGCGGCCGACGCCGCGCTGGATCGTGTAACCCTTGAGAGGTCGATCACCGTGTCTGAACCGAAAAGCCACCGCTGGTGTCCTCCGACTGGCGGCCGCCGGCGCCGGGCCGGCGAAACCGCGGATCGTTGTACGGCGAATCAGGCAAAACTCTGCCCCGCGGACCGGACCTGCCAGGGCTCGACGGTGAAGCTGACGCCGGCCATCTCGATGGTCCGTCCGATCTCGATCGGTCTGGCCCCCTCTGCTGCGCCGTCGCGCCCCTGGAGCTGCACCCACAGGCCGCCGGCTCGCTCGAACAGCAGCAGCCCTCGCTGGGCGCTGCGGCAGGCGATGTGCACCGACGGGCCGACGCCCAGCATGGCCGTCTGGCGCAGCAGTACCACCTGCCGTACGTCGTTGGGCAGGCGGGTGGAATCACTCATCTGCAAAATGGCGCTGGGACTCTTGCGGTTTGGCAGGCGGAAGGTGAAGCGAGCCCGCCGGCCCAGGCCAACCCGGTCGCCGTCGCGCAGAAGCTGGTGGCGCGTCTTGCGCCCGCCGACCTCGATGTCGCGGGTGGCGAAGAGGAAGTAGTCGTCGTCGACGCGGGCGATCTCGGCGTGGTGCTCGGAGAGGTCGGAGAAGATGGGCACGTCGGCCGGCAACTTGGCGGCGGCCCGACCGAGCGACACGCGATCGCCGCGCAGGACGAGGAAACTCCCGCCGCCGTCGATCAGCAGCAGCAAGCGTTGCGGCAGGGTGCCACCGCCCAGGGGCGGGGTGGCCAGGCGGATGGTCTCGGCCAGGGGGTCGGCTTTGCCGCCGACGGCCGGTCCGCTTCCGACCGCCACGCGCACCGCGCCGCTGTCGGCGCATTGTCCCAAGGGTCCGGCCCGAAGGGCCAGCAGCAGGTCGTCCAGTTGCTTGAGCTGGGCGCTGGTCCTGCCCACCCATTTCACGCCGGGCATGAGGTGTTCGAGGCGCAGCACCTCCTGGCGGACCTCTTCGAAGCGGCTGTCCCCGAGGCAGGCCGCCGCCTGGCGCACCTTGTCGATGCAGTCGGCCAGCTCGCGCCGGTCCGATCGGCTCTGCCCGATGGAACCCAGGCGAGCCAGTTCGTCGATCGCACGGTTGACCCGGCCGGCCTGGAGCGCCGCCCGGGCCTGCTCGATGACCTGCTTGCTGATCTTGGCTTCGAGCTCGGCGGCGTCGGCGGCGTTGGGCTCCGCCGACTTGGCCTTGTTGAGCCGTTCGATGGCCTCGGTGACCTGCCCGTTGGCGAAGAAGCGCTGGGCCTCGGACAGCCATTGGGCCGCGTCGTCTTGATGATCCTCGACCCGGCGCTTCAGGGCCATGGCGTCGGGGTCGTCGTCGCCGACCTCGTCGAGCAGGCGCTGGCCGGCGCGGAGCGACCCGCGCTCGATCCTGCGGCGTGCGGCCTGGAGCCGCAGTCGTTTCGAGTTGTCCTTGCGAAGCTCCTCCTCGGCCACGGTGCGAATCTGTTCGCGTAGTTCGGCGATTTCGTTGGTTTTGACGCCGCCGGCCTGCGCCTTGGTCAGGTCCAGCAACGCTTCGGCGTAACGGTCGGCCTTGAAGTGGGCCCTGGCCCGGTCGAGGTAGCGGTCGGTGAGCTTTTGCAGGACGGATGCCCCGCGGCGGTGCTCGCGGATGTCCGGCTCGGTGGCCATCCGGAAGGCGTCGTCGTAGCGTCCGTCCTTCAGGGCGTTCTCGGCGGCCTTAAGACGGACGATCAAGAGTCGGCTCAACATGGCGCACTCCTCCGAGGGCCTGCTCGGCCAGTAGCCCCACCGGGAGATTCGTGGCTGAGAGCCCTCTATTCTGCGTGAGGGGCGACCTTTTTGCCACCGTGCCGGGCTTGGGCCCGTTCCCGGCGACCGGCTTGGGCGCGACGGGCACCGAGCCCGTTGCCGGCAGGGGGTCTGATTCCGGCCGGGGGCGCAACTGGTTGGGCATTATGGGGTTATAGCCGGCACGCGGCCCGGTGAGCCGCGAGGTCGTTGGGCTTGGCGGCTGGACCACTGATGGGCCGTCCGCTGAGCGGCCGCGCCGCCGCCAACTGGTCAGGTACGCGGCTGGTGACGCAGCATCCAGTGGCCTTATAATGTCGCCACTGCTCCCGACGGGCCGGTGAGCGGAACGGACCCCTGGGAAGGGCATCAGTTTAGAAAGGTCAGAACGATGAAGGTGCGGATGTTGCTGTCTGGAATCGCGATTGCGGCGGCGATGCTGTTCTCCGCCGGTCAGGTGCTCGGTGACGAGAAGGACTCCGACAAGGGCCACGGTGCGAAGCACGGTCAGGAGCGCGGAGAGGGTCACGAGCATGGAGAGGGGCACGAACAGGGCGACACCGACGAGCAGGTCGAGATGGACCCGCAGATGGTCGCCTGGATGAAGTACGCCATGCCGGGCGAGCACCACGAGTATCTCAAGCCGATGATGGGCAACTGGAACCTGGCGATCCGCTACCGCATGACCGCGGAGGCCGAATGGCAGGAGGACAAGGCCACGGCCGTGTTCCGCTGGATCCTCGGCGGGCGATTCATGATGCAGGAGGTGACCGGCGAGGAGTTCATGGGCCAGCGTTTCGAGGGGCTGGGGATCATCGGCTACGACAACTACGCCAAGAAATACACCTGCACCTGGCAGGACACGATGATGACCATGACCATGATCACCACCGGGACCTGCGACAGCTCGGGCAAGGAGTTCACGTTCAGCGGGGAGTACGACGACGTGGTCACCGGCAAGACCAAGAAGGGCAAGTCGGTGATCCGCATCATCAACGAGAACAAGCTCGTCTGGGAGGGCTACGACACAACCGAAGACGGCACCGAATACCAGAGCATGGAGATCGCCTACACTCGGGCGTAGGCGGCAGCGGCCGCAACAGCGCTGTCGGGGAGTACGGCGCGCCCGATCACCCCGTGGAGTGGATTGCGTCCGCACGATGGGGCGGTTGAGGCGTGCCTACTTTGCGCTAGGTGGGAGGCGTGCCGGCGTCGTGGGCCCCGGCGGAGCCGTCGTACTCTTCGTCGCGCTCGGTCAGGTTGAGTTCCTGAAGGGCGCGGAAGGCGGCCTTCTGCTCGGCCTCCTTCTTGCTGGGCCCCCAGGCGCTGGGGAAGCGGCGTCGCCCGATGCTGACGCAGATCTCGAAGCACTTGCTGTGGTCGGGCCCCTGCTCGTCGAGGGCCTCGTACCTTGGCGTGGTCGAGAGATACTGCTGGGCGTGCTGCTGCAAGTAGGACTTGTAGTTGTGCTGGGTCGCGGAACTGGCCGCCTCTTGGATGTGCGGTCGCACGTGTTGCAGGATGAAGTCGCGGGCGGCTTCCAGCCCGGCGTCGAGATAGACGGCCGCCACCAGCGACTCGAATGCGGCGGCCTTCAATGAGAGCGGCAGCCCGTTGCGATCGCGCATACCCTTGCCCAGGAAGAGCAGATCGCTCAAGCCGATCTCGTCGGCGATGAGGGCGCACACCTTGCCCGACACGACCACCGATTTGATCTTGGTGAGGTCACCCTCCAGGTAGTGCCCGTAGCGGCGGTACAACTCCTCGCAGACGACGAAACCGAGGACGGCGTCGCCCAGGAATTCGAGCCGCTCGTTGCTCTCGAGGCGGGTGTTGGCCACCGACGCGTGGGTCAGGGCCATGAGCAGAAGGTCGTGGTTTTGGAACTGGTGTCGAACCGCCTGTTGGGCGCGTTGGAAGACTTCGGATTGAGTCACGCCTACATTCCACAGGCCGATGGCGAAAGTCGCAGCGGATGCCCCCATCCCGGCGGCGTTCGCCATGGGCCGGCTAGAGTGTCGGGAACCGGGCGGCTGGTGCCAGCCGAGTCGCCTCAGATTCCCAAGGTTCTCCTTATTGTACCATCGGGCGCATTGGGGGTCAAATTGAGTAGAGTCCGGCAGTCAGGGGCACTTGGTCTTGACAGTCAATCGGGTGGCAGCGGAAAATTAGTGCATTCATGAGCAGGCCGGCCAAGAAAAACGGGCGCAAGGTACGGGTTCCATTCCGCCGCAACCGGGCTCGCCCGAGGCGGGTCAAGGATTGGATCCGGCAGGTCAGCGACGCCGACCAGGGACTCGACACGCTCGCTTCCGAGAGCGTGGTCGCCAAAGGCGACCTTTCCCGGCAACGAACGGTCATCGTGCCGAAAGACGGCGCCGAGAGCGCCCCATCGCACCGGGGCACGGTGGTGGCCGTTCGCGGCCTGGTCGCCGAAGTGGATGACGGGTCGCGGATCTGGGTCTGCACGCTGCGCCGCGTGCTCAAGACACGCGTGATTGCCAGGCACCATCCCATCGCCGCCGGTGACCGGGTCGCGTTCACCGTCGAGTCCGATAAGGACGGCGTGACGCGCGAGGGCGTGATCGAGTCGGTGGCGCCGCGGCACGGGGAGCTGAAGCGTCGCGTGGGTCGCCGCGACCGGACCATCGCGACCAACGTGGATCAGGTGATCATCGTGACCTCGACCGAGATGCCGCCGCCCAAGCCGCATCTGATCGACCGGTACCTGCTGGCGACACTGGCCGGCGGCATGCGGCCGGTGATCTGCATGAACAAGATCGACCTGGAGGAAGGGGCGGAGGTCGGGCGGATCGTTCGGTTGTATGAGTCGCTGGGTTATCCGACGCTGCGGACCTGCGCGATTTCCGGCGCGGGGGTGGACCGTTTTCGCGAGGTGCTTCGCGACAAGGCCTCGGTGGTGGCCGGTCAGAGCGGGGTGGGCAAGAGCTCGTTGCTCAACATGGTGCAGCCGGGCCTGAAGCTGCGGGTGGGCGACATCATCGAGCAGACCACCAAGGGCCGACACACGACCAGCACGGCCCAACTTCTGCGGCTCGATTTCGGCGGGTACGTGGTGGACACGCCGGGGGTGAAGTCGTTCGACGTGGCCTGCGTGCCGCTGGCCGAGATCGAGATGCACTTCGTCGAGTTCAGCGAGCGGCTGGCGAACTGCAGGTTCCCCGACTGCACGCACATCCACGAGCCGGACTGCGCGATTCAGGCGGCCGTCGAGGCGGGCGACATCGACGCCGGGCGGTACGAGAGCTACGTGCGGATCTTTCAAGAGCGAGCCGGCTGAGGGCTGAGGGGTCGGAGCTATCCGTCGAACTCGTTTTTCGGTCGGCCGGAGCGGCGGTACTCGTCTCGCAGGGTGGCGTACTGGCCGGCGGTCATGTCCTTGATCGAGAAGCCGTCGGGGTCCTGGGCGATCTTGATGAGGAAGGGGACGCACCAGCCGCAACCGGTGCCGGCGCCGAGGCACTCGCTCATGCGTGAGGTCCGCTGGGGGCGCTCGCGCCGCGCGAAGTTGAGCAGCTTGCGAAGCGAGACCTCGTAGCAGTAGCAGACCTTGTCGTCGGGTTTCATCACACCGGATCCGTTCTGCCGCCGAACCCTGCGACCATTGTAGACCGGATTGCCCCGGCCGGCGATAACGCGTCTGCGCGGCCCATAGGCCCCGTCGCACAGGAAACTTCAAGAGCCGAAGGGCGGTTGCCAGGAATGCTCGCCGGGCAGTCCGGCATCGCTTTGCAACCGGTGGAGGTCATAGCGTGGGTCGAGTGCCGGCGGGTCCTGCACATCCGTGACAGAGGATGGGGTGGTGCCGGCACGCGTCGGCGGGTGCGACGGAACCGCCCCGGGGGCGGGGTTGACGGCGAGACAGGCAGTTGGCGATTGAGTCGATCGGCCTGTCTCGGTAGGATGGCTGGTGCCCGGCCAATGGGGAATCTCGTTCCAGAGCGCTTTCACCGGCACTTACCCCTGATGGAGAAGCGACGACGTCAGGCGGCCGCCGCCGTCGGCGAGCGATTGTCCTTGTGAGCAGGCCCGGCACGAACGCCCTGATGGTGAGGCGGGCGGCCGGTCGAGAGACTGTGCCGGGGTCCGGAGAACGGAAAGTCACGACGGAAAGCGAGAGCGCATGTCGTTGAGGAGCGGGGGAAACTTGCCGCGCCGGATCGTCCTGGGGCTGATGCTGGTGGCCGTGCATTCGTTTCTGCACGGTTGCGGCGACGACGCGGCGCGGGACGCCGAGGCCGTTGACAGTCGACCTGCATCGATACCCGTTGTCGTCGTGGGCATGGACGGGCTCGACTGGCAGGTCATCCTTCCCATGCTGGCGGAGGGGCGCCTGCCGAACATGGCCGGGCTGATGGAACGAGGTACGTACGGCTACCTCGAGTCGCGCAGGCCCACGTTCTCGCCGATCCTCTGGACCTCGATCGCCACGGGCAAGGGGCACCGCAAGCACGGCATCCACCAGTTCGCCCGGCGCACGCCGGACGGGCGAATCACGCTGTACAACAGCGCCGATCGCACGACCAAGGCGGTGTGGAACATCCTGTCGGACTACGGCAAGCGCGTCTCATGCGTCGGCTGGTGGATGACCTATCCCGTCGAGGAGATCAACGGGGTCATGGTCGCCCAGACGAACACGCTCGACCAGCTCGACATGCGGGCCGGCAAAAACGTCTGGAAGGGCACGCTGCTGCGCGGTGTGCCCGGGCAGGTGTACCCGGTCGAGCGGCAGAACGCGATGATGGCGATTCTGGTGCAGGTCAACATGGACCTGCCCGCCCTGGTGAGACAGATCTTCGAGGAGTTCCGCTACCCCATGTCGCTGCTGGGGCGGCGGATGTGGAACAACTGTCAGTGGGCCTTTCGGGCGGATGCGACGTATCTGCGGATCGCGACGACGCTGGCTCGGGAGCGACCGCTGCCGGACGTGACGCTGCTGTACTTCGGCGGGCCGGACGTCGTCGGGCACCGGTTCTGGCGGTACAGGGAGCCGGACCTCTACCGGCACCGGCCGACCGATCAGCAGATCGCGAACTTCGGCCACATGATCGAACAGTATTACGCCTACATCGACCAGGCGTTGGGGCAGGTGCTGGGGGCGTGCGGGCCGGACGTGCGGTTTTTCGTCGTCTCGGACCACGGCATGCATCCGGTGAACCTGGAGGCCCGGTTCGATCCCGACGACCCGCCGTCGGACATCGATTCCGGCGGGCACCCGGACGCGCCACCCGGCGTGTTCATCGCGGCCGGCCCGGGCATCCGCGCATCGGTTGAGGGGAAACGTTCGCAGGATGTGGTTGCGTCGGACCTGGAAACGGTGGGCAGCGTGCTCGACGTGACGCCGACGATTCTGGCGATGATGCGGATTCGCATCGGGCAGGACATGGACGGTCTTCCGCTGGTGCAGCTCTTCGAGGAGGAGGTCGAGATCGCCCGGCAGCCGGCGCCGGTTCCGACGCACGACACGGCCGAGTTCCTGGCCGGCCGCGGCCACCCCGCCCCAACCCATCCGGGCGAACAGGAACGACTGGAACAACTCCGCCGCCTGGGCTATATCGACGAATGAGGGCGGGCGCCCTGGCGGGAAACCCGGGATGGCCGCGACGCTGGAGCACGGCCGGACTCGGCGTGGGCTGATCGGCTGAGCGGGCACCGCTTTTCGCGTTCGCTATTCGCTATTCGCAATTCGCTCTTGGCGATTCCCCGTCCTTTCGTTCGCCCCCGGGAGGCGGCTGACGCCCCGGGCGGCGCGGGACGCCTCAACGGTCCGTCGATCGAGGAGACCGGCACCCACGCAGGTTTGAGCAGCCGAAGGTCCGCCAAAAAACGGGAATCCATTTGCCTGCGGGCCGGTTGTATTGGACGTTGTAGGTGCCTACGAGTCAGGTGAATCCCAATCAACGGATCGCGACAGATCCCTGGTCCAAGGAGACTGAAAATGCGCACTCAGGTGAACATGATGCGGCGGACGGCCGTGATGGTGGTTCTTGCAATAGTGACGGTAGCCCTGGCGGGATGCGACGACGCGCTGCTGGGCGCCTTGGGTGGAGGCGGTCTGGGTGGCTGGGGCGACTACTACTACCCGGACTGGGGGCTCTACGACCCGACCCAGGACATCCAGGACGTCATTGACTACCGCTGGGACGTGATGGACTGGTCGAACGATCAGTGGGACGCTTATATCCGGCAATAGGCGGCCAGATGGGTGGGTTGCGCCCGCCTTTGGCGGGCTCAACCCACCTACATTCGCTTGCCTTCCGGGATGGAGAGAGACGGGCCGCGGATGAACGCTGATGAACGCGGATCAGACCGTTGGTCTGGGGCTTATCCGCGTTCATCCGTGTCAATCCGCGGCTCAAGCCTGTAAACCGCCTCGACGGACCGGCGAGACCCTACGAAGCCTGCTCGGTGAGGGCGGCCTGCAACTCGCGGGCCACGGCGTCGCCGGCGATCTGCCGGGCCAGGGCGATGGGATCGACACCGACGGCCCGAAGGTTCCCGGCCGACTGCAGCGTATCCAGCGACCGGGGGCCGAGAGACGGGCGCCGATGCTCGTTACGGCTCGACACAGCCGAGCGTGGCCCACAAACCGGCGTACGGATCACCCTCCCACCAGTACAGGGTCCACGGCGGGACGTACCGCCCGAAGTAGTCCTGCGTCGAACCGATTTCGGCCGTGCCGCCGATGAACCAGCCGGCATCCTGATGCGAGAACTCGGCCTTCATCCAGACCGTGTCCGGGATCGTTACCGCCGGGTCCAGGACCGTGTGAAGGTGCACCGGACCCGGTCCGTCCGGCAAGTCGGTCCAGATGAATTCGGTGTCGCCGATCTGGTTGCCGCCGGTCGGCGGCCAACCGGTGTGTAAGCTCACCGTAGCGTCGAAGGTCCCCGACCCCACCCCGCCGCCGTAAACGGTAAGATCATAGTAGACCAGTTCGTTGGGGCTGCCGGCAGCCAGAGTCAGGTCATCAGCAAGGGCCAATCCACTGCCGCAGGAGGCGTAGGTCGGACTGCTCGGGTTGAGGACGAAGTTCTGATACGCCACGGTCGGGCAATCGGCCGAGGCGCACAGGGTGCCATCTCCCAGGTAGAGTCCCTCGCCCCAAATGCAATCTTCCACCGTCTCTTCGGTACAACTTCCGCCAGCCTGGCAGCAAGCCCCCCAGTTAGGCAGCGGACACTCCACCGTCGCGCAGGTCGTGGCGTGGCCCTGGTAGTAGGCGCCCGCTGCGTCACATTCGTGGACCGTGCCCTCGGTGCAGGTGCCATCGCCGTGGCAGCACGCGCCTGTGTCATCGCCGCTGAATGCCACCTGGAACGCCGCGAAATCCTCTAGGTCCACGTCACCGTCGGACCGCGAGCCGCCCACCAAGTCAGCGCAGGCGCACCACCCCGCCGCCGGCCCGGCGCCGGGGCCGAGCAAACACTCCAGGAGCACGGCAAAATCAGAGAGGCCAACGGTACCGTCACAGTCCAGGTCGCCCAGGGTTGGGCTACAGGATCCGGTAGGAACAGCGTTGACCGCCGCCAAGGCGTTGACGTGCCGTGGCTGCGGCGGCATCGCGCAGTAGGGAGACGCCCAGTCGTGCACTGTTGCGGTATTGAAGATCGTGCTTCGCGCCGAATAAGCGTCCAAGGTCCCACAGCGATTCTTCTCGAACATCAGCGCCGCCACGCCGGAGCAGTGGGCGGTCGCCGGCGACGTCCCCATGGACGACGCAAAGCCGCCGACGGTGACGCCAAAGCCCGGCGCGGCCAGGAGGTAGTCGCAGTCCTCGGCGATGTTTGAAAAACATGCTACCCGATAGGGAAGCGTCACGGGATCGTCGCACACTCCGGGGAAATAAACGTGCTCGTAGTCAGCGTCGTAGCTCCCTGTCACTCTGACCGCGCTCGACACGCAGGCTGGAGTGTTCATCCCGCCGCAATATCCCTCGTTGCCCGTGGGAACGAACGTAACAATGCCCTCCGCAGCCGCTTGGGACACGGCAGCCGCCACGTTTGGATCATCGGCATCGCAAGAGCACGGAAACAACTCACGTCCAACGCCCAGATTCATGACCCGAACGCTCGGATCAGTTTGCCGGCGGAATGCGACATACAGAACGGCCATCCAGACGTCATCCGGCAAGGGTGGGGCAGACGCACCGAAAACCCGGACGGGCAGAATCCTGGCGTTCGGTGCGACGCCTGTTGCGTCCGTGATGATCAGGGACATGCGCGTCCCATGGTTTACCCCGGGGAGGGCCGCGCCGCCGTCGTAAACCCATTGGCCGTCAACCCGGCTCAAACCACCTCCCGTAATGCTGCCGGCCAGCCCAGGGTGCGCGTAGTCAATGCCCGTGTCGATCACCGCGACGGTCACGCCGCGCCCGGTGATCCCCTGGGCGTGGACGTCGTCTGCGTTGATGAAGGGCACGCTTGATTCCGTGCCCAGCGCCGCGCCGGTTGACAGGGCAATTGCGCTGATCGCAATGGTCCATCTGAGCATGGTGTATCCTCCATGGTCAGGCGACGCGGTTATCGCTGCACCGGCGACAGTTCGGGGCCCAAGCGGTACACGTGGGGCAACCTGATCCCCAGCACGTCGCGATGCTCCCGCAGCTTCTCGAGACCTTCCTTGTTGACGAATCCCGAGATGAAGAGCTCGCCGAGGGGCACGGTCCATGGCCAAAATTCGTCGGCGTTGAAGCCTGCAAGGAACCGGTCCTGGAGTGCCCTGGCTGCTTCCTCGCGCACCCTCCCGCGGGCCCACATCTCTGAAGGGACGTCCGTCAGGGGCGGGAGCGAGTCACCGCCGCGCAAGTCCAGACTGACGTACACGTGGTCGGTCAGTGCAAACGCGCGATAGACGTCAGGATCGACCTTTCCCTCCGCTACGCCCAGTTCGTCGGGCGCCTCCCCAGGCTTGGCCGGCGGAAGATCCTCGTTGGAAATGACCTTGGCTCTCTTCGGGAGCCCCTGCTCATCCAGGGACACGCCGTCCACGTCCGGGTGCGTCGCCAGCTTGTCCAGGGCTTCCTTGGTTGCGTATCCCACAAAACCTGGGGACCGCTCGAAAAGCTGTGCAACGCGAAACTCTGCTGCCGTCAGACTCTGCAAGACCCGACGCTGCGCATGGCGGATTGCAGCCACGTTCCCACCGGCGCCCTCCGTGTCTGTGGGCTCATCCGCCACTTCCACCTCCACGTACACAGTCCCGGGAAACTGCATGAGGAACAGGGTCATCGCGGCATCGCCCGACCTCGTCTCCTTCAAGCCCTTGATCGTCTCGTTCAGCTTCTCCAGCGTGGCGTAGACCTGCGGATCGACCACTCCGGTCCAGGTGTGCGGCGCCAAGTCGAGCTCTTCCCTCTCCTCGCGGGAGATGATGGCCCGCCTCTTCTCCGGATCATTCGGGTCCATCGTGACGGGGACACGCGGCGGTTCGGCTGGAGCCGTGCCGGTCCCCAGCAGAAGCATCAGGATGCCCGCGAGACGGATTACATCGTTCCTGAGATTCATGTCCAAACACTCCCTCGCAAGAAATGCGTCCGATGGGTTCGTGCGGATGACCGCCGCGACCACGGTTTCCGCTCTAGTATTGTACCCCGCGAAGGTCCGGATAGTCAAGCGGAGTTTCGCCCGGACTGGGTCGGGATCGTGCCCAAGTTGGCCTGACGGCCAGGTCCACTTGACTCGGGTCCGAGCGTGTAGGGTGGGTGTAGTCCCTCGCAGGGGGACGGAACCCACCACTCGGATCGATACGGCCCGACCGGTGGGTTGCGCCCGTCTTTGGCGGGCTCGACTCACGCTGCGTCCGCTCGGATCAGTGCGGCTCGGATTCGATGCGCCAGGTGTCGGCGTCTCGGATTACGGGGCGGTAGAGGGAGTCGCGTTCTACCGGGGTGCGGCCGGCTTCGTGGATGAGGCGCTTGAGGTCGTCGACGGTCAGTTCCTGGTGGGTGACGTGGTCGGGGTGGGCCTCGCGGCGGGTGATGTCGTAGTAGACGACGGTGCCGTCGATGTCGTCCACGCCCCAGTTCAGCGAGACCTGGGCCAGCTTGGGCGACAGCATGATCCAGAATGCCTTCACGTGGGGGAAGTTGTCCAGCATGAGGCGGCTGACGGCCAGGGTCTTGAGGTCGTCCAGGCCGGTGGGGCCGGGCAGGTCGGCCAGGGCGCTGCCCTCGGGGATGAATGACAACGGGATGACACAGTTAAAATGGGCGGGCCGCGATCGCAACGACTCGTCCTGATGCTCGCGGAGCTTGATCAGGTGGGCGACGCGCTCGGCCGGCGTCTCGACGTGGCCGTAGAGCATGGTCGCATTGGTGAAGATGCCCAGCTCGTGGGCCGTGCGGTGGACCTCGAACCACTCGGTCTGGCCGACCTTGTTCTTGAAGGCCTCGTCGTGGACGCGGTCGTCGAAGATTTCGGCGCCACCGCCGGGCAGGGAGTCGAGGCCGGCGTCGCGCAGTCGGGTGAGGACCTCGCGGACGGTCAGGCGCGGTCTGGCGATTCGCGAGAAGTGGATGATCTCGATGGCGGTGAAGGCCTTGACGTGCATCCTGGGGCAGCGCTTGCGGATGGCGGCGCACATGTCGGTGTAGTAGTCGAAGGGGAGCTTGGGGTGCAGGCCGCCGACGATGTGGACCTCGGTGGCGCCGTGGTCGTAAGCCTCTGCGGCTCGGTCGACGATCTGGTCGACGGTGAGCTCGTAGGCGTCGTCGGGGTGTTCGTGGTCGATGATTGGCGCTGGCGTAAGTCCGCGCGGGCTGAAGCCCGCGGCTCGGGCGGTCGCGGCTCGGGGCGTTGCGGTGGTTGCGGACCGGGCGGTCGACTTGGGGTAGGGGCGGTAGAACGAGCAGAACCTGCAGCGGAGGACGCAGTAGTTGGTGTAGTTGATGTGGCGGTTGACGTTGTAATAGGCGTTGTTCCCGTGGAGGCGCTCGCGGACGCGGTTGGCCAGCTCGCCGAGGGTGTGGATGTCGCGCGTGGCGAAGAGGCGCAGGCCGTCCTCGTGCGTCAGGCGGGTCTGGGACTCTACCTTGGCGGCAACGTCGGCCAGGTCGGGATCGGTGGTCAGCGTGCTCATGATCGGCGGCTCTCGCTTTCGGGGCGGTATTGTAGTGGTCGCGCCGCGGCGGTTCC
>Ga0307380_10001679_pt1 | contig 32183 bp, 29 predicted proteins | sample UN3MG_FD_202239 | JGI IMG/M metagenome (GOLD analysis project Ga0307380, IMG submission 202239) | Soil microbial communities from Risofladan, Vaasa, Finland - UN-3 | ecosystem: Environmental > Terrestrial > Soil > Coastal area > Acid sulfate soil | place: Finland: Risofladan, Vaasa | collected...
CTTGAAACTGTATCCGACCTCGCCGTAAACCGCGAAAGCCCGCTGCTTCCGGTCGCCGTCCTCGCCGAACTGGAAGGCGGTGTCGAGATCGTAGTCGAATCCGGTCTTGCCGACCGGTCCGAACAGGTGCAGACCGAGCGTGTGGATCTCGCGGTCGGCCGAGTCGCGATCCTTGCGGTCTTCGTCGAGAATGAAGTAGTAGGGCTCCAGCGTGATGTACTGGGACCATTTGCGCCAGGTGCCGACCAGCCCGTAGAACCACTGTTCCTCGTTGGCGCGATCGCGCGCGGTCATCAGGCGATCCACCGGCTGGACGGCGAAAAAGTCGAACTGCCAGTCGGCGCTGGGTTGCCCCAGCCGGAGCCGAAAACCCTCGAAGGCGTTGACCGTGTTGCGCCAGCGGTTGCGGCCCACCAGCCGACGGTCCACGTACTCGAGCGTCATTCGCCCGGCCCGGAACTGCACCGGGTACCCCTCGCCGAGGGCGTCCTCGAAATACAGCTCCGCGAAGGCCTGCAGGAAGTCGGCCTCGTCCACGTCCCGGTTTCGCTCCGGGAAATCGCTGAAGAACTGACGGGCGTCCTGAAACTCGATCCCGAAGCGCAGCGGGTCCAGAATCTTGCGAACCCCACCCGCGATCGCATCAGGAACTGTTCGTCGCTGGCCAGATCCGAGCGACGGGAGTCCTCGCGGAGCTCGAAGCGGGTGCGGTGCTCAAGCCCGAAGTCCAGCCAGTCCATCTCCTCCGTGCCGGGAATGCCGGACTTGCTCAGCGGCTTGACGTATCCGGGGGGCTCCGTCTCCAGGCGGGCTCCCATGGCCTTGGACGTGAAGTGGGCCGGCTTCTTCGGCGCCTCTGCCTCCTTCTCCTTCTCCGCCTCGGCAACCGGTTCGGCCTCCGGCTGGCCCTGGACCTCCTCCGCGTCCTGCGGGGGTTGTTCCCCCTTTTCGGGCCGGGCCTGGACGTCCTCCATCTTCAGCGGCTGCGGGGCGTCGGCGGGCTGGCCGGTCTGAGCTAACGCTCCGGGACCGTTGACCAGCAGGACGACGCCAACGATCAGCGCCAGACGACCAAAGACTCCCACGCTCCCGCCACCCAAGCGGTTGGAGCGTGCCTGAACCGGCGGTCGTGCGGCTGAGCTTCCGGACAGTCCGGCGTGACGGCGTGACCTTGGCCAATGGCTAGTTCGCACCAGCCGCCGGCGGTGCGAGGGCCACCTTCTACTGCAGATCGTCGTCGACATAAACGTTGATCTCCCGTGGAATGACAAACACCTCTTGGCCTGCTGTCAGACCCAAGTCGCGGTATCGCTCGTGGCCAAGCTCGACGTGGACGGGCTCCCCGGATTCAGCCATCAGGTCGACCTTGACGCGCGGACCGGCCGCATTGACGTGACAAACCGTGGCCTTGAACCCCGGTTCGTTGTTCGGCTCCGTCTGTATATCCAGATCGAAGGGGCGGACCAGCCCGCGGGCCGCCTGGGCGGTCGCCTGGTATTCGCCCTTGTATTCGACTTCCAGCGGCCCCAGGTACGCCCGGTCCCCCTCGACGCGCCCGTGGAAGATGTTCACGCGCCCCAGGAAGTTCATGACGAACTCGTTGGCCGGATTGTGGAAGACCTCCTCGGGGGTTCCGACCTGTTCGATTCGTCCGGCGCTCATGATGGCCACCCGATCGGCCACCTCCAGGGCTTCCTCCTGGTCGTGGGTCACCAGAACACTGGTCACGTTCAGTTCGCCGTGCAGGCGGCGAAGCCAGCCTCGCAGCTCCTGGCGGGTCCGCGCGTCCAGTGCCCCGAAGGGTTCGTCGAGCAGCAGGACCTTCGGCTCAATGGCCAGGGCCCGCGCCAGGGCGATGCGCTGTCGCTGACCGCCGGAGAGTTGTGCCGGATAGTGGTCGGCCAGCCAGTCCAGTTGGACGAGCTTGAGCAGACCGTGGACCTTGTCATGGATCTCTTGTGCGCTGGGCCGCAGCTTCCGCGGGCGGACCCGCAGCCCGAAGGCGACGTTCTTGTACACGGTCATGTGCCGAAACAGCGCGTAGTGCTGGAACACGAAGCCCACGCGCCGGCTGCGAACATGGGTGTCGGTGACGTCCTCCTCATGCAGAAGGATCCCACCGCTGTCCGGGTCGGCAACCTCCAGGCCGGAGATGATTCGCAAGAGCGTGGTCTTGCCGGACCCGGAGGGGCCCAGCAGAGCCACCAGCTCTCCGGTCGCGACGGTCAAACTGACGTCTCGCAGGGCGGCGAAGCTCCCGAAGTGCTTGCTGATGTGCTGGACCTCGATACTCATATCGACCACCTTTCCTCCTGCCGCTCCACCGATAGATCCTGTTTGAATTTCCACTCGGCGAAGCACTTGAGGACCAGCGTGATCAGGGCGACCACGGTCAGCAGGGAAGCCACAGCAAACGCGCCCACGAAGTTGTACTCGTTGTAGAGGATCTCCACGTGCAGCGGCATGGTGTTGGTCAGTCCGCGGATGTGCCCGGATATCACCGAGACCGCCCCGAACTCCCCCATCGCTCTGGCGTTGCACAGGATCACCCCGTACAGCAGCCCCCACTTGATGTTGGGCAGCGTCACGCGCCAGAAGGTCTGCCACCCGCTGGCCCCCAGAGACAGGGCCGCCTCCTCGTCCTCCGTGCCCTGGGCCTGCATGAGCGGTATGAGTTCGCGGGCCACGAACGGAAAGGTGACAAACATGGTGGCCAGAACGATGCCGGGAACGGCGAAGATGATCTCGATGTCGTGGGCTCTCAGCCAAGGCCCCAGATAGCCGTGCATCCCGAAGAACAGCACGTAGATCAATCCGGAGATCACCGGCGACACCGCGAAGGGCAGATCGATCAGCGTGGTCAGAAGGCTCTTGCCGAGGAACTCGAACTTGGCGATCGCCCAGGAGGCGGCCACGCCGAAGACCAGGTTGCAGGGCACGGCGATCGCGGCGGTCAGCAGGGTCAGCCGTAAGCTGGCCAGCGCGTCGCTGTCCGTCAGGGAGCTCCAATACACGCCGATGCCCTCCGCCAGCGCCTGGGTGAACACGGCCGCCAGCGGTGCGATCAGGAACAACAAGATGAACGCCAGGGCGACCCCGATGAGCAGTCCGCGAATCCAGAACGGTTCGGTAGTCGCCCGTGGTTGCCGGGCGAGGGCCTGCCTGATGTCTAAGAGGAAAGTAGACTGCACGTCAAGGTCCTCAGGAGCGGGCCACGCAGTGTCGTTGCCCACTCCACCACTGCACCACGTTGATCGTCAACAGCAACACGAAGGACGCCACGAGCATCACGACCGCGATGGCCGTGGCCCCCGCATAGTCGAACTGCTCGAGTTTCATCACCATCAGGAGCGGGGCGATCTCGGTCCGCATCGGCATGTTCCCCGAGATAAACACGATGGAACCGTATTCCCCGAGCCCCCGGGCGAAGGCCAGCGCAAAGCCGGTGATCAGCACCGGCCACAGCTCCGGCAGGATCACGCGCAGGAGGGCCTGCCGGCGGGGGGCGCCCAGACTGGCGGCCGCTTCCTCCACGTCGGGATCGAGGTCCTCCATGATGGGTTGCAGGGTCCGCACCACGAAGGGCAGCCCGATGAAGGTGAGCGCGATGACCACACCGAGCGGAGCGAACGCCACCTTGATGTTGAGCGGCTCGAGGTGGCGTCCGATCCAGCCGGTGTTGGCGTAGACGGCTGTCAACGAAATGCCGGCTACCGCCGTGGGAAGGGCGAAGGGGAGGTCGATGAGAGCGTCGATGAAACGACGTCCCGGGAAGCGGTAACGAACCAGGACCCAGGCAACGATCAGACCGAACACGGCGTTAATCACGGCAGCTATCAAGGAGGCTCCAAAACTGAGGCGATAGGCTGCCAGCACCCGCGCGTCCGTGACGGTCTTCCAGAAGTCCGCCCATGACAGACTGGCACTCTTGAGAAACAGTCCGGCAAGCGGGATCAGGACCAGCAGACCCAGATAGGCCAGGGTGAAGCCGAGGGTCAGGCCGAACCCGGGCAGGATGCTGCGTTGTCGGAGTGAGAGCTTCATCGGTTCCCGCCCTGGTCCCCGCGGAACATTCGAGCGCCTCGATCGGTGCAGACGCGATTACTCCGGTTGATAAATCTTGTCGAAGGTGCCCCCGTCGTCGAAGTGCCTCTTCTGGGCCTTGTGCCAGCCGCCGAACATCGTGTCGATTCTCAACAGTTCGACGGTCGGGTACTTCTCCCGGTACTTCTCGGCGACGGATGGCATGCTCGGTCGATAGTGGTACTTGGCGGCGAGTTCCTGACCTTCCTCCGAGTAGAGGTATTTGAGGTACGCTTCGGCCACTTCCCTGGTCCCGTATCTGTCCACCACCTTGTCCACCACGGTCACAGGGGGCTCGCAGTGAATGCTCATCGAGGGCACGACGATCTCCACCTTCCCCTTGCCCAGCTTCTCCACGGCCAGGAACGCCTCGTTCTCCCAACCGATGAGGACGTCTCCGATGCCGCGCTGGACGAAGGTCGTCGTCGAGCCGCGGGCCCCCGAATCCAGCACGGGCACGTTCTTGTACAACCGCGTCACGAACTCCCGCGCCTTCTCCTCATCGTTGTCGTTGTGTTTCAGAGCGTAGCCCCAGGCGGCCAGATAGTTCCAACGGGCCCCTCCCGAGGTCTTGGGATTCGGGGTGATCACCTCCACGCCCGGTTTGACCAGGTCGTCCCAGTCCTTGATGTTCTTGGGGTTGCCCTTGCGAACCAAAAAGACCATGGTTGACGTGTACGGGCAACTGTTGTTGGGCAAACGCTTCTGCCAGTCCGGGGCGATCACGCCGGCCCGCTCGCTGATGGCATCGATGTCGTACGCCAGAGCAAGCGTGACCACGTGGGCCTCCAGGCCGTCGATGACCGCCCGAGCCTGTTTGCCCGCACCGCCGTGCGATTGGCGAATGGTGACCTCCTGCCCGGTCTGCTCTTTCCAATGCTTGATGAACGCCTTGTTGAACTCCTGATACAACTCGCGCGTCGGATCGTACGAGACGTTCAAGAGAACGGCTTCGTCTTGCGCCTCGGCCCCGGGGGTGCATATCAGGGCCGCGACTGCAAAAACGGACAGCGACAAAAATCTCGTTAACATGGTTTCTTCCTCCGGTTGTGACCGTCAATGTCTCGTTGCGTATTTCGTGCACGCTCCCCGCGTGCGATTCCGCTGGGCGCCTTGACTGGCGCGAGGCCGCGATTACTCGATATAACCTAGGGCTCGAAGTCGCTCGCGGACCGCCTGGATCTCCCGGTCCGCATACCCCGTCAGGTCCTGCGTCATCTTGCCGCCAGTGACCACGTCGCGCAGGACGTGGACCGTGAACTCGTTGACGTTGCTGAACGCCGTACCGACGATCAGCTTCGCCACGGCGTCGTGGAGATCCGCTGGCACTTTGAGCGTTACCGTTTTCCTTCTGCCCGATCGTTCCTTAGGCACGGTAAGCTCCTTGGGCTGTCAGCCTTCCAATCGGCCGGTGCCGGTTGTTTCCCGGGAGCTCTCCCGGGATGACTCGCGGTCATTGACGCGGCGTCCCGCAGCCCGGCCAGAGCCGTCCCCGACCCTGCACGCCACCGTCCCCGCTCGGGTCTGGGCACTTCGTTGATTCATCGACCCATCCCGCCGACGCCGATAAAAAAATCCTGGGGGCCTCACTGTCGCTCTCCGCTCCTGGTCTGGCCGCGTGGACGGCGCGCGGAACCCCCCTTTGCGAACCTGCTGTTCGCTTCGACCGGCCTGAGCCCGGGGTCAGTCGATGTAACCCAATGCTCGAAGTCGCCCGCGGACGGCCTTGATCTCCCGCTCGGAGTACGCTGTCGAGTCCGATTCGAGTTTGCCGCCAGCCGCCACGTCACGCAGCACGTGCACCGCAAACTCGGTGACGCTGCTGAACCCGGTCCCTGCGACCAATCCTGACAGGGTCTCGTACAGCTCTGCCGGGATCTTCAGGGTGACCTTGTCTCGCCTTTCACGTTTTGGGGGTGCCAAGCCAAGCTCCTTAGACACTCTGATTAGAGTGTAATCGCACGCCTATCCAAGTCAAGGCGTTTCCGCACTTGCCCGCAGAATGGTTAATCTGTGCCAGCGCGGATCGCACCCGGTCGGGGGATGGAGTTGGACCCCGGCACGGGACGAGTGCGTTCCGGGCGACGGCTCGGTTCCCCGGCCCCCGGGGCGACACGGGCGAGAATGGACTTGTCTGTTTAGAACAGGCTGGCGCGGGGTGTTGCGGCTTGCGGCGTCGCAGGAGACCGCCAAGAGGTTGCAGGGGCGGCTCCTGTGACGGGCGGACGTTCCGTTTACCCGGACGGCATCGCGGGTGTGGACAACGCAATCGCGAACCCGATTTGTCGACCTGCGGGGCCCGGCCACACCGGCGCAGACCTCCTGTTGCGGGTTGTCCCCGCCGGTGGCTTCAGCTGCTGAGGATCTCCTCCACCTCTGCCTTGTCCACGTCGGTCACGAAAGGAATACCGCTGATGTCGGCCGCTTCGTGTGTCAGGCACGCCAGATCATCGCGTGAGATGTGTTCCAACGAGAACTTCCTGGCGCCGCACATGAGTTGGCGAAGGCCCTGGGCCAGACGCTCGTAGTAGGTGTAGAGCCCCAGGGCGCCGGTGGGAACCTTCTCGAACTCTTTGTCGCCCAGCTCCCGGCGCAGGGCGCTGGCGGTCACGAAGATCTCGTCTTTGGTGCTGCCGAACCGCTCGATGTAGACGGGGATCTGGCGGTCATTGATCGTCCGCCCGATCGTCTTGCCGACCATGGCGGCCGCGATGGGTCCCCGGGCCATTCCGACGAGCTTCACGAAGGGCGCGCCCATGGCGAGCCCCTTGAAGATCTGGTCCTCGAAGGTGAACCCGCCGGCGACGGTGATGGCGGGCAGGTCATACCCCTTCTTGGCCAGGAACCCGGCATACTTATAGAGCAGGGAGTGCAGCTCGACGGGGGGCACGCCCCACTCGTTCATCATCCGCCAGGGGCTCATTCCGGTGCCGCCGCCCGCGCCGTCCACGGTCAGCAGGTCCAGCTTGTACTTGGCGGCGAACAGAACCGCCCGGGCGAGATCGGCGGGCCGGTACGCTCCGGTCTTGAGGAAAATGTACTTGGCCCCGGCCCGGCGCAGCTCCTCCACTCTCTTGGCAAAGGACTCCTCGCTGACCATCCCGACGCGCGAGTGGCGCTCGAACTCCTTGAACGCTCCGCGCTCGAACGCCTTGATGACACCCGCATCCGTGGGGTCGGGCAGCACGATGTAGCCGCGCTCGTAAAGCATCTGGGCCTTCTGCAGGTTGGTGATCTTGACCTCCCCGCCGATGTTCTTGGCCCCTTGTCCCCACTTGAGCTCGACGCACTCGGCGCCCAGCTTCTCGATGGCGTACTCCTGCGTGCCCAGGCGCGTGTCCTCGATGTTGGCCTGGACGATGATGGCCCCGTAGCCGTCGCGCTGATGATCCTTGTAGAGACTGACCCGGCGCTTCAGGTCCACGGTGTCGACCACCCGCCCGTCAACGAAGGTCGCCTCGGAGTCCATGCCGACCACGTTCTCGCCGATGGTCAGGCCCGTGCCGGCCAAAGCCGAGCCGATGGCCAATCCCTCCCAGTTGTTCTTGGCGATGTTGGTCGAACCGATGCCCGGGATGATCCAGGGGTAACGGAACTTGATACCCTTGTCGTGGCCGAAAGCGACCTCGAGGTTGACCGCCGGGAAGATGGCCTTGTCGCTGTCGGCTTCGACACCGTGGGCGCCGACCGCTGTGCCCATGATGTTGAAGTGGGAGTAGTCGACCGGGTAGGTTTTCTCGGCCGCCGTGGTGATCACGCCGAAGGGCTGCGGGTAGATGACCTCGTGGCCCCGGTAGGCCGACTTGCCGATCTCGCACATGCCGATGCAGCCGTCCACACAGGTGACGCACATGCCCGAGGCGGGTGTGACGGAGCCTTCCGTCCGATTCTTCGTCAGGGTTGCGGCCGAGGAGTTTACCCTCGAGAGTGAAATCGACATCGAGCCTACTCCTTCCCTTGTCAGTTCTTCTCTATTTCGCAGGCGACACAAGGCGTCATGTAACACATCATGTCGTCGAATGATTCCTTCTCGACGCAAGGCGGGCTCAGGTTGGCGCAGCCGCCACAGATGGCCTTCTCCGGCTCGGTGTAGGTGCAGCGGAGCTGGCAGGCGGGGCAGACGTACATGCAGCCGCCACACTGCCGGCACACATCCGACTTGATGTCGAAGGGCGTGCCCAGGCTGCGGCTCTGGCCGCGACCGCGGAAGCCGATGGCCTTGGCCATCATCTGCTCCTCGCACATGCGGACACACAGCCCGCAGAGAATGCAGTCGTCGTGTTCCTGCCGAAACCGCTGCTGCCGTACGTTGTGGGCCGCGGCCAGGTCCTGGATGGTCTTGGACTGCGGGCACGACGCCAGCAGAAGCTCCAGAACCATCTTGCGGGCCCGCACAACGCGAGAAGAGGCCGTGCGCACCTTGAGCCCTTCCTGAGCCGGATAGGTGCACGAGCTGACCAGCTTGGCCCTGGGCCCTTCACCGATCTCGACCACGCACAGGCGGCAGGCCCCGTACGGTGACAGCCCGTCCATGTGGCAGAGCGTCGGGATGGGAAAGCCCAGGAAGCGTACGGCCTCGAGCAACGTCGTGCCCTGCTCGACCGAGACCTCCAGGCCGTTGATTCGCAAGGTTATCATGCAGTCCCTCCCGCCGCGCCCGTGCACACGGTTTCGTCTTCCTTGGGCTGAGTGAACTCCAGATCACACCGCAGGCATCGCTTCGCCTCCCTGGTGGCCTCTTCGACGGAGAGCGAAAGCTCCACTTCGCTGAAGCTCTTCCTGCGCGATGCTGCCGGGATCTCGGGCGGCTCGACTCTCTCGGCTTCTGCAGCTCCGTCCTCGTCGAGCGACAGCGGCTCGACGTACACGGACGGCAGTCGGGCCTGACCCGGTTGATCCAGCTCCTCGCCACGCAACCAGCGCCCGATCATCTGGGCGGCTTTCTTGCCCGCGGCCATCGCGTCAATGACGGTGTTGGGACCGGTGGCCAGGTCTCCGCCGGCAAACACGCCGGGGCGGCTGGTCATCAGGGTCATCGAATCCGATCGCAGCGTGCCGCTCGCCCCGGTTTCCAGTTGCTCCGAGGATCCATCGGCGATGGACGAGGCGTCCGGTGTCTCGCTGATGGCAACGATGATCGTGTCGAACGGAAGATCGGTCTCGGAACCGGGGATGGGCACCGGCTTTCGCCGGCCGTCCGCATCGTAATTCCCCAATCGGTTGCGAATGACCGTCACCCCCGTCAGGTCTGCACCTTTGGTGCGCAAGCCCACGGGGCTGACCAGGGTCTGCAACTCGATTCCCTCCTCCAGCGCCGCTTCGATCTCTTCTGCGAAAGCCGGCATCTCGGTGCGGGTGCGCCGATACAGGATGGTGACGCTGTCGACCGCATCCTGCCTGATCGCCACGCGGGCGGCGTCGATGGCCGAGTTGCCCCCGCCGATCACCGCCACGCGCCCTCGCCCCAACTGCTCTCCTTGCAGGTTGAACGCCTTCAGAAAGCGCATTGCGGGGATTACGCCCGCGTGGTCTTCACCATCCAGTCCGAGCCGACGGCTCTTGTGGGCACCGGTGGCTACGAAGACCGCCTTGAAGCCGTCTTTAAGGAGGCTGTCCACCGTGAAGTCTCGACCCAGCGCCATGTTGCACCGGAGGGTGACTCCATCGGCGGTGAGCGCATCGATCTCTCTGCTCAACACATCGCGTGGCAGGCGGAACGAAGGAATGCCGCTGACCAGCATTCCGCCGGGCCGGTCTTCCGCCTCGAAGAGCGTGGGTTTGTGCCCGGCGAGCGACAGGTAGTGTGCCGCGGCAAGCCCGGCCGGCCCGGCGCCGATGACGGCGACCTTGGCGGCTTTGCCCTTCTTGCCGGGCGACCGTTCCGCCCGGTAGACCGAGGGGTCCACGCGGTCAGTGATGAATCGTTTCAGGGCCCGGACGGCGATCGGCTGCTGACCTCCCGTGCCGCTTCGGCAGCGGCTCTCGCAGGGATGAGAGCAGACCCGGGCGCAGACCGACGGCAGCGGATTGGCCGCCCGGATCACCTGGTAGGCCTCTTCGTATTCCCCGCGACCCAGGTGGGCGATGTATCGCCACGCTTCGGTGCCCAGGGGGCAGGCCGCCTGGCAGGGAGCCCCTACCAGATCCTTGCAGACGAAGGCTTTGCACCGTTTGTGCCGGATGTGGTCCACGTACTCGTCGCGGAAGTACCGCAGCGTGCTGAGAATGGGGTTGGGGGCCGATTGCCCCAGCCCGCACATCGTGGTGTCCTTGACGACGATCGCCAGCTCCTCCAGTAGGTCGAGCTGGTCGAGTGTGGCCCTGCCGCTCGCGACGTCCTCCAGGATCTCATGCATCCGCTGGACGCCCTTGCGGCACGTGAAGCACTTGCCGCAGGACTCGTCCTTGAGGAAGTCCATGAAGTACTTGGCGACGTCGATCATGCATGTGTTCTCATCCATGACGATCATGCCGCCCGAACCCATGATCGATCCGGCTTTGGCCAGGCTGTCGTAGTCGATGGGCAGGTCGAACATCCCTGCGGGAATGCAGCCGCCGGATGGGCCGCCGGTCTGCACCGCCTTGATCTTGGCCTCACCGGACGGGCCGCCGCCGATGTCGTAGACCACCTGACCCACCGTGATGCCCATGGGCACCTCGACCAGGCCGGTGTGTCTGACCTTGCCCACCAGACTGAAGATCTTGGTGCCTGTGTTTCCCTTGGTGCCGATTTCGGCGAACCGGCGGGCGCCGTCGGCGATGATGACCGGGATGTTGGCCCAGGTCTCGACGTTGTTGATCGCCGTCGGCTTTCCGTCGATGCCCTTTTGCACGGGGAAGGGAGGGCGTTGGCGGGGCTCGCCCATCTTGCCCTCGATGGATCGAATCAGCGCGGTTTCCTCTCCGCACACGAAGGCCCCGGCGCCGCGAACGAGTTTGATGTCGAACGAGAGGTCGGTCCCCAGGATGTTCTGACCGAGAAGCCCGAGTTCGTGACACTGCCGCAGGGCGATGGTCAGGTGCTTGATGGCCAGCGGGTACTCGTTACGGACGTAGACCACGCCCTCATTGGCACCCGTCGCGTAGCCGCCGATCAGCATGCCTTCGATGATGCTGTGGGGGTTGCCCTCCAGGACGCTGCGATCCATGTACGCGCCCGGATCGCCCTCGTCGGCGTTGCAGACCAGGAACTTGCCCTGCCCGTTGCGCTGGGCGGCCAGCAGGTCCCATTTCAAGCCGGTGGGGAAGCCGGCGCCGCCGCGACCACGCAGACCCGACGCCTTGACCTCCTCGCGAGCCCACTGGGGGTCGCCCTTGTCGAGCGCGCGGACCAGCGATGAATAGCCGCCGTTGGTGAGGCAGTTGTAGATGCGGATTGGATCAACCTTCTCGTTTCGGGCCAGGATCGTCCGCACCTGTGCCTTGAAGAACGAGATGTCGCCCTGCCTTTCCACCTTCTTGCCCGTGGCGGGATCGACGGAGAGCAGGGCGTCGAGCACTTCGTCCCGGGCGACGGCCTCGACGATTTCGGCCATCTGCTTGATGCCGACCTTGGGATAGAATGTTCCGCCCGGCTCGATCAGCACCGAGGGCTCCGCTTCGCAGAACCCGTGGCAGCCGGTGATGCGCAGGTGGATCGTGTCCGCCAGGCCTCGGGCCAGAAGCTCGCGCTTGGCGACGCGGATCAGGTCGTTCGCCCCGCTGGCCTGACCGCAGGTCCCCGCCGGTATCACGATCGTGGGCGCGCTCGGATCCCGGTCCGCGACGAGCCGGCCCCGCAATGCCTTGAACTCTTCGATGGATTCCAGTCGTTCCATTGACCCGTCCTGCCATTGATCCGCCCGCAGTCGTCTCGAGCGGTTACGTCCCCCGGATGTTCAGAAGCCGCTGCCGTTCAAATCCAGCATGTGCCCCTTACAGCCGCGCCGCGAGCAGATCTGAACGATACCTCCTGCCCGCACGATCATGGAAACCATGGGCGCGCGACACAGTGGGCACTGAGAGGCGCTCTTGAGCGCTGCGTGGCAGTGCGGACAGAAGAAATCCACAACGGTGTCCGTGCGGATGCCGAACTCGGATTCTACCGTGAAGCTGCCGTAAAGGGCCGACAGCCTGATCCAGCCGTGCTCACGCCCCGAGGACGCCGTCACACGTATCGACGGAGAACCGTCGATCGGGCGGCTTGGATCCATCAGGCTGTGGTTACAGCGCGAGCAACTCACCGTCAGAATGAAATCACGCAGGTCTGCTTTCACTTCGGCTTCGTCGAGTCCGGCAAGCGTCTTGGCGATGATCGTCTTGACCTGCGTCTTCTTGACATTCGAGAAGTAGTGGCCGTCCACAACCACAACCGGCCCCAGGGCGCACGCGCCCAGGCAGTTCACCGTCTCCAGGGTGAACTCCTTGTCCGGCGTCGTCTCGCCGGTCCGGATGTCCAGTTGCCGCACGAACTCGTCGGCGATGACCGGTGCCCCGCGCACGTGGCAGGCGGTGCCCTTGCAGACCATGCAGAGATGCTTGCCCCGAGGCTTCAGGCTGAACGACTTGTAGAAGGTGGCCACGCCGTAGACGTCAACCAGCGATCGACCGGTCTTGTCCGACACCACCTTCAGGGCCTCGGCCGGCAGGTAGCTGTACTTCGCCTGGATGTTCTCCAGGACCGAGATGAGCCCGCCGCGATCGCCCTCGTGCTTTTCGAGGATGCTCAGGATGTCGCCCGTTTCCATCTCCTGCTCCTGCGCAAGAAGGTCATGCTCCCGTCGCACCGCATCTGCCGCGGGTCGTCGAGAGGGCTATTCGTAGTTCTCGCAGTGCCAGACACCCCCGGTGGTTCTTGGCTCCCCGCAGGTCTCTCGGTGGGCACAGTTCATGCACAACCCCGTGTACTTGACGGCCTCCGCCTCCGCCCGGTCAGCGGACGGCGGCGGTGTGGCCGATACCCGGCGCTGGCCGCTGGCGGCCGACACATCCAACGGCACGTAGTCGTCAAACAGCTCGCAGAACAGCGCCGGCCCCCTCCTGGCTCGGTGGAAGCATTCCGGCGCGTTGTTGCACGTCAGGCAGAGACCACCAGACCCGTTGCCTTGTACCATGACGCCGCTCTCCTTTGCGGTTTGCACCTTCAGTGACACACCTCTTCGCCGGAACAACGCGCAGAAACCAAGCTGCTGGTCCTGCTGGTTCTCCGGCGAGTTCCCAGGAGTTCCGTGGATCCGCTCACGCGGCCTTGCGACCGCTGATCCAAGGGAGAACAGAGCATCTGCTATGCCAGGAAGAAAACACCCGGACTGCTGAGGTGTGTACGCCTGTTTGTGCGCGCCGCTGCGCAAGGGCAAGTTGCGCAGTGACAGTAGGATACATCGGTCGGCCGTTCCGCGGAGACGGCGCGTTAGCGTGCTCGCGTCATGGCTTGGGAACATCGTCGGGATTGATCGGCACCGGGGAGATTTGCACCAGTGGGGCGAATCGCCCCGGCAAGGGGTGGTTCAAGCGAGTTCCGGCCCGTAGGTTTTCAACTTCTCGCGCAGCGTCTTTCGGTCAATGCCGAGGATCTCCGCCGCACGAGTCTTGTTCCCACCCACGCTGGCCAGAACGTTGCGGATGTGTTCCGCCTCCACTTCCGCCAGAGTCCGATCCAGACCCACTTCCCGCCCCATGGAGAAACGCATCGTCGAAGGCAGATCCGGGACGTCGATGAGGTCGCCCTCGGTCATGACCATCAGACGCAGGATCAGGTTCTCCAGTTCGCGGACGTTCCCCGGCCAGTGGTAGTCCTTCAGAACCCGCAAGGCGTCGTCGGAGAGCCGCGGCGCCGGCCGACCCAGCTTCTCGGCGAACTTCGTGGCGAAGTGCGAAGCCAGCAGCAGAACGTCGTCCCCTCGCTCCCGCAGCGGGGGCATCGAGATCGTGATGACGTTGAGACGGAAGAACAAGTCCTCCCGGAACACGTTGCTCTTGATCAGGGTCCGCAGGTCCTTGTTGGTGGCGGCCAGGACCCGTACATCCACTTCGCGGGACCGGTCCGATCCAACCATGTAGATCTCGCCGTCCTGGAGCACGCGCAACAACTTGGCCTGCATGGCCAGACTGGTGTCGCTGACTTCGTCGAGGAAGATGGTCCCGCCGTCGGCCGTCTGGAAGAAGCCCGCCCGGGACTCACTGGCCCCGGTGAAGGACCCCTTGACGTGCCCGAACAGCTCGCTCTCCAGCAGGCTCTCGGGGATGGACCCGCAGTTCACCGCCACGAACGCAGCGGAGACGCGCGGGCTGCTGTAGTGAATCGCCCGGGCCGCCAGTTCCTTGCCCGTCCCACTCTCGCCGGAGATCAGGACCGTCGCCGGCGTGGCGGCCACCTTGGCGATGGCCCGGAACACTTCGGCCATGGACCTCGATTCGCCGATCAGCCCCGGCAGCGGCGAGTGTGGCCGGTCCGGGCCTTCCTGTGCGTTGCGACGATTATGGAGCAGGTCGAGGGCGCCGCGGACCGCGGAAAGCAGTTCGTCCTCGGTGAACGGCTTGGTCAGATACTCCTGGGAGCCGGCCTTGACCGCCGTCACCGCGCTTTCGATCGTGGGGTAGCCCGTGACCATCATGACTTCCGTGTCGCGGAAGTTCTGGCGAACGTGTCGGACCAGGTCCAGACCGCTGACCTTGGGCATTTTCAGATCGGTGATCACCAGATCGACGGGCGCACTGTCCAGGAGCCGAACGGCCTCGGCGGCGCTGGAGGCGGTGAACACCCGGTAACCGTGGGGAGTCAGGTTGCGCTGGATCAGCTCCAGCGCTTCGGGCGCATCGTCGACGACCAGGATGCGTTCCTTCTCAATCGCGGCAGTCATCGTGACCGGTCTCCTGGGTCGCGCCCGCCCCATCTACAGGCAGGCGGATTTCGAACCGGGTCCCGGCACCCGGCTGGCTCTGCACCTCGATCGAACCCCCGTGGGCGGTAACGATGCCGTGCACCACCGCCAGGCCGATCCCGGTGCCCTCGTCCACGTCTTTCGTGGTGAAGAACGGGAGGAAGATCCTCTCCTGGATCTCGGGGCTCATGCCGACGCCGGTATCCCGCACGACCAGCGACACGGTGCCGTCGTCGGCCTGCGTGCCTACCGTCAGCGTCCCGCCGTCGGGCATGGCCTGAACCGCGTTGACCACCAGGTTCACCAGCACCTGCTTCAGTTGTGCCGGATCGGCGGTGATCTGCGGAAGATCGCGGGCCAAGTCCCGGGCCACCTCGATGCCGGCTTTGACGCACCGGGCCTCCAGAAAATAGAACCCGTCCTCAACCACCTGATTCAGATCGACCGGGACTTTCTTCGGTGGCATCTGGCGTGCGAAGACCATCAGTTTCTTGATCACCTCCCGCGCGTACAGCGACGCGGTGATGATCTTCTCGGTGTCCCGACCGGCGGGCTGCGGCAGGTCCGGGCACCTCTGGACCAGTTGGGCGAATCCCAGAATGCTGCCCAGAGGCTCGTTCAACTCGTGGGCCACGCCGGCGGCCAACTGGCCGATCGTGGCCAGACGGTCCGCGTGGATCAGCTGGCGCTGGAGCTTCGACTTCTCCTCCCCTGCCTCCCTCCGTTCGACGATCAGGGCCACCTCTCGGGCCACAGCCACGATCAGCTTCTCCTCCTCGGCCAGAAAGGTGCCCACCGCAAACTCGGGCCGGTCCTCCAGGTAGGCGACCTCAACGGTGCCGCGCTTCCGCCCGCCAACCACGATGTCCGCCGACTGCAGATGTTTGCCCGGGCCAAAGCCCGGTGTCACATACGGACGACCGTCCAGGATGATCCTGGCCGCGGTGATCTCCGGGTATTGCCACGCGGGGGGGAGAAGCGTCACGATGTGCCCCAGGATCTTCTGCAGCGAGGCCCCCGGCCGCTCAATCACGTGGGCGATGCCGTAGAGGCAGGTCAGCTCCTTGACTCGTTCGCGCAAGGCCGCCTGCGCACGGCGGATCGCCGTGGCCAGCCCCACCGTCTGGGCCACGCCCTCGTAAAACTCGATTTCCTCTTCAGTGAAGCAGTCCGGCCTCTCGCTTTTGATGTGCAGCAGGCCGATCGTCCGATCGTCCACAAAGAACCGGATCACGGCCAGTGACCGGTAGTGTCCACCGACACATACGGTCGGCGTCCTCCCGTCCTGATCGGGTGCTCCGCCGAGGGCAAGGGGCCCCCAGGTGTTGCCCGTCCAGAAGCTACCGTTGCGCGTGAAGAACGGCTGAGCGGCGTCAAACCGTCTGCACGCAACATCGCTGCACAATCGCTCCAGGTCCGAGCCGTCCTGGGCAGCGGGGATCACTCTTCCGTCGCTGCCGAGTGTCCACTGCACGAGTTCGTAGCAGACCGAGTGCTCAGGACGCCGCGTCACTTCCCAGCGGAATTGCACGTCGCCGTCGTTCAGGCGCACCTCGAGGGCGTCACAGCCGGAAGAATCAAGCAGAACGGCCGAGATTTCGAGCAGAAACTCGTTGCGGGGCAGGCCGCGGTTGGCACAGCGCAAGATCGTCCGTGACAACCTCAGGCTGTCCTCAATCTGCAGGAGCCGGCGTCCCGCCGGAGCGCTTCTGCTTGAACTGCTTTTCTGCATCGTCAAGTCTGCCGTCCGGGGCCTCCAACGTCATCATAATGCGTCCGGCGTTGCTGTTCCACGGCCGGGCGCCCGCGGGCCTGGCGGGAAGGAGTACCAGCCGGGGCACCGGCCGGTATTGACACTATGACCCCGGAAAAGGAAGCTCCAATCGTCCCGGAGGTGATCGAGCCATGATTCCAGACCTCGTCGTGGGCCTGGCGGCGATTGTCCAATACGCGGCGGCTGCCCTGGCCCTCAGGGTGCCCCGCATCATCCGCAGGGAACCCGCCTGGGTCTTCATCGTGGCCGTCGCTTTCCTCATGGCCATCCGCCGCAGCATCGTCCTGTACCGGTCACTGTCGCACAACACGGCCCATCCAACGGACCTGCTGGGGGAGTGCGTAGCGCTGGCCATATCCGTGCTGATGTTGGTGGGAATGGCCCGGCTGGGCCCCTTCCTTATGTCCATCGTGCGCTCCAGGGACGAGTTGCGGCAAAAGACGGGCCATCTTCGAGAACGAGTAAAGGAGCTGAACTGTTTGTTCGCCATGGCCGACCTGGTGAGCCGGCCGGAGGCCTCGATGGAGGAAATCCTGCAGGGGACGGTCGATCTCGTTCCTTCGGGCTGGCAATACCCGGAGATCACCTGCGCCCGCGTGCAGTGGGGCAACCAAGCGTTCGACACGGGCAACTTCGAGGAGACACCTTGGACGCAGTCTTGCGACCTGCTGGTGTACGGCGAGCGCGTCGGCTGCGTGCAGGTCTGCTACTTGCAGGACAAGCCGCCCTGCGACGAAGGTCCGTTCCTGCAGGAAGAGCGGAGCCTGATCAACGCCATTGCCGGGCGATTGGGCAGGATCATCGAGCGCAGGCAGACGGAGGACGACAAGGCGGCTCTGCAAACGCAACTCCATCAGGCCCAGAAGATGGAGGCCGTTGGCCTGCTGGCGGGGGGCGTGGCCCATGACTTCAACAACCTCCTCACGGTGATCCGCGGCAATGCGGGGCGGGTCCGGGGCATGTTGGCGGCCGACCACAAGGCTCACGAGGCCTTGATCGTGTTGGAACAGGCTGCCCAGCAAGCGGCGGGCGTCACGCGTTCCTTGCTCACCTTCAGCCGTGGACTGCCCGTTGAGAAGAAACCGCTGGACCTGTGCGCCGTGGTCGAGGAATCGACTCGGCTGCTCCGCCGCATGATTCCCGCCGCGATCGAGCTGGACGTCGATGTACAACGCGAACCGCCGCTGTGGATCAGGGCCGACAGCACGCAGTTGCAGCAGGTCGTGTTGAATCTGGCCATCAACGCCCGTGACGCCATGCCGGACGGCGGCACGCTGCGCGTCGCTGTCGCCCCTGCCGGCGAATCCGACGCCGGCGAGTTGGTGGATTCCTCGAGTTCTGCGGCACTGCACGGCCGTCTGGAGGTGACCGACACGGGCGTGGGAGTGCCGCTGGAGATACGGGAGCGAATCTTCGAGCCGTTCTTCACGACCAAGGAGCGCGGCCAGGGTACCGGGCTGGGCCTGTCTGTGGTCCACGGCATCGTGGAGGATCACGGCGGTCGCATCACCGTTCAATCCCAGGTAGGCGTCGGATCGACCTTCACCATCGTCTTTCCCTGTGTCCGGCCCGAGCCGGCCTCCGAAGAACCATCAACCCCCGCAACCATCACACCGCAGGGACACGGTGAGCTGATTCTGCTGGCCGAGGACGACGCACACACTCGTGGAATCATCGCCCTGACCCTGGAATCGCTCGGCTATCGCGTGCTGCAGGCGGCCGACGGGCTCGCGGTGCTCGACATCTGCGAACGGTACCGGCAGAAGCTCCGGCTGTTCATCCTGGATCTGGACCTCCCCAAGTGCAGCGGGCTCGAGTGTATTTCGGAGATCCGCGGACGCGGGATGACGACGCCTGTGGTCGCCATTACCGGGAACGTCGCCCTCGGTTTGGACATTCCCGACTGCGAGACCGTTCTTCTGTGCAAGCCGTTCGGCATGCCGGAACTCGCCAGCGTGGTCTGGTCGGCATTGGGTGGGGACGCTCGGTGGGAGGCGCGGTCATGAAGGAGGCGATCTCGGTGCTGGTGGTCGACGACCATGCCATGGTCCGCCAGATGCTCACGAACCGTCTGGACGAGGAGCCGGACATCACCGTGGTGGCCGGCGTGGGCACCGCCGACGATGCGGTCACCGAAGCGGTCCGGCTCGAGCCCAGCATCGTTCTGATGGACATCGACATGCCGGGAATGCTCTGCTTCGACGCCGCCAGGACGATCGGGACGCAGTGCCCCGACACGCGCATCGTTTTCCTCAGCGCGTTCTTCCACGACCGGTACATCGAGCAGGCTATGGCCGTTCACGCCTGGGGCTACATCACCAAGAGCGAGCCGGAGGACGCGGTCGTCGAGGCTATTCGCAGAGTATCGACCGGCGTGGCCTACTTCTCGCCGGAGGTGCAGGCCCGGATCGTGGTGGACGCTCAAGGCGCCAAGCTGGCCCACCCGCAACGGTCTCGCGTCTCCACGCTGTCCGAGCGAGAGCTGGAGGTCTTGCGCTACATCGCGCGAGGACTGACTAAGAAGGGTATCGCCCGGACGATGCACCTCAGCGTGAACACGGTCAACCGCCACACGGCGAACATCATGGCCAAGCTCGATATCCATGACCGGGTCGAACTGGCACGGTTCGCCATCCGCGAGGGGCTGGCCGAGGCGTGAGCCCCGTCTCCTCGCCCGTTTCTGCCCGTCACGTCGGCTTCGCGGGTCAAAATGGCTAACAAAGGCCATGGCCCGGGTTTTCGTTTGTGCGATATTAAAAACAGACGGCAAGAGTGGTTCTGCCGCAAGGGGTGAATGATCGCTCGCAAACCGCCGGCGCAGAAGACCTGCCGTCCGTTTCCGTTCCTGCTCAAGAAGAGAACGGCGCGCGCAGCGGCGGGTCTTCGGCCGGCAGCTCTCGACCGAAACATCGGCGATGCTGTCCGGGGACGGTGATGCGCATGCCGGCAGGTGCGACCCGGGCCATGGACGAAGTGCTCCGGACCCTGGCGTCCAACGAGGAGCGCCGGCCTGAAAGGTCGCTCGCCCGGCTGACCCCTGAACAGATCGCGCTTGTGCACGACGCTTTGCGGCGAGCGCGAGAGGAACGGTGCCGGCTGACTCAAGGCCTCGACCTCTTGGAACGCGGCTTCGAGAAACGGTGCCCGGTGGACGCCATTACATCAACGGGGAAACCTGGGTGGTCGAAAAGGAGAGACTGGCAATGAAAGCAGCGGCCGCAACGCCGGTGCAGCGTAGCGTCATCCTGGCGCATTTTCAGCGGCGCCGGGGTCACGGTCGTGGCCCCTACCTGCACAACGTCGCCTACCATCTGGTCCGAATCATGCTTGGGCAGAAGGACTTTGACAGCCTGGAGTCGCTCATCTCGTTCTGCGACACCCCCGACAACCTGCGCCCCTGGTTGCCCATGGAGGCGGACCGGATCATCTTTTCAGATGGCCTTGTGCGGGGCTTACACGAGATCCTGTCCGATTCGGACTCCGCGGACGACGTCTCGGCAGTGAACACGGACCCGTCGTGAACGCACGGGCGCCGGCATCGCGAGACGGTGACGTCGTCCTGGCGCATTTCCGACAGCGCACCGGCCAGGGTCACGGACAGCACCTGCGCAAGGTGGCCCATCACGTGATGGGCATGGTGCTGGACCAGCTGGATTTTGACAGCCTCGATTCGCTGATTGCGTTCTGCAACGATGCGGATAACCTGAAAGTCTGGTTTCCCAATGAAGTCGACCGGGCCGTTTTTTCTCACGAATTCGTGCAGGGCCTGCGCGAGCTTGCCTGCGTTTCGAGTGGCGAGTGCCAAGCGCCGCGAATGAAGGACGAACAGGAATGATCACGGGCACCACGACATCCATAGACCGCGAGGCCATTCTGGCGCATTTCCAGCGGCGCTTCCGGGATCGGGACGGCGACTATGTCCGCTACCTGGCCTATCATCTGATCAAAATGACGCTTGATCGCCGTGAATTCGACGCCCTCGAATCTCTCATCGCCTAGTGCAAAGCCCCTGAGAATCTCCAACGCTGGCTTCCCGACAGCGTCGACCGGGTGATTGTCTCCCTGGAACTCACCCAGGGCCTGTCCGAGCTCAGTTCCGGGACGGGCACCAGGGAGGGGGCGCCACTGGCGAAGGACGACCGCCGCGAATCCGCACGCCCCTCTTCTCGGGATCGAAAGGAACAGGGCACCCTGACGCACGCCCGCGCGTAGCGGCGCCCAAACGTCAGCGAAACGATCACGACCGAATGGACGCACCCTGTCGCACGCCCGCGCGTAGCGGCGCCCCTCGACCGGCCGCCTCCGACCGCGCCAGCTCAGGGGCCCACAGCAGGCTATCTCATTCAAGAAGGTGAATCGGGGCGACTGGATTTGAACCAGCGACCTCTGCGTCCCGAACGCAGCGCTCTAGCCAGGCTGAGCCACGCCCCGTGCGTCTGTCGGTATGCTAGGTTGGGCGGGTCGGGGTGTCAACGGGCACTGGAACCGGCCACGATTGGGTCCGGTCGGTTCCCGGTTTTCAGTCCCGGCTCAGGCCGGGTCGGCCTTGACGGACGGCGGGCCCGCCTCCCGGCCTACCACTGAGCCTCCTCGAACGCCCCCAGCGCCCTGGTGGGCTTGGACCTGGGGCGGGCCTTGAGGATTGCGCCGGCCAGCGTCACGTCGGCCTTGGTCGTGATCTTGAGGTTGGTGGGGTCTGACATCACCACCGACACCGGGTGTCCGCTCAGCTCGACCAATTGCGCGTCATCGGTTATCGGGCTCTCCTCGTCGTCGGGGACCTCCGCATAGGCGGCTTCGATCACGTTGCGACGGAAGACCTGCGGCGTCTGGGCCTCGTACAGACCGGCGCGTGGCACGGTCTCGTCGATGATGCCGCTCTCGCTGACCCGTTTGATGGTGCCGGTCAGCGGGCTGGCCAGGACGGCGGCCCCGGTTTTGGCGGCCTCGGCGAAGACGCGATCGATCATGTCCGCCGTGACACACGGCCGGACGGCGTCGTGGATGGCGATCAGCTCCGCCTCCTCCTTGACGGCCGCCAGCGCGGCGGCGACCGAATCGCGACGGCGCTCGCCCCCCTCCACGAGCTGCACACCCATGAACGCCAGGTTGGGTGCGTATTTCTGCTTGACCTCGTCCAGATCGCTGCCGCCGACGGCCAGCACGATCTGACAGACGTCGTCGCGGTTGAGAAACAGCTCGATGCTGCGGATGAAGATGGGGCGCCCGTCGAGCTTGGCGAACGTCTTCTTCTCCTTACCGCCGAATCGCTCGCCTTTGCCCGCTCCGGGGAGAATCACTGCGATCTTGGCCATGGCGTCACCTCGTCGTCGCGTCCGCCCGCAGGCGGTGGTTGTTGTTCTACCCGCGGCGTCCGTCGCCCGCAACGGGCTCGGTGCAGTGACGCGACTCGCTCGTGGGCCGGCGAGAGGCCGCCTCGGCCCCCGAAGTGGTCCCCGCGGGAGCGGCCCACCGCCGCAAGCAAGACGCCGGCTCCCGCGGATCACGGAACCGGCTCACCGGCCGCCCCACGCATCAACACTGATAATGAGGGTACCTGCCGCCGTCGGCCGGCTGGTTCGTGGTTTCGGTCCGGCTTGGGCCAATCCCCGCCGCCCCGTTTGACCGATAATTGCCCAAGAGAGCGCGTCGCAGCGCTCGATGTCCATAGGACCGGGTAGCGCCCTGGGGCCCCGCTTCCGGGAGGCGGGGGGTCTGATCGAGGGCCTGCGGAGCGGGCCGGTGTCCCCGGGCGGCGAGGCGGTTCTCCAGCGGCCTTGTACTGGTGCCCGAATTACAGAACTGAGGAGCCAAGGGATGTCAGCTAACCGTCTGAACTGGCTGGTTTGTCTGGTTGCATGCTGCAGCCTGATCGGGTGCACCGAGCCGAGCGAGCGGCTCAACGCGCCACCGCAGGGCCCAGTGGACAGGCCGAACGAGCTTCAGCCCTTCTTTGCCTACATGGTGGACAACTCGATGATGTCGGACGTCTCCATCGCCGACGTCCACTTCGTGCCCCATACGACCGAGCTCAACTCGCTGGGCACGACACGTCTGGCCCGGATGTCCACCTTCCTGGACATCTACGGCGGAACGGTGCGCTACGAGACCCGCTCGGGCGAAGAGGATGTCGTCAACCGACGCCTGGATCACGTGCGCGACTTCCTGGCCACGACCGGCATCGACATGAGCCGCGTCGAAGTGATGGTGGCGATGGCCGGATCCAACCAGACCTCTGCCGTCGACGCCACCGAGGCCGCGGCGAAGTTCAAGGAATGGTCCACAGCGCAGAACGACTTGTGGTTCCCCTCAGGCACGGCACGCGGGAGGGAGTAGTCGACGGGCCTGATCCAATCCAAACGCAGGACGGGACGCGGAGAGCTTGAGGCGAAAGCAATGAAAGCACGAACGCTGATTATCGGAACGATTCTGGGTGGGCTCTTGGTCGGCGGCTGCGTAGAACGGGAACAGTCAGTCGTCCAGAGCCAGAAGGAGCGGAACTGGTTGTCGGCCGATTCGTCGGCCATCAGCCGCGCTGAGCCGGTCGAGGAACCCAGGATCCTGCCGCAGACCCACTTCGCCGCCGCTCGCCTGTTCGAGCAGCAGGGGCAGGTCGAAAAGGCCATCATCCAGTATCGCAAGGCCGTCGCGGTCAACCACGACTATACCGACGCGTACGACCGGCTGGGGGTTCTCCTGGGCCACCTCGGGCGGCATGCCGATGCCGAGAAGGCCCTGCGCCGGGCCGTCGAGCTCGAGCCTGATCGAGCCACGCTTCGCAACAATCTCGGCTACGAGTACGCCCTGCAGGGACGTTGGGCCGACGCCGAGGCGGAAATATCCAACGCGATTCGACTCGATCCCCAGTTCACCCGCGCCCACGTCAATCTGGGCATGGTCCTTGCTAAGTCGGAGCGGTTCGAGGAAGCGCTGGAAGCCTTCGATAAGGTGCTGCCCGAGGCCGACGCCTTCTACAACCTGGGCTTGATGTTCCGGAGCCAGCACCGCTACCAGGATGCCGCGGATGCCTTCCGCCACGTGTTGATGCTTGACGCGGATTTCACCGCCGCCCAGCGACAATTGGAGATGATCGCTCCCCAATTGGCCCTGGCCACCGAACTCGAGCCCTCCGCGGGGCTCAATCAATGGGTGGCCGTCAACGATGACCGGCCGGCCGAACAGGTCATCGAGCCCGCCCGGGTCGCCGAGGCGGACACCCCCGTCGAGACCAGGGTTGCCACTCCCGCGCCCGGCGTCGAGGAAGATGAGACTGTGGCCACCCTGACCAGTTCGGAAACCGTCGTCCGGACCACCGACGGGAAGCCGGTCGATCCGGAAGGCGATCCCCGCCCGCTGGACGAGGCTGAGCAGCCCCCGGTCACTGAGGACGACGCCCAGTTCACGTTCGAGGAATTCGAGACCTCATCTGACGCAACCGAAACGCCGCCCGACACGCCCCACGTTCCCGCAACTGCGCAGCCGGAATTCGCTGAGGATACGGCCGAAGTCAGCGAGGCGCCGAACGTGACCGCACCGCAAAGCCAGTTCGAAGCGGTTGAGGTGCCGGCCAACGAGCCCGCGGTCGCCGATTCGGACGGCGACGACGTCGCTTTCGTGCCCTTCGAGATGGACGTGTGGTTCGCAGGGGCGACGGGGACGTTGCTCTCGGCCACGCCGGAACTGAGCGTCGACGAATCGATCGGCGGCGCCGATCCGTGCCTCGCCCCCGGGATCGTGGTCGTGCGGTGGAGGTAGAAACGGATGGGGTATGGCGATTCCGCCGGCGCGGCGGGATCGACCGGGATGAACTTCGAGGCCCCGGCCGGCATGGTCGGGGCTTTCGTTCTACCCGCAAGTGACTGCTGCCGGTGCTCTACTCACCCTCTTCGCGCTCGATCCGCCGGACGATGCTGCGGAAGAAGAAGAATCTGGCCGTGCGCACCCAGCTCGATCGGGCGAAGAAAACGCCCAGCACCGTAGACACGGCGCCCCAGAAGAGGTGCCACTCGGACATCGGCTGGATGCCGGACAGGATCATCCAGGCACCCAGGCCCAAAGTGAATAAGGCCGCGAAGATGTCGCTGGCCGGAAAGACCACCAGCCGAGCGTCGAAGACGCCCTGCATGCGCAGCGGCCGGGCGTTGTACTGCCCGCCGCATTCCGGGCATCGACCGCTGTAGGGTCGCGTGCGAAGGTTGTAGCCGCACCGACCGCAGTACGTGTTCCCGATGATGACGCGGTCGGCCAGGATGTCCTCGGCCAGTCGTTCGAGTTCGAGACGACTCAGAGCCATGGCACACCGATGGTTGGTTGGTGGTGACTAGTCGGCGAACATCGCCTCCATGAACGAGTGGGGGTCGAAGGGCTCGATGTCCTCCGGCGTCTCGCCCAGCCCGACGAACTTGACCGGCACGTCGAGCTGGTCGCGGATGCCGATCACGATCCCGCCCTTGGCCGACCCGTCCAGCTTGGCCAGGAACAGACCGGTCACCCGAACGTGCTCGCTGAATACCCGGGCCTGGTTGACTGCGTTCTGGCCGATGGTGGCGTCCAGCACCAGCAGCACCTCGTGGGGGGCGCCCTCGATCTTCCGTTGGACCACTTTCTGGATCTTGCCCAGCTCGCGCATGAGATGGTCCTGGGTGTGCAGGCGCCCGGCCGTGTCAATCAGCAGCACGTCCGCCTTGCGGGCCGTCGCCGCTTCGCAGGCGTCGTAGGCCACCGCGCCGGGATCGGCGTCCTGATGGTGCTTGACGATCTGGACGCCGATGCGCTCCGACCAGATGCTCAACTGCTCCACCGCCGCCGCTCGGTAGGTGTCACAGGCGCCCAGGATGACCTTCTTGCCCTGCTGCGTCAGATAGTGGCCCAGCTTGGCCACGCTGGTGGTCTTGCCCGACCCGTTGATGCCGGCGACCAGGATCACCGTCGGTCCGCTCTCGGCGTAGTGAATGGAGCGGTCTGCCTCGGGCCACATGGCGATGATCTGCTGTTTGAGGTGCTCGCGCACGTCGGGGGCTTCGGCGATCCTGCCCTTCTTCCAGGCCGTCTCCACGCCGTCGATCAGCTTGTCCACGGTGGCGGGCCCGGTGTCGGCAAGCAGCAACGTATCTCGAAGGTCGTCGAGCAAGGCCTGGTCGATCTTGCGCCCGACCGGCAGTACCGCGCTGAGCCCCAAGCCGATCCGCTCGCGGGTCCTGGCCAACCCCTTCTTGATCTTGTCAAAGAGTCCCATGTCCGACTATTTCCCACTCCACCTGTCGAGCCGAGGAGCGCACCGGCCGCGCCCTGTGGTGCCCGATGTGCTTCGCGATTCTCGATTCCTGATTCTCACTTGTCACTTCTCACTTCACCACTCTGCTTCCACAGCGCGTCGAGCGTGCCGTTGATGAATCTCGGGGACTCCGCCCCGCCGAATTCGCGCCCGATCTCAACGGCCTCGTTGATGACCACCTTCGGAGGCACCTCTCCGCCCGGCAGTTCGACCATGGCCACGCGCAGCACGTTTCGCTCGACCGGAGAGAGGCGTTCCACGTCCCAGTGTGCGAGTTGGTCGCCCATCCGGGCGTCGAGCTGGCCGCGCTGCTGCCAGCAGGAGCGGGCCAGCCGCTTGGCGTACTCGATGGTGCCCGACGTCGCCCCCGATTCGGCGAACAGTTCGTCCAACTGGTTCAGCGCGTCGTCACCCTGAACGTCGAGTTGACACAGGGCCTGCATGGCCAGTACGCGGGCATGGTGGCGGTCACGTCTCACCGTGATTTCGCGGCCCCGCTCAGACCGGCCGAGATGTCGGCGTAGAGGTTGACCAGTTCGATGGCGGCGTTGGCGGCGTCGGTGCCCTTGTTGCCGGCCTTGGCCCCGGCGCGCTCGACGGCCTGTTCCAGTGAGTCGGCCGTGATGATCCCGAAGGTCACCGGCACCCCGGTTTCTAACCCGACCTGGGCCACGCCCTTGGTGACCTCGGCCGCGATGTACTCGAAGTGCGGCGTCTGTCCGCGGATCAGGCATCCCAGGCAGATCACCGCGTCATACTGTCCGCTCGTGGCCAGTTTCTGCGCCGCCTGGGGGATTTCGAAGGACCCGGGCACCCGGACCTCGGTGATGTTCTCGTCCTTGCAGCCGTGTCGCGAGAGAGCGTCCACGCATCCGGTCATCAGCTTCGACGTGACGAAGTCGTTGAACCGGCTGCGGACCACCGCAAACCGCTCATCCGTTACCGCCAGCTTGCCTTCCAAAACCCTGGGCATATCGTTCTCCCGACGAATCGGCCGGTGCCGTACCGAAGCGGCAGACGGCGATCAATGGGTAGTCTAGCCGACCTCAGCCGGACCGACAACGTTCCCAGGCGGCCCTCGCAGGCCCTCCGTTCCATCTGTCGGCCCGTATCCCGTTCCCGGGTCGGTAGGCGCGCCGGCGCGGTACTCCGCCCGCCCCCAGACCGGTCGCCACGGTGCAACCGGCGCGCAATACGCGCCGCTACGTTGGTAGACCTTTCTCGAGCACCCCCTCGACGGCGTCGCAGAAAATGTCGATCTCGCGCGGCGTCGTGTAGACGTTGGGGCTGATGCGCAGGCCGTTGACCTCCTCGTGCTTGATGGCCACCACGATGATCCGGTGCCGCTTCCACAGGTGGTTCATCAGCTCTCCCGGGTCCAGGCCCTCGAACGAGAGTGTCGCGATGCCGCAGGAGTGGGCCGGATCGAGGTTGGTCAGCGTTTTAACCTTCGGATGTTGGTCCAGACGCCGCGCGAAGCGGTCGCGCAGATAGCGCAAGCGGGCCTCTTTGCGGCGCCCCCCCAGGGCTTCGTAGAAGGTCAGAGCCTCGGAGATGGCCAGGCGGTTGGCGATGGGGTGCGTCCCGATCTCCTCGAACTTGCGGATGTCCTTGCTGTGCGGGTCATTGCCGGCCATCAGAGGCCACGTCTCGGCGATGCGGTCTTTGCGGACGTACAGGAACCCCGTGCCGTGCGGGGCGCAGAGCCATTTGTGCAGGCTCGTGCCGTAGTAGTCGCAGCCGATGTCGCCCCCCTTGAACGCGAAATGGGCGAAGGCGTGGGCGCCGTCGACGATCGTGAGAATGCCCCGCTGACGGGCCATGCGGCAGACGTCGGCCACCGGAAGGATCTGCCCGGTCAGGAAGATGGTGTGGCACAGCAGGATCACGCGGGTCCGCGGCGTGATGTGCTGCTCGAAGAGGTCGACGTACTGTTCGGGGCTCTCGGCCGGTGCGGGCACCGGGAACATCTTCAGCACCACGCCGTCGCGAAGTTCGCGCTGCTTCCAACTGTTCAGCATGCGGGGATAGTCCTGGCTGGTGGTCAGGATCTCGTCGCCGGGCTTCAGGTCGATGCCGAAGATGGCGTTTTCGAGCGCCTCGCTGGTGTTGCGGGTGATGGCCATCTCCTCCGGGTCGCAGCCGAAGTGCCGGGCCAGCCGGCGCCGCACCGACTCGACCTGCGGCTTGAGCACCTCCCACATGTTCTTGGAGGGGGCTTGGTTCGAGAACTCCAGGTGCCGACGCATGGCGTCCTGAACGACGCGAGGCGACGGACTCACCCCGCCGTTGTTCAGATTGATCAGGCTGCGATCGACGGTGTAGGCCTGCTGAACCTCGAACCAGAAGTCCTCGTCACCGGCCAGCCGGTCCGGAGGCGTGTCGCCGGCGGCAGAGACCGCCGCCCGCACCTGATCCACCGAGTCACCGCGAAAGAACGCGTAGCCCGCTGCGGTCGCGCCCACGGCGTATCTCAGGAAAGTCCGGCGCGTATGGGGCATGGGAGGTCTCCTTTGTGTCGTTGATCTGTCGAGGCGTCGCCGGGTTGGCCGCAAGGTTGCTTGCCGCTGCCCACCCGCCGGGCCTGCTTGCGCCGGCTGCGCCCGCCGGCACCTGGCCGGGCATGGTATCCGCTGTCGCCACCCCGCCCAATCCCACGCCAAAGACCCGGGTCCCGTGGCGTCGCCGGCCGCCCGCCCGGCACCGGGACGGTCCACATTGCCGGCATCGTGTGGTAAACTGGCCGTTCGGGCCTCGTTCTGATGCCGCCACGGAAGAATGCGGGCGAGGCGGATCAGACCTACGATCGCTGGCGTTTGGCCTGCCCTCGCCAGGGGCGGGCCGCGGAGCCTTCTGCAACATGATCTCGACCGGACAACTCATGCTGGCCGTTCTCTCCACCGTCGCACTGGGTATCGCCAGCAGCGCCATCGCCCAGCGTATCCGCTACCGTGCCCAGGGACGCGGGAAGGTCCTGCCCTACATGATGGTGGCTATCATCGTGTTGAACCTGATCCTGCTGGGCTGGCGGGTGGCGGACATGGGGCTGCACCATGCGGTGGCCACCCAATTCAACTGCACGGTCCTGCTGGCCACCCTGCTGACCGCCATGGGGCTGCTCTCCCAGGGGCATCGCGGGGTCCTCGGGCTGGACGGGCTGTTGCTGCCCGTGGCCGCCATCCTTCAGATCGGGGCCTTCACCATCATCCTGGACGTGCCGGAGGCTCCGGAAACGGCCGCCTGGTTCGTCGTACATCAACTTGCCATCGTGGCCAGCGCCACGTTCTTCATCACGGCCGGAATGGCCGGCGGCGTGTATCTGGCCCTGGTGCGGATCCTGCGTAAGAAGCAGCCCTCCCCGATCATCGGGCGGTTCGCCCCGTTGGAATCCTGGGAGCGGATCGGCCGCTGGTGTACCTTGATCGGGTTCGGGCTGTTTACCTTTGGCATCCTGACCGGGATCTGCAAGGCCATGCACCTGGCCCCCTCGCATCGCCCGAACTGGCTGACGGACACGGTCATTGTGGCCTGTTTTGCGCTGTGGGCCGCCTACGCCGCTGCCCTCGCCGCCACCTGGCTGGTGCCCAGCTTCCGCGGGCGCAAGGCCGCATTCATGGCGGTGGGCAGCGGTGCCGTGCTGGTCGCGGTGTTCCTGGTCATTGACCTGCTCAGCGTGGTGCACGGATGAGAACCATCGTCATCGGCTGCAACCATCGCACCGCCCCGATCTCGGTGCGCGAGCGGCTGGCCTTTGACGACCAGAGTTGCGTTGCGGCCCTGCAGCGATTCCGCGAGCAGCACGCCGAGGCCGAGGCGCTGATCCTCTCGACCTGTAACCGGACCGAACTGTATCTCGCCCGTCCGGTCTACGCCCAGCCGCGCCTTCAGGAGGCGGTGAAGTTCCTGGCCGACGTGCGGGACATTCCGCCACACGAGTTCACCGAGTGCGTCTACCACTACGAGGACCTGGAGGCCGTCAGGCACCTGTTCCGCGTGGTCTCGTCCCTGGACTCGATGGTGGTGGGGGAGTCCGGCATTCTCGCTCAGGCCAAGCATGCCCTGGAGGTCGCCAGAGAGGCCATGGGCAACAGCGCCGTCCGCCGGCTCGACTCGCTCTTCCAGAGAGCGTTCAACGCCGCCAAGGAGGTACACAGCCGCACCCAGATCGCCGAGGGCCACGTCAGTGTCGGTAGCATCGCCGTCGACTTCGCCCGCCAGATCTTCTCGCACTTCAACGACAAGACCGCCCTGATGATCGGCGCCGGTGAGATGGGCGAGTTGACCCTCAAACACCTGATCGAGTTCAATCCTCGGCGGGTGCTGGTCACCAACCGCACCTTCAGTCGGGCCCAGGAGCTGGCCGAACGCATCGGGGCCGAGGCCCAACCGTTCGACGACCTTATCGGCCTGATCGCCTCCGCCGACATCGTGCTGAGCTGCACCGGGTCGCCCGATCCGATCATCACCAAGGCTACGGCCGCCGACGTGCCCGCCAGGCGTCAGTACAGACCGCTGCTGCTGATCGACTTCGCCGTGCCCCGCGACATCGACCCGGCCGTCGGCGACCTGCAGGGGCTGTTCGTCTACGACATCGACGACCTCCAGCGGGTCACCGACCAGCACGCCGCCGAACGGCAGAGCAAGATCGCCGAGTCCGAGCAGATCATCGACGCCGCCGTCCTCGAGTTCGTCCAATGGCAGGGCAAGCGGGACGTGGGGCCGGTGATCTCCGCGTTCAACGCCTATCTGGCCGAGATCGGCCAGGGCGAGCTGGAGTGGCTGATCCCCAAGCTGACCGACTGCACCGATCACGAGCGCGAGCTGATCGAGCAGATGCTCCACCGGGTGATCAAGAAGGTCATGCACGCTCCGACCAAAACGCTGCACACCAAGGGCAAGGACGGCAAAGCCCACATCTACGCCGCGACCCTGCGCACGCTCTTCGACCTCGTCTCGGACGACTGATACCGGTTCCACGATGAGTCCGCCGTTTCCCGAGCCGCGAGCTTCAGCTCGCGCGGGCTATGTCGTCGCAGAGACGCCCAGTTAGCGGACACCCAATCGGCATAATCAAGCTGTAACCGGTGTGATTCGCGCGATGGCGCGCAAGCCCGTCCGACCGCGCTTAGCCACCGCGTCTGTCGTCAAAGCGGATCTGTCTATTCGCCGTGAAACACGTGACAGGTAGAGCAGGCGTTGGAGACGCCGTCTGCGTTGTGGCACTCGGCGCAGACTTCCTTGCCGGGCAGCATGAGGCGGCCGAGTTCGGCGTCCGTGTCCTCCGCGACCGTGTGGCAGCCGTCGCAGTCCATCTCGGCATGGGTGCCGTGGCTGAACCTCGCCGATGTGTACCATCGGCTGCGGTATCGAACCGGCGCTGCCGCGAGCGTCCGCTTGCCCTCAACCTCTTTCTCCACAAACGAGTGGCAGCGGAAGCACTCTTCCAGGCCGTCGTCGATCAGGGCCTCGCGGACTTCCTCGATGGCGGCCCATTCCGGCCGGTCTTTCAGGGCCGCGCGCTGCTGCTGCCAGCGGGCCTCGGCCAGCAGGACGGCGTCGGCCCCGTCACCTTCCGGCAGCTTCTCCCGTAGTTCGGCCCAGGGCGTTTCGGGCACGGCCTTGTGTTCGTCCAACTCGTGGCAGGTAGCGCATGAGTCAGCGAAAGTGACCGGCTTGAACGCCACCTCGGGCCGACCGCTCGGCTGGTGGCATTCGGAGCATTCCGAGTCCTCGGTATGGACGCTGTGGAAGACCTCCAGCCCGGCCGCGTACTTCGCCTTGCGGGCCGCCTCGGCGTTCTCGATCAGACCGAACTCGGCGTGTTCCTTCTCGAACGGCTGCCGGTCGTGGCACGCCGCGCACCGGTCGGCGGGCACCCGGGTCAGGTCGGCGTCCAGGCCCCGGTGCTCGACGTGGCACCGGCCGCAGGTCACGTCCACCTCTTCGCCCCGATGCAGCCCGGCGTCGTGGCACTCGCGGCATTGCACGCCGGTCACGATCACGCCCGGACCGTGGCAGGCCTGGCAGTCCGTGGCGAAATCGGCATGGTTGGCGGAGATGTCCCTGAACGTGCCGGTTTCCTCCTCCGCGGTCGGGCCGGCGGCCGTCCGGCGGTCTGCAGGCACCGCATCAACGCCGGGTTGTTCGCCTCCCTCGGTGGCGGCATCGCCTTGGGGAACACCGTCGAAGAACG
>Ga0307380_10001682_pt1 | contig 32153 bp, 27 predicted proteins | sample UN3MG_FD_202239 | JGI IMG/M metagenome (GOLD analysis project Ga0307380, IMG submission 202239) | Soil microbial communities from Risofladan, Vaasa, Finland - UN-3 | ecosystem: Environmental > Terrestrial > Soil > Coastal area > Acid sulfate soil | place: Finland: Risofladan, Vaasa | collected...
GCCCAAGCCGAAGCCCAAGCCCAAGCCAAGGCCAAAGCAGAGGCGGAACAAGCAGCCGCCGAGAAGGCTGCGGCGGAACGTGCGGCGGCCGAGGCGCGGGCTGCCGCTGAGCAGGCGGCGAAGGAGAGAGCGGCCGCCGAGGCTAAGGCTGCGGCGGAAGCGCAAGCGGCGGCGCAAGCTAAGGCCGCTGCCGCGACGGCCAAGGCCGCGGCCGACAAGGCTGCGAAAGAGCGAGCCGCCGCCGAGGCCAAAGCCACCGCCGAGCGTGCCGCCCGGCAAAGGATTGAAGCGAGAGCCGCGGCCGAGAAGGCGGCTGCCGAAATGGCTGCCAAACAGAGAGCCGCCGCTGAGGCCCTAGCTGCCGCCGAGGCGACAGCCGCCGCGAACGCCAGGGCTGCGGCCAGCGCCGCGCGGGCGGCAACCGAAGCCAATGCCGGCGCCGCGGTGCCGAGTGCCTTGCGCCAGCCACCCCCCGCGTCCGCCGTCGTGCCCGCCCCGCAATATGGTCCCGAGGGTGAAGCGCTCCTCGTGCCGCCCGCCGGAACCGCCGCCGACCCGATCGGCGAGATGATCTCGGCCGATCCCACTGCGGCCGGTGCCGACCCGGCGCTCGAAGGCATCGACCCCGAAGCCGCCGAGGTGGCGCCCCCTGCGGCGCCGCCAAAATATCGCCGCCGGCGCGCCAGGCCGGACGACTGGAAGAAGAATTACGGGATTTTCGGCGGCGGCTAGGACGCGTCTAGCTTTCCTAGCTTTCCTGTTTGCCCTGCGCCCGTTCCAGCACGTAAAGGCGGATAGCCGCCGACAGGCTCACCGTGCTGTCGTTATCGGTGCCCCCATCGCCCCTGACCCTGGCTTCGCCGCGTCCCGTGTCGATCTCCCGCACCAGCCCGGCGACCGACTTGCCGTCTTGTTTGGCGATGTCGGCCAGCGCCGTCCAGAACGGCTCTTCCAGCGACACGCTGGTGCGGTGCCGGGCGATGGTGAGGGAACGCTTGTTGCGGGCGTTGGTCATGACTGTGCGCAGGGGTAAGGGTGCCTACCGCTTCGGCGCCACCATGTCCTCGGGCCGCACCAGCCGGTCGAAGTCCTCCTCGCTCACATGGCCGAGCCGTACGGCCTCCTCGCGCAGAGTGCTGCCGCGCTTATGGGCGTGCTTGGCGATCTCGCTCGCCTTGTCGTAGCCGATATGCGGGGTGAGCGCGGTGACCAGCATTAGCGAGCGCTCCATGTGCTCCTTGATGCGTTCCCGGTTGGCCTCGATGCCGACCACGCAATTGGTCGCGAAGCTGTCGGCGACGTCGCTCAGCAGCCGGATCGATTGCAGCAGGGCGTAAGCGAGCACCGGCTTGAACACGTTGAGCTCGAGATGCCCCTGGCTGCCGGCGAAGCTGACCGTGGTCTGGTTGCCCATGACTTGCGCGCACACCATGGTCACCGCCTCGCATTGGGTCGGGTTCACCTTGCCGGGCATGATCGACGATCCCGGCTCGTTCTCCGGCAGCAGGATTTCGCCAAAGCCCGAACGGGGACCTGAGCCCAGCAGGCGGATGTCGTTGGCGATCTTGAACATCGATGTGGCGACCGTGGTCAGCGCGCCGTGGGTGAACACGAAGGCGTCGTGGGCGGCCAGCGCCTCGAACTTGTTCTCTGCGCTGACGAAGGGAAGCTTCGTCATCTGCGCGATCTTGGCGGCGAAGGCTTGGGCGAAGAGCGGGCTCGTATTCAGGCCCGTACCCACCGCGGTGCCGCCTTGGGCGAGTTCGTACAGGCCGTGCAGCGTCAGCTTCACCCGCTCGATGCCGTGATCGACTTGCGCCGCATAGCCGCCGAATTCTTGTCCCAATGTCAGCGGCGTGGCGTCCTGCATATGGGTGCGCCCGATCTTGAGCACGTCCTGAAAGGCCTCAGCCTTGTCCTTGAGCGCCTGATACAGCCGGGAAAGCGCCGGATTGAGCCGATAGGCGATCTCCTCGGCGGCGGCCACGTGCATTGCCGTCGGGAACGTATCGTTGGAGGACTGGCCGAGATTGACGTGATCGTTGGGATGAACCGGGGACTTGGTGCCAAGCGTTCCCCCCAGGATCTCACTGGCGCGATTGGCGATCACCTCGTTCAGGTTCATGTTGGTCTGGGTGCCGGAGCCGGTCTGCCAGACCACCAGGGGGAAATGACCGTCGAACTTGCCGTCCACAATCTCGTCCGCCGCCGTGGCGATGGCCTCGACCACGTCCTTTTCGAGGCGGCCGAGCTCGAGATTGGTCAGCGCCGCGGCCTTCTTGACCAAGGCCATGGCCCGGATCAGCGGCTGCGGCATGTGTTCGTCGCCGATCTTGAAATTCTGTCGCGAGCGCTCGGTCTGAGCTCCCCAATAGCGGTCGCTGGCGACCTCGATCGGCCCGAACGCGTCGGTCTCGGTGCGAGTTGAAGTGGTAGACTGGGGGCCGTCGGCGAGAGGCATGGTTGCAATTCCCTTTTTGGTCGACTTGGCGTCCAAGCAGCCCGTTGCCGTGCGGGCGCTATCGGGCGTTTCGGGCCTAGGCTATAACATCGCGCGACGTGGTGGGAGAACCGGGAGGTTGACGATCTTTTTTGCGGCCCTTTGCTGGCAAACCGCCAAGATGTGTCGGGAAACCCCGAAGGGGCTCGGGGAAACTCCCATGACGCGTCGGGACCTCCCAATGGCGCGCCCGGCGTCCGCTGCTGCGGCCCCAGGCGAGGACGGCGCGTGACGGAAGCTGCCACCCATATAGCGTTGCCCGCGCCGCGCGGCGCGGCGCTGTCCGTGGCATTTGCGCGCCTGGCCGCCGTGCTCGTCTGCGTCATTGGCGAGATCGTGCTGGCCATGTGGCTCGACGTCATTCCGGGCCTGGAGGAGACGCTCCCGACGCTCGCCGGCATGACGCCAAATGCGGCTCTCGGTATCATCGCCGCGGGACTCGGTCTTCTGTGCTTCACCTTCCGGCGGCTACGGGTGCTGGCCCGGGTCATCGGTTTCGTGCTTGTCGCGGCGGGGGTCATTGTCTTCGGACAATACCTGCTCGGCATCGATCTTGGGCTCGGCCAGCTCCTGCTGCCGGCCGACGCGGTTCCACCGGCCGATGCGGACGGCGATCTCCCGCACGCCGCCCCTGGCGTCACCGGCTCACTGGTTCTGTTCGGCCTTGCCCTCATCTACGCCAAGCGCGGCAAGACACTGTCCGCCTTCAGCCAAATCATCGCGCTGGTCATGCTGGCACAAGTGCTCATCGTGCTGGCGGGCTACGCCTATGGCGTGGCCACGAACTACTACCCATTTCCGTTCACCGCGATGTCGGTCTATGGCGCGGTGAACGCGTTTCTGCTTGCCGTCGGGCTGCTTGCCGCCTCGCCGGAGCACGGCGTCGCCGCGGCGATCGTGGAGCCGTCGCCGGCGGCGCAGATGCTGCGCCGGCTGCTGCCCGGCATCCTCGTGCTACCGCTGGTGATCGGCTGGTTCGCGCGTCAGGCTGAGGTGCAATCCCTTTACGACAGCGCCGCCACGCTTGCCATCTTCGCCGTGGCCAACATCATGGTGCTTGCCGTTTTCGCCTGGACCACGATCGGCGCCGTCCGGCGTGCCGACCAGGACCGCAACGAGGTCCTCATGGAGTTGCGTGGACAGCGCGAGTGGTTGTCGACCACGCTTGGCTCGATCGGCGACGGCGTGATCGCCACCGACCCCAATGGCAGCGTGCTGTTGCTCAACAGGGTCGCCGAGCACTTGACCGGATGGACGGCCGCCGAGGCGCGCGGCCGCCCGATCTGGGAAGTGTTCCGGGTCATCGACGAGAGCACGCGCAAATCCGTCGACGATCCGGCGCTGAAGGCGCTGCGCGAGCGCGAGGTGACAAGGCTGGAATCCGGCGCGCTCCTCATCACCCGCGACGACAAGGAGCTCCCGGTGGAGCACTCAGGCGCACCCATTGTCGGCTATGACGGCTCGCTGGCCGGGGCCGTGCTCGTATTCCGCGACGTCACCGAGCGGCGTCGCACGGCCCAGCGCCAGACCATGCTCGTGGGCGAGCTCAATCATCGCGTCAAGAACGCGCTCGCCATCGTGCAGTCGCTGGTGCAGGCGAGCCTGCGTCAGGCCACCAGCAAGCCGGCGCAAGCCATGGCGCAGACACTGGCCGAGCGGCTGCAAGCCCTGCACCGGGCGCATGATCTCCTTCTGGAGTCGCAATGGTCGGGCGCCAGCCTCAAGGCCATGGTCGAGCGTGAGTTGGAACCCTATCAGCGCGAGGGGGGGCCGAAGATCGCCATCAAGGGGCCGGACCTGCTCCTGCCGCCGCAATGCACCTCCATCCTCGCCATGACCCTGCACGAGCTGGCCACCAATGCCGTGAAATATGGGGCTTTGTCCGTGAATACCGGCCAGCTCGGCATCAGCTGGAAGACGAGCCGCGGCAACCGGCTGTTCCTGGTTTGGGAGGAACGCGGCGCGCCAAAGGTGCCTGCGCCCCAGAGGAGCACGGGCGGTTTCGGTTCGCAGCTCATCGACAAGGGAATCCGCCACAATCTCGGCGGCGAAACCAAGGTCGATTTCCGCCCCGGCGGCCTCTATGTCGAGTTGACCGTGCCGCTGACCCAATCCAACGAGCCGCGCACGAAGCCCGTGCCGGCGCCGGTTGCCTGATCGCTATTCGAGGACGCTGATTTCCTCGTTGGCGTGCCGCAGGCGCTCGGAGAACTCGCGCGTCAAATTGCTCAAAATGGTGATCATGATGTTGGGATGGGCGGCGGATAGCTCATGCAGCTCCTCGACGCCGAGCCCGTAACAGATCACCCGTTCATTGGCGACGATGTCGGCCGAGCGCCGGCCCCCGTCGAGCAGGGCCATCTCGCCGAAGGTGAGGCCGGGGCCGATTGAGGCGACCCGCTTCTTGCGGTTACCCTTGCCATGCACCTTGATCTGCACGCTGACCGTGCCGCGGGCGAGCACGAAGAACAGCGTCGCCTCGTCGCCCTCGCGCATAATGACGTCGCCTCTCTCGAACACCAGCGGCCTGATGACGGACTCGACCAGCCGGCATTCCTCGGGGCTCAGCCCCTTGAACAGATTGATCTCCGAGACGGCGAACTTGGTGCCATGGCCGAAATGGACGCCGGCAAGCAACTGGTCCTCGCACCATTCGAGCGCCGCGTCGGCGTCCCGGAACTGGCGCACGCGGTGGCCGTGCTCGCTCTCCGCGAGGGCCCGCACGAGGGGATCGAGGCGATCGTCCTCGGCGAGCGAGGCGAAGACGAGTTCCGCCGCGCTGCCTTCCATGGACTTGGCTGCCCGCACGATCAGCTTGCAGGCTGATGTGTCGGCCTGATGCACGCGTTTGAAGTCGACCACCACATAGCGGGAGTCCGCGGCCAGCGCGCTCGTCTTGCGCAAGAGCTGCTCGGTCGAGCCGAAGAACAACGCCCCTTGCGCCTCGAGGACAGCCACCTTGTGTCCCTCCGTCGACAGGAGTTTGCGCTCCTCAAGCGTGCGCAGGCGGTTCGAGCGCACCATGTCGGCACGGTAGTCGCGGCGCACGACGCTGCGCACATTGGTGCGGTTGTTGAAGGCGTGCAGCTCGAACTCGCTCGAGATCTCCTGGCAGACGCGGATGCCGCGCACGCTGTTGCCTTGCGTATCGATGGGTGGCGAGTAGACGCAGATACCGATCTGTCCCGGCATCACAGCGATGATGCAGCCCGACACGCCGCTCTTGGCCGGCATCCCGACCTCGTAGGCCCATTCGCCGGCGTAATCGTACATGCCGCAGGAGTTCATCACCGTCAGCATGTCGCGCACATATTGCGCGTCATACACCCTCTTGCTGGTCAGAGGGTTGGTGCCGTCATTGGCCAGCGTGGCCGCCATGATCGCCAGATCGCAACAGCTGACATTCACCGAGCACTGGCGAAAATAGAGGTCGAGCACCTCGTTGGGATCGCGCTCGATCATCGCCGTGTTGAGCATCATGTAGGCGATGGCACGGTTGCGGTGACCCGTTTCCAGCTCTGACCGGAACACCGCCTCGTCGATGTCGAGCTTGCGTCCCGCCAGGCTGGAGAACAGATCGAGCATGTTGGCGATGCGCTGTTCTTGCGTGTCCCCCGGCATCATCTCGGCGACCGCGATGGCGCCGGCATTGACCATGGGGTTGAACGGGCGGTTGGCGACTTCGTCGAGCACGATGGAGTTGAACGCTTCGCCGGTCGGCTCGACGCCCACACGCTGGAGCACGGCCGCCTGCCCATGGCGCTGCAGCGCATGGCCATACATGAAGGGCTTGGAGATCGATTGGATGGTGAATGGAACGTCGGTGTCCCCCATCTCGTAGATCTGCCCGTCCACCGTGGCGATGGCGATGCCGAAGAGGTTGGGATCGACCTTGCCAAGTTCCGGGATGTAGTCGGCCGGGCTGCCGCCGGTGACCTTGGACACGCGCGCATGCAGGTCGGCCAGAAACGCCTCCACGGGCGCGGTGAGGTCAGCCTTGGTCGTGCCCCGGATCGGATCGAATCTGTTCAAGCGCTGTCCCCCTGCAGGCGCAACGGTCGGCGACCAGCAGAACTTTAAACAGAAATCGTGCCATGTCGAAAGCTGAGCAAAATCAGCCGCGATCGCCGCAAGGCCCCGAGCCTTTGCCCAAAACGTGGGCAGTTCGTGCCTAAGGGGTGAGCTATTTCTTGCGGAAGCGGTCGAGCTGGACGACTTCGGCCGGCGGCCGCGACATGACCACTTCGGCGGGTGGGGTCTCGCCCGTCTCTTCTGACGACGCTGTGTCCGCGCCGCCCGCGTCGTCCTGATGCATGCCCACGAGATCGGGGAGCGCCGACGCCATATGCTGGCGGGCGGAGTCGTTGGCCGCGCCCGGCTTGCCGAATTGGAGCCCGAACTGGGCCGACGGATCGTAGAACGCCTTGACCGCGCTGAACGGCACCACCAGCCGCTCCGGCACGTTGGAGAAGGACAGCTTCACTTCGAAGCGTTCGTTCGTCACCAGCAGATCCCAGAACTGGTACTGCAGGACGATCGTCATTTCCTCGGGATATTGTTCTTTCAGGCGCTTGGACACTGAGACGCCCTCGGCGTCGATATCGAAGGCGATATAGAGGTGGTGCTCTCCCGGCAGCCCGTTGCGCTGAACATGCGTAAGGACCTCACGCACGACACCGCGCAGGGCATCCTGCGTGAGAAGGTCGTATCTGATCTCGTCTTCCATGGATGGCGTCGCTCCATTCCCGCGACGAGAGGCATTTCACCCCGTCAAAAGTGGAGGGCTTCTGTTGCCCGGTGCCCTCCGAAACCGCGCCTAACCCCTGCGAGGAGGCTAGGGCTTTATTTTCAGGCTATCGCGCTGACTACGCAGCGAGACGAGCCTCCGCATAGTTGTCATTGGCAACTATATGGTTGGCCCGATAACGGCGGTACCATGCCGAGCGAAAGTACGACTTTTACACCCTCGTCGATCCTGTTTCGCCCCCGCCACGTTTCAGATCGAAAAGCTGGAAGTTCGAACTCGCCACTATTGAGAACGTCCGAGCTGAAACCTGGTGGAGGCGCCGGGTACTGCCCCCGGGTCCGAATGGCTTATTACGTCGCCCGTTTATCGCCATAGCCGGCTTGCACCGGCAAACTTATATATAGGCTTCTTGCGCGGCAAAAAAAAGATTGATGGTTCGATAACCCCCAAGGCGCGCGTTTGGCGATTAGCCTTGGGGCCAAAGGGACTTGCCGGGGCCACGGTTCCGAATAGGTGCGGATTGGAAGCGCGCTTTAATCGCGCTCCATCTTGATGATTTGGCCGGTGCGGGCGTCGACCTTCATCTCGATCTCGTGGCCATAGGCGTCCTCGCCCTCGACCTTCCAGACGCCTCTCTTCCTATGAAGCTCGATTTCCTCGAGCCGCACGATGCCCCGGTCGAAGGCCATGGCGCGGACGTCCTCGATATCCAGATAACGGGCGGACGCGGGCGTCGCGGCGAGCCCGATGGCAAGGCTGAAGAGAGTAGGGAGGACAACTGGCATGACACGCATTGAATGCTCCATCCTGTAGGTCTATCGACAGGAAGGCCAAACGAGTCTCGTGAGTCTCGGCTTGTGAGACACGACCCTGGCCCAGGTTCGCCCGGATCATAAAGAAAGACGCTTCTTGCGCCAATATCTCGATCTTCTCGCCCGCATTCGCGAAACCGGGCTCCGCAAAGCCGACCGCACCGGCACCGGCGCATTAAGCCTGTTTGGCGCCCAGATGCGCTTCGATCTCAGCGACGGCTTCCCACTCGTCACCACCAAGAAGCTGCATGTGAAGTCGATCGTCTATGAGCTTCTGTGGTTCCTGCAGGGCTCGACCAATGTGCGCTCTCTGCAGGAGCATGGCGTGCGCATTTGGGATGAGTGGGCCGACGAGCAGGGTGAACTCGGCCCCGTCTATGGCCGCCAGTGGCGGTCTTGGCCCACGGCCGGTGGCGAGACCATCGATCAGATCTCGAGCGTGGTTGCCAGCCTCAAGCGCGATCCGGACTCCCGGCGCCATATCGTCAGCGCCTGGAATGTCGGCGAACTCGACAAGATGGCGCTGCCGCCATGCCACTGCCTGTTCCAATTTTATGTGGGCGACGGGCGGCTCTCCTGTCAGCTCTACCAACGCTCGGCCGACATCTTCCTCGGCGTGCCGTTCAACATCGCGTCTTACGCACTGTTGACGGCGATGATGGCGCAAGTCACTGGGCTCGTCCCCGGCGAGTTCGTCCATACTTTCGGGGACGTGCATCTTTATCTCAATCATCTCGACCAGGCCGACGAGCAGCTGTCGCGCGTGCCACGCGCCCTGCCGCGGTTGGAGATCAACCCGGACGTGAAATCGCTGTTCGACTTCGCCTATGAGGATTTCAAGCTGGTCGGTTACGACCCGCACCCGACGATCCGTGCCGAGGTCGCGGTGTGAGCGAGAGGTTTCAGACTGCCGCAGACCCCGTCATCGCCCTGGTCGTGGCCATGGGCGAGAACCGCGCCATCGGCCGGGGCGGGGATCTGCCGTGGCATTTACGCTCGGACATGAAGTTCTTCCGCCGCGTCACCATGGGCAATCCGGTCCTCATGGGACGCCGTACCTTCAAGTCGCTGCCCCGCGTGCTCGACGGCCGTCTCAATATCGTGCTGACGCGAGACCGCGGCTTCGTCGCGCCCGACGCGGTCATGGCCTACAGCCTGGAGGAGGGGCTTCAGGCGGCGCGTGACTCCTGCGCGCGCACCGGGGCCAACGAGATCATGGTTATCGGCGGCGAGGACGTGTTCTGCGAGGTCTTGCCGCAAGTGGGCCGCATCTACCTCACCGAGGTGCATGCCGCCCCCGACGCCGATACCTGGTTTCCGGAGCTCGAACCGGGCCAATGGCGAGAAGTCTTTCGGGAGCGGCATGAGGCCGGCCCCAAGGACGATCATGATTTCAGCTTCGTAGTCCTCGACCGCGCCGCGAAGTCGTCAGGTTAACGGTAATCGTCCTAACCGGGTCGTTGCATTGCGCGGCCTTGGTACCTGGCCTATAAACCCGCGAGACCTTTGTCGCAGGACCGCCATTTTAATGCTGCTAGTGTCCTTGCTAGCAGCGCATCGAAACAGGCGGTTTCTCGCGAGACCCCCTCTAGAAATCAGGACGAAGTGCAATATGCCTTGGAGCAATCAGAGCGGCGGCGGCGGCGGCTGGAAGGGCGGCAATGGCGGACCTTGGGGCCAGCGGCCCGGCGGTTCCGGCCAGCAGCCTGACTTGGAAGAGATTTTGCGCCGGAGCCAGGACAGGCTGCGCCAGGCGATGCCCGGCGGCCGCATGGGCGGCGGCTTCGCGGTGTTGATCGCCGTGGTCGCCCTCATCGTGGTCGGCTTTTTCGGCTTCACCGTCCGGGTGAACCCGGATGAGCTCGGCATCGTGCTCCGCTTCGGCGCCTATGAGCGCCAGCTTCCTCCCGGCTTGAATTTCCGCCTGCCTTACCCGATCGAGGAGGTGGAACTGCCGAAAGTCACGCGCATCAATCGTACCGAGATCGGCATGCGCGGCATGTCCGACCGCGATTCCGCGAGCACCGTGCGCGACGTGCCGGAGGAGAGCCTGATGCTCACCGGCGACGAGAATATCGTCGATATCGATTTCGTGGTGCTTTGGCAGATCAGCAATGCGCCGGACTTCTTGTTCAATATTCAGAGCCCGGAACGCACGGTGAAGGACGTCGCCGAGAGCGCCATGCGCGAGATCGTCGGCCAGAGCGATATCGAGCCGATCCTCACCGCCGCCCGCGCCAAGACGGAAGCCGATGTGCAGGCACTCATTCAGCGCATTCTCGACGGCTATGGCGCCGGCATCCAGATCAATCAGGTGCAGTTGCAGAAGGTCGATCCGCCATCGCAGGTCATCGACGCCTTCCGCGACGTGCAGGCCGCGCGCGCCGATCAGGAGCGCTTGCAGAACGAGGCGCAGACCTATGCCAACCGTGTCATTCCGGAAGCGCGAGGCGAGTCCGAGCGCATCCTCCAGGCGGCGCAAGGCTATCGCGACCGGGTGATCGCCGAGGCCAAGGGTGAAGCCGACCGCTTCAAGGATGTCCTTGGTGAATATCAGAAGGCGCCCGAGGTGACCCGCCGCCGCATCTTCATCGAGACGATGCAGGAGGTGTTCTCCAACACCGATAAGATCATCATCGACGAGAAGGGCGGGGGCGTCGTGCCCTATCTGCCGCTCACCGAATTACAGAAACGCCCGCCCGCGGCGCCGGCGACCCAGAATGGGGGCCAGCAATGAACCGCACATTTCTCACCGTCGTCCTACTGCTGCTTGGCGTGGCGGCAGTCTCCGCTTACCTGACGCTGTTCACCGTCTATCAGACGCAGCAGGCGCTGGTGCTCGAGTTCGGTAAGCCCAAGCGTCTCGTGACCACGCCGGGCCTCAACTACAAGATCCCGTTCATTCAGAACGTGAGCTTCTTTGACAAGCGGCTGCTCGATCTCGACTCTGCGCCGCAGGAGGTCATCGCCTCCGATCAGAAGCGGCTTGTGGTCGACGCCTTTGCCCGCTGGCGCATCACCGACCCGCTGCTGTTCTATCAGGCGGTTGGCGATGAGCGCGTGGCCCGCTCCCGGCTCGGCTTCTTCCTCGAGGCCTCTCTGCGGCGCGTGCTCGGCGCGGCGAGCTTCGAGGCCGTGGTGCGCGACGAGCGCCATGCGCTGATGCAGAGGATCACCGATCAGGTCAACGCCCAGGCCAAGGCGCTCGGCATTACCGTGGTGGACGTGCGCATCAAACGCGCCGACCTGCCCGAGGCCAACAGTCTTGCCATCTATCGCCGCATGCAGACCGAGCGGCAGCGCGAGGCGGCCGAGATCCGCGCCGAAGGCGAGGAGGCTTCGCGGCGTATCCGCGGCACCGCCGATCGCCAGGTGACGGTGCTCAAGGCCAACGCGACCGGTGAATCGGAGCGTCTCCGCGGTGCGGGTGACGCCGAGAAGAATGCCGTGTTTGCGGAGGCTTTTGGCCAGGACCCGGACTTCTTCGCATTCTATCGCTCCATGCAGGCCTATGAGGGCGCCTTGAAAGCCAGCGACACGCGACTCCTGCTCAGCCCGAACTCGCAGTTCTTCCAATATTTCAACGATGCGAGCGGCGGTATCCCAGCGGGATCGGTGGCCCCGTCCTTGCCGCCATCAGCGGCTGCGCCGCAATCGGCGCCAACCGCACCCGAGACCGACGATATGGGCGACACGGAGCAGGATGCGTCCAACGGGGCCATGGTCACGCCGGAGGTTCCCGCCAGCGAGACCGCGCCAGCCGCCTCGGCGCCGTAAGGCGATAGCGTCCGGAAATGGACGATTTCGCCGTCGCCATCGGCCTCGTTCTCGTGATCGAGGGGCTGCTCTGGGCGCTCGCGCCCGGGGTTGGCCGCCAGCTCTTGGCGGCCACCGCGGAGGTGCCGGAATCCTCGCTGCGCCTCGTCGGCGCCTTTGCCGTCGCCGCCGGCGTCTTTCTCGTGTGGATGATCCGCGGCTGGTCATGATCAAAGCGCCGTATCAGAGCATCATGATCGATGTCAGGTTTCGCGACGGTTTCCTGCTTCATCGCGCCGATTTTCGTTAAAATGACGGGCGCGCGGACCAGACCCCGCGTGGGACGCCGGAGTGCTCGATCCATGTCACATATAAGCGGCTTTGCAAGCGGCCTTGCCAGCAGCCGGAGCCGGAATCAGCGCCAAATCCAGCGCCCAACCCCGTTTGGCTGGCGCAGCTGGCTGCTGGCCGCCTGCGCGCTGCTCCTGGCCGCGCCGAGCTTGGCCCGCGGCCCGTCCTCCGTGGCGGACGTGGCCGAGGGCCTGCAGGACGCGGTGGTCAACATTTCCACCACCCAGACCCTCAAAGGAACCGGCGAGCCGGTTCCCGGCCGGCGTGGCCCCAAGGGTTCGCCCTTCGAGGAATTCTTCGACGACTTCTTCGACGAGGAGGACGCCGACGGCATGCCGCGCAAGGTGAGCTCGCTCGGCTCCGGCTTCGTCATCGACCCATCCGGGCTCATCGTCACCAACAATCACGTCATCGAGGGCGCCGACGAGATCATCATCAATTTCACCGACGGCTCCAAGCTGAAGGTGACGAAGATCCTCGGCCACGATCCGAAGACCGATCTCGCGCTGCTGAAAGTCGATCCCAAGGAGCCGCTCAAGGCGGTGGCTTTCGGCAACTCCTCAAATATGCGGGTGGGCGATTGGGTCATGGCCATCGGCAATCCGTTCGGCCTCGGCGGCAGCGTCACCGTCGGCATCATCTCCGCCACCAAGCGCGACATCAATGCCGGCCCCTATGACGACTTCTTGCAAACCGACGCCGCCATCAACCGCGGCAATTCTGGCGGGCCGCTGTTCAACATGGAGGGCGAGGTGATCGGCGTGAACACGGCCATTATCTCGCCGACCGGCGGTTCCATCGGCATCGGTTTCGCCGTGCCGTCCAACAGCGCCATCAAAGTCCTCGACCAGCTCAAGGAATACGGCGAGACGCGGCGCGGGTGGCTCGGCGTCCACGTGCAGAATGTCACCGACGAAATTGCCGAGAGCCTGGGCTTGCACGCGCCAGTGGGCGCCCTGGTCGCCAAAGTTTCCCCTGACGGTCCCGCCGCCGCCGCCGGCGTCAAGGCGAGCGACGTGATCCTCAAATTCGACGATCAGGTAATAGAGAATATGCGCGATCTGCCGCGCGCTGTGGTCGGCGCGCCGATCGGCAAAGATATCCCGCTCCAGCTTTTGCGTGACGGCTCGACCATCGACATCACGGTGAGGATCGGCCGGCTCCCCGAGGATGAAGAGGACGAGGTCGACGACGTCGTCGAGGACGAGGAGACGGTCGATCGGCTCCAGCCCGAGGGCGAGGATCTTCTCGGCCTCAGCATCGCCCCGCTCACCGACGCGTTGCGCAGCCAATACGGCATTACGGATGCCATCGAAGGTGTGATCATCACCGGCGTGGCGCCCGACAGCCCGGCGGCGCAAAAGAACGTCAAGCCAGGCGACGTGATCGTCGAGGTTACGCAGGAAGAGGTGCGCCAGCCCCAGGATGTCGTCACCCGGCTGCAAGCGGTCAAGCGGTCCGGGCGAGGGCGGGTCCTGTTGTTGCTTTCCGACGCCAAGGGCGAACTGCGTTTCGTCGCCGTGCCGACGAGCTAGCGTGACTGCCGGTCCAAGCCGACCCAGGGCCATCCTCATCGCCGGCCCGACCGCGAGCGGCAAGTCGGGCGCCGCGCTTGCGCTCGCCCAGCGCCTTGGTGGGACCGTCATCAACGGCGATTCCATGCAAGTCTATCGCGAGCTCAACGTGCTCACCGCGCGCCCGGGCCCCGCCGATCTGGCTGCGGCGCCCCATCGTCTCTACGGCACGGTGCCTGCGCGCGAGGCCTATTCCGTCGGCCGCTGGCTGACCGATGTCGCCGCCGCCATGGCGCAGTCGCGGCACGACGAGCGTCTGCCCATCGTCGTCGGCGGCACGGGCCTCTACTTCAAGGCGGCGCTTGAAGGCCTGTCGCCCATCCCAGACGTTCCGGCCGAGACGCGCGAGCACTGGCGCGCGCAGTCCGAGACGCTCGGCGCCGATGGGCTCCACCGCGAGCTCGCCGCCCGAGATCCCGTCATGGCGGCGCGTCTCAGCCCCACCGATCCGCAGCGCGTGGTTCGCGCGCTCGAAGTGATCGAGGCCACCAGCGTGTCGCTGGCCGAGTGGCAGGAAACTGCGGGCACGCCGATACTTGCGAACGATGCGGTGCTGAAACTCGTTGTCGCGCCGGAGCGCGAGCCGCTTTATGCGGCGATCGATGCACGGTTCGACTGCATGGTGGAGGGCGGGGCGATCGACGAGGTCGCGGCGCTGATGGCGCTCAACCTCGATCCCGCTTTGCCGGCGATGCGGGCCCACGGGGTGCGCGAACTCGCCGCCTATACCGCCGGCACCATGAGCCTCGCCGAAGCGGCCACCAAGACCAAGACCGAGACAAGGCGTTACGCCAAGCGGCAGATGACTTGGGCGAGGCGGTCCATGGCGGATTGGGTGTGGGTGCCGGACGGTCGCGCCGCGGCGGCGGCCGCGGAGCAAGCCTTCCCGTAATCCGTCATGCCCGGACTTGATCCGGGCATCCACGCCGTTATGTCCCGGCGAGTTGCAGCGCCAATGAATTGGATTGCCGGGTCGAGCCAGGCAATGACGAAGGTCAGACCGTGACCTGTGTGCCGATCTCGACGACGCGGTCCGTCGGCAGCTGGAAATAGCTCGACGCGTCGTTGGCGTTATGCGCCAGGAAAATATAGAGCGCGTCCTGCCACGGCGGCATGCCGGAGCGGACGTCGGGCCGAACCGAGCGGCGCGACAGGAAGAACGACGTCGACATGATGTCGAATTGCCAGCCCTGCTTGCGGGCGATGGCCAGCGCCTTGGGCACGTTGGGCCGCTCCACGAAGCCGAAATGCAAATTGAGGCGCATAAACTTGTCGCTCATCGTCTCCATCTGCACCCGGTTTTCTATCTTCACCCGGGGAATGTCCTCGTTGACGATGGTCAAGATGACGTTCTGCTCGTGCAGCACCTTGTTGTGCTTGAGGTTATGCAACAGCGCCGTGGGCGCGAAGTCGGGATCGGAGGTGAGGAACACCGCCGTCCCCGGCACGATATGCGGCGGCCGCTCCTCGAGGCTCTTGATCAACGGCTCGAACGGAACTTCCACGCGCCGCGTCTTCTGGGCGAGCAGACGCGTGCCGCGCCGCCACGTGACCATGACGGCCACCAGGATCATGCCGACCAGGACCGGCAGCCAGGCGCCTTCGACCAGCTTGAGCGTGCTGGCCATGACGAAGGCCGTGTCGACGAAGATGAGCGGCGCCATCACCGCGATCACCCAGACGAGTTTCCACCGCCATAGCTTCCAGATGACGATGAAGCCGAGAATGCCCGCCGCCCATTCGGTCGTCGCCACGGCCAGCACGTAAGCCGAGGCCAGCTCGCTCGACGAGCGGAACATGAAGACCAGCATCAAGACGCCGACGAGCAGGAGCCAGTTGACCCGTGGCATGTAGATCTGCCCGGCCTGGGACTCCGAGGTGTGACGCACCTCCATGCGGGGCAGCAGGCCGAGCTGCATGGCTTGGCGGGTGATCGAATAGGCGCCGGTGATGACGGCCTGGCTGGCGATGGCCGTGGCCATGGTGGCCAGCCCGACCATGGGATAGAGCGCCCATGCGGGAAACAGAAGATAGAAGGGGTTTTCGATCATCTCGGGGTGCGCCAGCACCAGCGCGCCTTGACCGAAATAGTTGAGCAGCAGCGCCGGCAGCACGAGATAGAGCCACGCGGTCTGGATCGGCTTGCGCCCGAAATGGCCGAGATCGTTGTAGAGCGCCTCCGACCCGGTCACCACGAGGAACACCGCGCCCAGCGTCACCAGGCCGATAATGCCGTGGGTCATCAGAAATTCGATGCCGTAATACGGATTGAGCGCCTGGAGCACGCGCGGGGTCTCCGCGATTTCCGCCGCGCCGGCGATGGCCAGCACCAGGAACCACACCGTGGTGATTGGCGCGAAATAGGTCGAGACCCGGGCGGTGCCGTGGGACTGGACCGAGAACAACACCACCAGAACGATGACCGTCAGCGGCAGCACATAGGGGGCGAACGCATCCGTGGCGACGTTGAGGCCCTCGATGGCCGACAGCACCGACAGCGCCGGCGTGATCAGCGTAGAGCCGTAGAACATCGATGCGCCGAGAATGCCGAGCGCGAGCATGAGCGGCGTGCGCCGCCCCACCGCGGTAAAGGCGAGTGCCGTGAGCGCAAGCGTGCCGCCTTCGCCGTTATTGTCGGCGCGCAACAGGATCAGCACGTATTTCAGCGTGACGACAACGATCAGCGACCAGAAGATCAGCGACAGCACGCCGAAGACGGCGGCTTGGGTGACGATGCCGTGCTCGCCGCCGGCGGCCAGCACGGCCACGCGCAACGCGTAAAGTGGGCTGGTGCCGATGTCGCCATAGACGACGCCGATCGAGCCAAAGGTCAGCCCCCAGAACGCGCCTCTGGAGAGCGCCGGGGCGTCATTGCCGTTAGCGGCATGAGTTTCTGAGCTAGCGGATGGCTGCATTCAGACCAATGACTGGGAAGAGGATGGTTGGCATTCGCGTGAGCGCCCGTGTCGCGGCGCCGCGGCCCCTCGAAGCGGTAGGGACATAGGCGGATCGCAGGCCCTTGTCTAGGACGGTTATTGGCGCCGGGGCCATGGAGGCAGGGGGGTGGAGCCAGCGCGCAATAAAAGAGCAGGGCATAGGCGATAAACGGTAATATATGAAAAGCAAAGGCGCGCCGACCTTGTCATTCATTCGCATTTGCCGTTGACCCTGTGTCACACAGCGCCTAGGGTGCCCGCCTTAATCCGGCGTTTTCCGCCATTCTTTATATATTTCACCGGGCAGTGGCCGCCAGCGGCCGCGATGGCTCGGTTTTGCCAGTGAGTAGAGACATGTCCCGCCCGATGACAGGCGCCCAGATCGTCCTGGAAGCTCTCGCCGACCAAGGCGTCGAGCATATCTTCGGCTATCCCGGCGGCGCCGTGCTGCCGATCTACGATGCGCTGTTCCAGCAGGACCGCATCAAGCACATTCTGGTTCGCCACGAGCAGGGCGCCGTCCATGCGGCGGAAGGCTATGCGCGGTCCACCGGCAAGGTCGGCGTGGTGCTGGTGACGTCGGGCCCCGGTGCGACCAATGCCGTCACCGGTCTGACCGATGCGCTGATGGATTCGATTCCCGTCGTGTGCATCACCGGCCAGGTGCCGACCCATCTCATCGGCAACGACGCCTTCCAGGAATGCGACACGGTCGGCATCACGCGGCCCTGCACGAAGCATAATTATCTGGTCAAGGACGTGAACCAGCTCTCGACCGTCATGCACGAGGCGTTCTACGTCGCGCGCTCGGGGCGTCCCGGGCCGGTCGTCGTCGACATCCCCAAGGATATCCAGTTCGCCGAAGGGAATTATGCCGGGCTGTCCAACTCCCAGCACAAGAGCTACCGCCCGGCGGTGGAGGGCGACGAGGCGGCTGTTGCGGCGGCCGTCGAGCTCATGTCCAATGCCAAACGCCCGATCTTCTACACCGGCGGTGGCATCATCAATTCCGGGCCGCTCGCCACCGAGCGCCTGCGTGAGTTCGTGCGCCTGACCGGCTATCCCATCACCTCGACCCTGATGGGGCTCGGCGCCTACCCGGCCTCCGACAAGCAATGGCTTGGCATGCTCGGCATGCACGGCACCTTTGAGGCCAACAACGCCATGCATGATTGCGACGTGATGATCTGTATCGGCGCGCGCTTCGACGACCGCATCACCGGGCGGCTCGATGCCTTCGCGCCGGGCTCCAAGAAGATTCATGTCGATATCGACCGCTCGTCCATCAACAAGAATGTCCGCGTCGACATTCCGATCGTCGGCGATTGCGCGCATGTGCTCGATCAGATGCTCCGCGCGTGGAAGGCCAAGAATTTGAAGGTCGATAAGCCGGCGCTGAAGACCTGGTGGGACCAGATCGACACCTGGCGCGCGCGCAAGAGCCTGCATTACCGCAAGCGCGACGACGTGATCATGCCGCAATACGCGATCGAGCGGCTCTATGCGCTAACGCGCGACAAGGATGTCTACATCACCACCGAGGTGGGCCAGCATCAGATGTGGGCGGCCCAGTTCTTCCACTTCGACGAGCCGAACCGCTGGATGACCTCCGGCGGCCTCGGCACCATGGGCTATGGCATCCCCGCCGCGGTCGGCGTGCAGATGGCCCATCCGGACAGTCTCGTCATCGACATCGCCGGCGAGGCGTCGGTGCAGATGACCATGCAGGAGATGTCGACGGCGGTGCAGTACGATCTGCCCATCAAGATCTTCATCCTCAACAACGAATACATGGGCATGGTCCGCCAGTGGCAGGAGCTGCTCCATGGCGGCCGCTATTCGCACTCCTATTCCGAGGCGCTGCCCGACTTCGTCAAGCTGGCGGAGGCCTATCAGGCCGTCGGCATCCGCGCCGAGGAGCCGTCGGAGCTCGACGACGCGATCCGGGAAATGCTCGCCACCCCGAAGCCCGTCATCTTCGACTGCCGGGTCGACAAGCACGCCAATTGCTTCCCGATGATCCCGAGCGGGGAGGCGCATAACAACATGCTGTTGGGCGACGACCTGACCGATGACGATCTGCAGAACGCCATCACCGAAGAAGGCAAGGTGATGGTGTGATGGCGCAACCCGGATCCGCCTATTCGCTTCAGACCACGGTCGAGAAGCCCGAGACCCACACCATGAGCGTGCTCGTTGACAACGAGCCGGGCGTGCTCGCGCGCGTCATCGGCCTGTTCTCGGGCCGCGGCTACAATATCGAGTCGCTCACCGTGTCGGAGACCGAGCACGAGGCGCATCTGTCGCGCATCACCATCGTCACCACCGGCACGCCCATGGTCATCGAGCAGATCAAGAACCAGCTCGACCGGCTCGTGCCGATCCACTCGGTCACCGATCTCACCGTCTTGGGCCATCCCATTGAGCGCGAGCTCGCCATGGTCAAGGTGGCGGGCAAGGGCGAGAAGCGGGTCGAGGCGCTGCGCCTGGCCGAGGCCTTCCGCGCGCAGGTCATCGACGCCTCGACCGAGCATTTTGTGTTCGAGATCACCGGGCGCCAATCCAAGATCGAGCAATTCATCGTGCTGATGCAGCCGCTCGGCCTCGTCGAGGTCTGCCGCACGGGCCTGGCTGCCATCGCCCGCGGCCCGGAGCAGATGTAAGCGCCACTTGTCTTTTCGCGGTCCGCACGGCACAACCCGGGCCAAATCACCGTTCAGGACTTCATCCGTAGGGGAATAGGTATGCGCGTTTATTACGATCGGGATGCCGATCTCAATCTGATCAAGGGCAAGAAGGTCGCCATCATCGGCTATGGTAGCCAGGGGCATGCGCATGCGCTGAACCTGAAGGAGTCCGGCGTGGCCGACGTAGCGGTAGGCTTACGTCCCGGCTCCAAATCCGCCGCCAAGGCGGAAGGCTCAGGCCTCAAGGTCATGGACGTGCCGGCCGCGGCCAAATGGGCCGACGTGGTGATGATGCTCACCCCCGACGAGCTCCAAGGCGAGATCTGGCAGAACGACCTCAAGCCCAACATGAAAGAAGGCTCGGCGCTGTTCTTTGCCCATGGCCTCAACATTCATTTCAACCTGATCGAGCCGCGCCCGGACATGGATGTCTGCATGGTGGCGCCCAAGGGTCCCGGCCACACGGTGCGCGCCGAGTACTTGCGTGGCGCCGGCGTGCCGTGTCTCGTCGCCATCGCTCAGGACGCCACCGGCAACGCGCACGATCTGTCGCTGTCTTATGCCTCGGCCATCGGCGGCGGCCGCGCCGGCATCATCGAGACCACCTTCCGCGAGGAATGCGAGACCGATTTGTTCGGCGAGCAGTCGGTGCTATGCGGCGGTTTGGTCGAGCTCATGCGCAACGGCTACGAGACCCTGGTCGAGGCCGGCTACGCGCCCGAGATGGCCTATTTCGAATGCGTCCACGAGGTGAAGCTGATCGTCGACCTCATCTACGAGGGCGGCATCGCCAACATGAACTACTCGGTGTCCAACACCGCCGAGTATGGCGAGTATGTTTCCGGCCCCCGCGTGGTAAACCAGGCCAGCAAGGCGGCCATGAAGGACGTGCTGACTGACATTCAATCCGGCAAGTTCGTCAAGGATTGGATGCTCGAGAACAAGATCAACCAGCCGAGCTTCAAGGCCATGCGCGCCAAATGCGACACGCACGACATGGAAGTCGTGGGCAAAAAGCTGCGTGACATGATGCCGTGGATCGCCGAGCGCAAGATGGTCGACAAGGACAAGAACTGACGCTTCGCGTCACCGCGTTTTTAAGCGACAATGGCCGCAGGAATTCTTGTGGCCATTTTTATGCCGGCAAGGGCAGGGGGCCGCCAGATGCTGATCACCCGCTACGCCAAGATCGCCATGGCGCTGTGCCTTGCGGCCTTTTGCCTGCTCGTCGCTTTCGACAACATCACCGACTACGAAACCAACTATCTGTTCGTGCAGCATGTGATGAGCATGGACACGACCTTCGCCGGCAACGCGCTGATGTACCGGTCGGTGACCAGCCCCACGGCCTGGCAGATTTGCTACTGGCTGATCATCGCCGCCGAGGCCGCGACCGGAATCCTGTTTCTCGCCGGCGCCATCCGCCTGTTCCAGCTCCGCAATGCGCCGGCCGCGCTGTTCAATCAAGGCAAGGGCCTCGTGGTGGCGGCAGGCCTGCTCGCCTTCCTCCTGTGGTTCTTCGGCTTCATGGTGGTGGCTGGCGAATGGTTCGCCATGTGGCAGTCGCAGACATGGAACGGGCAGGATGCCGCCTTCCGCTTCTATGTCACCGTGCTCGCCGTGCTGATTTTCGCGAGCCTGCCAGACGGCGATCTCCCGCTCAGGGCAGCACGGTCGCAAGACAATAAGAATCCCGCGCCGGCCAAGAAGGCCGCCGCGCCGAAGCGCCGCGCGACGCCACCGAAACGCCGCCGCACCGACGGTTAGGCGCCCAGGTAATTGGGACATTGTGGCTCGGGAACCGATGGGTGTAGTCTTGGGCTTATGGTCGCAACCCGCTGGCGTGAGGCGTGGTTGGGGGGACCTCACGCTTGCGATGGGCTGCAATCGCAAAGGAGGGTCCCCCATGGCTATCGCTCCCACATTGGCCAAATATCTCGCCGCCAAGCACGTCCCTTACGATGTGCTGGCGCACGAACCCACTGAGAGTTCCCTAAAGACCGCGCAGGCCTGCCATATTCCCGGTGACCGCCTGGCGAAGGCGGTTCTGCTGCGCGACGCCATCGGCTATGCGCTGGCCGTGCTGCCCGCCTCCCATCACATCAACTTGGCGGACCTCAAGCGCCAATATGGCGACGATGTCGAGTTTGCCAGCGAGACGGAGATCGCCGAGTTGTTCGACGATTGTGTCTGCGGGGCCATCCCGGCCATTGGCGAATGCTACGGGCTGGATACCGTGATCGATTCAGGACTTGAGGCCGAGCCGGACATTTTCTTCGAGGCCGGCGATCACGCCACGGTGGTCCGCATCAGTCGCGACGACTTTGCGTGGCTGACGGTCATGGCCCGGCATGGCCGCTTCAGCCGGTCGCACTAATCCCCGAGCGAGGTCAGATTCCTCTGGACCTGTTGCTCTGGGGCCTCACTTTGCCCCCGCAAGGCCTGAATTGGGTGGTTTGTTCCCCTTTCGCGGGGCATAATCGTCCCCGAGGGTAAGGCCTGTTCGCAAGGCTTTGAAACACAACCTGGAATGCCGAGGACGGCCAGGGGGATCAGACCATGAGGCGAATCGCATTGGGACTCGTTCTTGCGGCGTCGTTCAGCTTGGCTGGACACGCGGCGGAGCCCGAAGGGCCGGCCTCGCTCATCACCCGCTCAGAAGCGGTCAGGATCACCATCCAGGATCGGCTCGCGGCCATGTCCATGGGCGATGCGGCCGAACAGATCGCGCTCGCCGAATATTATTCGCTTCCCGATCAGCGCCTCATTTGGGTCGACGAGAACGGCCTGACCTCTAAGGGCACGGCCGTCATGGGCGAGATCGCCAAGGCCGACGATTACGGCCTGCGTGCGGCTGACTATGATCTGCCTGACGCCACAAGCTTCAACCCCGGCGATACGGGCGCGACGGAACGGCTTGCCGACACTGAGATCAAGATCAGCGCCGCCGTGGTCGAATACGCCAAGGATGCCCGTGGCGGCCGCCTCAATCCGCTCAGCCTAAGCAAGAATTTGGACCCCACGCTGTTTCTGCCCAATCCGGCCGAGGTGCTTAGCTTCATCGCGATCCGCTCGGACCCGGCGGCCTATTTGCGCAGCTTCCAGCCGAGCCAGCCGCAATTCGAGGCGCTCCGGCAGCAGCTCATCGCCGCCCGTAAGGGTGACGCACCTGTGGCGTCCGAACCCGATACCGTCGTCATCCCCGACGGGCCGCTTCTCAAGCTCGGCGTCGAGCATCCGCAAGTGGCCCTGGTCAGGGCGCGGCTCGATGCCCCGGCCGCGGCCGGGGCCAGTGCCAATCTGTTCGACCAGGACCTGCGCGAGACCGTCCGCAAATTCCAGATCGCCCATGGCGGCTCCCCCGACGGCATGGTCGGCTCCGGCACGCGGCGCATGTTGAACGGTCAGGCTGCGCCTCAGCACGTCAGCGGTCGTGAGAAGATCGACCTGCTCCTCGTCAATATGGAGCGCTGGCGCTGGCTGCCGCAGGATCTGGGCGCCTTCTACGTCAACGTGAACATCCCTGAGTTTAAGGTCCGCGTCGTCAAGGATGGCGAACCGATCCACGAGACGCGCGTGGTCGTGGGCAAGACCAACAAGCAGACGCCCATCATCAGTGACGAGATGGAGGAGATCGTCTTCCGCCCGAACTGGTATGTGCCGAACTCCATCAAGACGGAAGAAATCGCGCCTTATCTCAACCGCGGCGGCGGCGGCTTCTTCGGCGGTGGCCAGGATACGTCCATCTTCCGGCGTCAGGACTTGCGCATCCGCGGTGTCAACGGGCGCGACATCGATCCCGACTCGATCGATTGGAGCCGGACCGATATCCGCCGTTACGAGCTCTATCAGCCGCCGGGGCCGCGCAACGTGCTTGGGCTGGTGAAATTCCGCTTTCCCAACACGCACGACGTTTACCTACACGACACCACGCAGAAGCATCTCTTCTCCAAGGCCGTTCGCGCCGAAAGTCATGGCTGCATGCGCGTGCAGAATCCTGACCAGTTCGCGACCGTTCTGCTGAACCATGATCAAAATTGGAGTGCTGGGCAGGTCGCCTCCGCCCTGAACGGCTACGACGACAATCATGTTACGCTGAAGCAGCACATCCCCGTCTACCTCACCTATTTCACGGCGGTGGTGGATAAGGACGGCACGCTCGAGCAGTACGGCGATCTCTATGGTCACGACCGCAGGGTCCTTGCCGCGCTGAAGGGGCAGGCCGTGCCGTATGATCTGCCGGGGAACGACGAAGTCGTGGCCGAGACCCAACGGCGTCCCGCGCTCCGCAGAGGCCGGCAGGACGATGCCGTCAACGCGATCACCCGCGCCCTGTTCGACTTCTAGGCAAGGTCGCTTCCTTTCCGTCGCCACGTCCTTCGTGCCGACTGGACGGGCCGGTTGCGCATGTCGCGGACGCCCGTCGCGGCATAGAGCCGCTTACCCTTGCCCTGGACCCCGCTTCGCCCTATTCTCATGGTGCGCGGCGCCGCTGGCCCCGCGCTAAGAGGGTAGTGATGCAGCGCCCGAACGACCAGATGTGGCCGAAAACCGGCGGTTTCGTGCTGGCCGCCTCCGCGCGCGCGCTTCCCCTCAAGCTCCTCCTCCTTAGCCGCCCCTGAGCTCCGGCGGTCTTGGTTTCGGCCGAGGCGGGCGTTCAGGGGGATCAAGCAGCGGCCGAGCAACGGAACATTAGCGGCTGCCGATCATGATAGATTGGCGCCTGCTTAAGCCTAAGGACGAGACACATGAATTCCGACGAGACCCAAGCCCCGCAAGCCGCGCCGCGCGATGACCAACCCGCGCCGCGTGAAGACAAAGACCGCGTGGTGATCTTCGACACCACCTTGCGGGACGGCGAACAATGCCCCGGCGCCACCATGACCTTCGATGAGAAGCTGGAGGTGGCGGAACTGCTCGACGAGATGGGCGTCGACATCATCGAGGCCGGCTTCCCGATCGCCAGCCAAGGCGATTTCGAGAGCGTGCAGGAGATCGCGCGCCGCGCCGAGAATGCGGTGATTTGCGGGCTCGCCCGGGCGCAGATGAAGGACATCGACGTCTGCGCCGAGGCCATCAAGCCGGCCAAGCGCGGCCGTATCCACACCTTCATCGGCACCTCGCCGCTGCATCGCAAATATCAGATGGGTATCGAGAAGGCGGAGGTGCTGGAGCGGGTGACCGCGTCGGTGACCCGCGCGCGCAGCCATACCGACGACGTGGAATGGTCGGCCATGGACGCCACCCGCACCGAGGGAGATTTCCTGTGTGCTTGCGTCGAGGCGGCCATCAAGGCCGGCGCCACCACCGTCAACATTCCCGACACCGTGGGCTACGCCACGCCCGACGAGTTTGCCGGGCTCATTCGCATGCTGCTGGAGCGGGTGCCGGGCGCCGACGAAATCGTCTTCTCCACCCATTGCCATAACGATCTCGGCCTGGCTGTCGCCAACTCTCTGTCTGGCGTCGGTGCCGGGGCTCGACAGGTCGAATGCGCCGTCAACGGGCTGGGCGAGCGCGCCGGCAACGCGGCGCTGGAAGAGATCGTCATGGCCATCCACACCCGCGCCGATGCCATGCGGGTCTGGACTGGCATCGACACCACCATGCTGACCCGCGCCTCCAAGCTCGTGTCGCGGGTGACCGCGTTCCCGGTGCAATACAACAAGGCCATCGTCGGCCGGAACGCCTTCGCCCATGAAAGCGGCATCCACCAGGACGGCATGCTGAAACATGCCGGCACCTTCGAGATCATGACGCCGGAAAGCGTCGGCCTGAAGGAATCCTCGCTGGTGATGGGCAAGCATTCCGGGCGCCACGCCTTCCGCGAGAAGCTGAAGGAACTCGGCTACGAGCTGGGAGGCAATGCCTTCGAGGACGCCTTCGTGCGCTTCAAGGCCTTGGCCGACGTCAAGAAGCATGTCTATGACGAGGACATCGAGGCTTTGGTGGATCAGGAAATCGCATCCGCCCATGACCGCATCAAGGTCGTGGCGCTGACCGTGATCGCCGGCACTGGCGGTCCGCAGAAGGCGACCATTACCCTCGATGTAGACGGCAAGCAGCATACCTATGAGTCGGTCGGTGACGGACCCGTGGACGCCACCTTCCAGGCGATCCGGGCGTTGGTGCCGCACGAGGCGCGGCTGGCGCTCTATCAGGTGAGCGCCGTGACCGAGGGGACCGACGCCCAGGCCGAGGTCATGGTGCGGCTCGAGGCCGACGGCAAGATCGCCACGGGCCGGGGCTCCGACACCGACACCATGGTGGCTTCGGCCAGGGCTTATGTCAGCGCCCTGAACAAGCTCATGGCGCGCGGCGCGCGGCGGAAGCCGGAGACCATGCTCGCCTCGTAATGCTCATGTCTCGTAACGCTGATGTCATGGGCATCTGCAAATATGGCGTGTAAGACCTGCGGCGGCTGCCCTGAAGCGGGCGGCCGCAACGCCACAATTGCCAAGTTCGGCGGCCGACGGCGGTGCGACTCTGCGCTTGCGTCTTAACGGGCACCAGTAAGCCGCTCATACCGAAAGCGCCTCGCGGTGCGTGCCTCATTTCGCGTTTCGGCCGGTGCGGGGTGTCTTGTCCGGGCGTCAAGCGAAGAGTTTTTTCAAAACGGGCGCATCGCGCATTGCCCGTCACTAAGATTTGACGCAACATGTCTTCGCGCGCGGCTACGGGCCGAACCCGTTGGAACTGCCTTATTTTCTGCCTCGCGTAAGTATCAGTGGCGTTTAAGGGCTCCCGTGATGCGGTGGGCCGATTGGGGCGGGTTGCATGTTCTCGTGGGTCTTGGGCTCTGTCTCTGCGGACATGGCCATCGACCTCGGCACGGCGAACACGGTCGTCTATGTGCCGGGACGGGGGATCGTTCTTGACGAGCCTTCCGTGGTCGCCATTGAAATGCGCGGTGAGGACCGCAAGGTCATCGCCGCCGGCCATGAGGCCAAAACGATGTTGGGGCGGACGCCCACAAAAATCGAGACTGTCCAACCGCTGCGCGACGGCGTGATCGCCGACTTCGCCGCGGCCGAGGAAATGATCAAATATTTTATTCGCCGCGTGAACAAGCGGCGGATTTTCGGCAGCCCGCGCATCATGATCTGCGTGCCGGCGAGCGCCACGTCCGTCGAGCGCCGCGCCGTGCATGAGGCCGGCCTGTCCGCCGGCGCGCGGCGCGTCTATCTCATCGAGGAGCCGGTTGCCGCGGCGATCGGTGCCGGCCTGCCGATCAAGGAGCCGCGCGGCTCCATGATCGTCGACATTGGCGGCGGCACCACCGACATCTGCGTGATGTCCATGGGCAGCGTCATCTATTCTAAGTCGATCCGCACCGCCGGCAATTCCATGGACGAGGCGATCGTCAACTACGCGCGCTTCAAGCATCACCTGCTGATCGGCGCCACCAATGCCGAGGCCATCAAGAAGTCGGCCGGCTCCGCTGTCGCCAAGGCGAACGGCACCCATGTGGCCATTACGATCAAGGGACGCGACCTGCAGCGCGGTTTCCCCACCGAGATCACGCTCGGCCCGCACGAGATCGCCGATGCTTTGACCTTGCCAATCCAGCAGATCGTCGGCGGCATCCGCCAAGCTTTGGCAGACGTGCCGCCTGAACTCACCGCCGATATCTGCGACGCTGGGATCTATCTCACCGGCGGCGGCGCGCTGCTCGATAAGCTCGATGTCCGGCTGCAACAGGAGACGGGCGTGAAATTCAAGATCGCCGAAGATCCACTGCGCTGTGTGGTCCGGGGGACCGGCATAGCTCTGGAGCGGTTGGACGAGATTACCGAACTGCTTATCAAGCCCTAAAGGGTGGCCAGAAGAAGCGGTTGTCGGCTTCGCGGCCGGCGGCTATTAGGGGAGTGGGACGCTGTCGGGGCGTCCCATGAATTGAACGCAAAATGCGCGAGCGCGGCTCACCATTGTTTCGCAGGCACCGGCCCTCTTGGTCGGCTCCGGTGGAATTGCTCAGTTTCGGGCTCTATTTTCTATGCGCCGTCCTGCTTGTTTTGAGCCGCATCGGGCATGGCGTGATCGCCGACACCCGCGACGGACTTGTCGACTTGACCGCGCCCTTGCTCGAGGTTGCATCCGTCCCGGCGATCGAGGCGCGCCGAGTTATCGACCGTGCCCAGCTCTATATGTCCTCCTTCGATGAGGTCGATCGTCTCAAGAAAGAGAACGAGGAACTCAAGCAGTGGGAGTGGCGTACCAAGCTCCTGGAGCGGAAAGTGGCGCATCTTCGGGCGCTGCTGAACGCCGTGGAGGAGCCGGGCCTTCAGTTTGCCACGGGCCGCGTCATCGCCGATGCGCGGGGCCCGTTCGTGCGCAGTGCCCTCATTAATCTCGGCCGCCAAGACGGCTTGCGGATCGGCTATGCCGTCATCAACGGCGATGGCCTCGTAGGCCGCACGGTGGACGCTGGCGATTCCGTCGCCCGCGTTCTCCTGCTCAACGACCTCAACAGCCGCATTCCCGTTCTCGTGGGGCCGGCCAGTGCGCGCGGCCTTGCTTTGGGCGACAATAGTACGGAGCTCCAGCTCGACTTCCTGCCCGACGGCGCCGCGCTCTATGCCGGCGATGAGGTTTACACGTCCGGCAGTGACGGCATGCTGCCGCGGGGCTTGCGGGTTGGGGTGGTGAGCGGCACGCCCGGCGCCTTCAAAGTGCGTCCCTATGCTGAACTGAACTCGCTCGATGCCGTGAGCGTGCTGTTCTTCGATACGCCGGCCTTGACGCGCGCCGATCCGCCGATTGCCGGTAGCTCAGGCGCGTTGTCGGCGGCGCCTAATGTCAAAACCAACCCGGCAACCGCGTCGGCGGCTGTGCTGCCCGTCGCCGCCGTGGTCAAGCACGTTGGCGCGGCCGGTGGGATTTCACCAGGGGGGCAGGCGCAGGCTGAGCGATGACGAAGTTCCTCCCGGCACTCTCTGTTTTGTTTGCGGTGGTTGCCACCGCCGTGCCGTGGGGATTGCCAGCCGATGCCACGTTCATCCTGCCTCTGGTCGTCGTGATGATGGTGTTCTGCTGGCGGGCCATACCCGGCGCGGCGTTGCCGCCCGCGGCCGCAGCCGGCCTCGGACTCCTCGCCGATCTGATGAGCGGTGGCCCGCTCGGCTATTGGGCGCTTATGAGCTTGATCGGCGCGACCGTCGGCGGCCGCTCAGGGTCGCTCGGCGAGGGACGCGACTTCGTCACCCATTGGCTGATCTGGATCGCGCTGGTCTGCGTCTTGGGATGTTTCGGCTGGCTGCTGGCATCGCTTTATTACTTCCGTTGGATCGACTGGTGGCCGATTGCTTTCGGCGCGATGACCTCGATGGCGCTATTTCCCGTGGTGCTATACGGCTTGCTCTGGATTAGGCATGGTCGCTTCGGGCCCGAGCGCAGCGCGATCTTCCGAGGTGGCGCGTGACCAGGAAGCCGCCCGACTATGCGCGCCGGCAGCGCCACCGCTTTTCGCGCCGCGCGCTGCTCGTGGGCGCGGGCCAGGCGGGCCTTTTTGGGGTTCTCGGCTGGCGGCTGCATCAACTCCAGATCCTCGACTCCTCCGACTATCGCCTGTTGTCCGACGAGAACCGGATGACCATGCAGTTGGTGGCACCGTCGCGCGGCGCCATCTACGACCGCTTCGGCACGGTCGTCGCCGAGGACCGGGAGAATCTGCGGGTGCTCGTGCTGCCCGCGTTCTGCAAGAGCCTGTCCGCCACGCTCGACGCGTTGGCCACGGTTGTGCCCGTGTCCTCCGCCACGCGCGACCGCGTCGCCCGGTCGGCGCGGCGTCAAAGCGGCTACTATCCCGTTCTCGTGGCCGAAGGCTTGTCATGGCGCCAATTCGCGCTGCTCAACGTCCTGGCCCCGCAGATCCCCGGCATGCGGACCGATCGCTCCGCCTATCGCCTCTACAATCATTCCCGTCCCATGGCCCACGTGGTCGGTTATGTCGGCATGGCCGGCAAGGAAGAGGTCAACGCCGATCCCGTCATGCGGCTGCCCGGTTTCCGTGCCGGCCGCGCCGGCGTGGAGAAGACCTTCGACCGCGAGCTCAGGGGAACTCCCGGCGCCATCAAATACGAGGTCGATGTGCGCGGCCGCGTAGTTCGTGAGCTGGGCTCGCGGCCGAGCACGAAGGGGAGGGACATCGTCCTCACCATCGACCACCATCTCCAGACCGTGGCGCAAGACCGTATCAAGGATCACCGGGTGGCCTCGATCGTCGTCATCGATGTGGTCACCGGCGGCATTCTCGTAATGGCGTCCACGCCGACCTACGATCCCAACGATATCGCCTTCAAAGTCGACTTGGAGCAGTGGAAGGAGCTCGGGCGAAATCCCGATCATCCGATGCACAATCGTGCGGTGCGCGGGCAATACCCGCCGGGGTCGACCTTCAAAGTGGTGACCGCGCTCGCCGGTCTGTCTGCCGGCGTCATCGACGAGCACGAGACGATGCGCTGTCCGGGCAGTTACGCCGTGGGGCGCAAGCGCTTCCGCTGTTGGAAGAGCCATGGCGGCGGCATCGACGTGCATCAGGCGCTCAAGCAGTCGTGCGACGTCTATTTCTATGAGACGGCAAAGCGCATGGGCATCGATCATCTTGCATTGGTGGCGCGCGAGCTCGGGCTTGGCCAAACTTATGACTGCGGCCTGCCGGGGCAGAAGCCGGGCCTCATTCCCGACCAGGCCTGGAAGCGCGCCAATCTGTTCGACGCTTGGTATGCCGGCGAGACGGTGATTGCCGGTATCGGCCAGGGCTTCGTTTCGGCCACGCCGCTCCAGCTTGCGGTGATGACGGCGCGCGTGGCGACCGGGCGGGCCGTGCTGCCGAAGCTGGTGATGTCGCCGAACGATCCGGCTGAGCCTTGGCCGTTGCTCAGCCTCGATCCGGCCCATTTGGAAATTGTCCGCAGCGGCATGATCGCCGTGGTCAACGAGAAGGGCGGCACCGCCGGCCGCTCGGCCCTGGAGCTCGGCGACGTGCAAATGGCGGGCAAGACCGGAACCTCGCAGGTGGTCAGCTCGCGCAACGAGCACAAATTGTCCGCCTATGAGCGCGAGACCCACGCCTTGTTCATTGCCTTCGCCCCGGCCGATGCGCCGCGCTATGCCGCGGCCTGCGTCGTCGAGCATGGCGGTGGCGGTTCGCGCGCGGCGGCGCCCGTCGTCAAGGACGTGATGACCGAGCTTCTGCTGCGCGATCCGGCCGCCCGCCCGGCCTTCGTGAGCAATAACCAAGATGCGGCGCCTTCGGCCGTTGCTGCTGCCGGGCCAGTCCGATGAAATTACTTTTTGCCGAAACGCCGGCGCCCAAGCTCAATCTGAGCAAGAAGCTTCTACTGCTCAACTGGCCCTTCCTGCTGCTGGTCACGAGCATCGTCTTGGTCGGCGCCGGCGCGCTCTATTCGGTGGCCGGCGGCGCGCTCGATCCTTGGGCCAGCCGCCACGTGGTCCGCTTCTGCTTTGGGCTGGCGCTGCTCTTCGCCGTGGCCTTCTCGGACATGCGCTGGTGGCTGCGCGGCGCCTACCCGCTTTATCTCGCCGCGCTGCTGCTCATGCTTCTCGTGCCGCTCATCGGTGTGGAGAGCGGCGGCGCCCGGCGCTGGCTCGGCTATGGCGAGTTCAGCTTTCAGCCGTCGGAGATGATGAAGATCGCGCTCGTTCTGGCGCTCGCGCGCTATTACCAGTGGCTGCCGCCGGAGAAAATCTGGCGCCCGGACGCACTGGTGCCGCCGGTCTTGATGATCGGCTTGCCGCTGTTGCTGGCCTTGGCTCAGCCCGATCTCGGCACGGCAATGCTGTTCGCGGTCATCGGCGGCGGGCTGCTCTTTCTCGCCGGGGTGAGCTGGTTCTATTTCGGGGCCGTCATCGTCGGCGTCGTCGTGGCGCTGCCCCATGCCTGGGAGAAGCTGCACGATTATCAGCGCGAGCGGGTGCTGACGTTCATCGATCCCGAGCGCGACCCGCTCGGCTCCGGCTATCACATCCTCCAATCGAAGATCGCCATCGGCTCCGGCGGACTGTCCGGCAAGGGCTTCATGCAAGGCACCCAAGCCCAGCTCAACTTCCTGCCCGAGAAGCACACCGATTTCATCTTCACCATGTTCGCCGAGGAGATGGGCTTTATCGGGGCGGTCGCGCTGCTGGCCCTGTATCTTCTGACCTTGTTTTTCATCACCTATATGGCGCTCCGGTGCCGCAGCATCTTTGCCAGGCTCATCGCCGCCGGTATGGGGCTGTGCCTGTTCACCTATGTGTTCATCAACGTGGCCATGGTCACGGGGCTCGTGCCGGTGGTCGGCGTGCCGCTGCCGCTCGTCTCATATGGCGGCACTTCGATGCTGACCATGATCGTAGGGCTGGGCTTCGTGCTCAACGCCCATGTCAACCGCAGGGTCACCTTACGGCGCGAGGAGGCCGGGGCTCTTTGGTGAGCCGGCGGCGAGGCCACCCGTAGCCAAGCCATTTTCGCCAAAGCCACAACTGGACAGGCCAACCGGGGCAGTGCTAAGGGGAGCACCCTCGGGTGTTCTAAAAAACACCCGTCCCGGATGCACCCTCGTTTCAGGCAGGCGGCATTCTTAGGGGCGCATAGCTCAGGTGGTAGAGCAGCTGACTCTTAATCAGCGGGTCGTAGGTTCGAGTCCTACTGCGCCCACCAATCTTTTCAAGGCGTTAAGCGCCACTTCCGAAACGGGAAACTTTCTCCAGTAAGCACATAGTAAGCACGGGGGAAGGTCCGGGGGTGATTGGGGTTCAGACGCGCTGCTCCGTCTACATCCTCGCC
>Ga0307380_10001683_pt1 | contig 32144 bp, 73 predicted proteins | sample UN3MG_FD_202239 | JGI IMG/M metagenome (GOLD analysis project Ga0307380, IMG submission 202239) | Soil microbial communities from Risofladan, Vaasa, Finland - UN-3 | ecosystem: Environmental > Terrestrial > Soil > Coastal area > Acid sulfate soil | place: Finland: Risofladan, Vaasa | collected...
AACCGATGAACAAGCCCACCATTGGAGTCAACGACTTCGTTCGCCGTCAAACGGACGTTTCGGAGTTCACCCATTTTGAAGGCAGCTTTGAGGTCATTGCGAACCTCGCTGCTGAGTTCTTCGCGGATGCCAAGCCCGGCTACAAAGACGGTGTTTGTCTCATCCCGGTTCCCCCGGAGGGTTTCTACACCGGCATCGTGGAGTTGTCCGAAGGCGATGCCTTGGTCGGCAAGTACCGCGCTCGTCGTCCCGGTGAGGAGCCTCGCAAAACTTCACACGCTGTTGGTGGGGAGAAGTCTCCGGCCGTGGCTGTCGATGTGGTCCTATACCGCAAAGACGTGCTGGCTGAAGGTGACGAAGCCACCACCGACTGTGACTGGGAGATCGTCTCCGTCAACGGTCGCATCACGGAGGAGGATCAACCGATCCACCCCGACACCCTGATCGCCAACCACTTTGTGTTGGAAGGCGGCACGGCAACGGGGATGAGCCCCGAAGAGTTTGAGGCCGCACTCAAGGTGTCGGTCCTGTACTGGAAGAACAAGGCCATGTTGGCGGCACCGGAGGCGAAATGAGCACCGAGTGTAACTGCGACGAAGTACGCAACTTTGCGCGCGATCCCCTTTGTGACTTCTGCCTAGCAGAAGAGGAACGAGCCATCCAAGCCGACGAAGAGGAGGAAGAGAGCGACGAAGGGATTTCCGACAAGGAAAAGATCGAGGCACTCACGTTGCTGCTACGAAAGACTGCTCGCGCCATTTGGGAAGGCAAAGCCGGCGGCTACGGGCTCGACCAGATCAGCCAAGAGGTCGGGTACAACTACGAAGAGTTCCCTTCGTTCGACGACGACATGGAGGTGAAGTGATGTCCAACCGATTCATCCAAATCGACCGCATGACTCAAGCGGCCAAATACGCCCTCCACATCCTTCAGGAGAATGGTTGGAACGGTGGAACGATCCTGACCGACGAGATGCTGGATCTACTCCAAGCGTCAAAGCGCAACCTGGAGAAGTTCGTGCGACTGGTCGAAGAGGACCAGATGCAGGTTTACTACAACTCCTTGGAAGAGGATCAAGACCCGGACTCCGAAGAGATCGCCCGTATTGCGGGTCAAGCCATCAGCGACTTCGCTCGGATGAAAAACGAGGAATCCAAAAGATGAACAACCGGGTACACGTCTGGACCGATGAGAGGCTCCCTTTCTTGACACGTCTGGCGGTCATCAAATCGGCGTTTGTCATGGGCCGGATTGAAGGAAAGCTTCCGCACTTTGGAGACTTGTTCCGCATTCTCATTTTTGGACGAACCGGCCTCTACAGCGAAGGGCCCCAATGACACAACAACTTAGAGCCGCCGAGGATGAGTTTGGACCCGAAGTCGCGGTCATTGAGGCTTGCCTCAAGAACGGCATCACCGGGGACAAGATCATGCACCTGCTCGATGGCCTCAAAGCCACCGGGGACATCACGTCCTACTCGTACAACGTCGTCAACCGTACCGACGTGTTTCCTTTGCAGATGGAGTACAACCCCAAATACGTCAACTCCAACTTTGAGCAATGGAGCGTCTACTACAACGGGGTCTACATCGGCTACGTGCGGGAGACGGTCTGGGGCGAAGTGAACGGCTCCGCCGAAACGATGGAGGGCAAGCACGTCCATCTCGTAGCTCACCAAGACGAGCGCATGGCACCGGAGACGATGGCTATCCAACTGATCCAACACTGCAAGAAAGCGGGACGCATCAAATGAAAGGCATCCCTTGGTCACAAACGCCAACCTACATCCGGTTGGAAGAACCCAATCTACGGGATGGTGCCCTCAAAGAGATTGATGGGCTCCTTCAGTCCCTCGTTCCAGGGGAAGTCCGGCACATCCAGATCAGCATGGAGGGTTGTGTCATCGGAGGGTTCCATCTTGAGGTCGAAACGACATCCAAGACACAAATCACCGGGACCGGCCAAGCTGAACAAGAAGACCCTGAGTTCTACGAGGACCGTCCCTTGGTTTTAGAGAAACGTGGGGACGAGTGGTACGCCATCAAAGGCGTCACGGAGTACGGGACGGATTGCGATCCCAAGCAAGTGGTCTACGTCTACCCCTCAGAGGAAAAATAAATGGGCTACTCATTTCACGCACCTATCCGTTCTGTTGAAGACCGCGACGAGATGTTCGCCTTCCTGACGGAGCACTACCGTCCCTGGTACAAGCTCGCGGAGTACGAGGGCGAATACCAAGGCGTCTCCGAGCCCATGATCGACGACATGAGCTACGGAGAAGAGGACTATCCGTACATCGGTGTCGACTTCAACACAGGCGACGACGGCGAACGCTACTGGATGTACAACCTGTGCTACTGGATCGTCCAACGCATCGGTAAGCTCCGTGCGTGGCCCCTGCGCAAAGGGTTGGAGGAGCCGGTGCCTTACGTGGTCTACGACATTATCAACGACGAAGACCCCAACGACGTGGACTACATGTGGCCCGTCTTGGAGCGGTCAGAGTTTGAAGGCAAGATCGAAAAGAACCTGGAATGGTGTCTGGTCGATGATGGTTTCAGAGGATGGGTCAGCCAGATCCACCGGCACTACGCCAACTTCAACGCACGGAAGATCAAAAAAGGCGAGGAGCCCTACACCGAAATGCCTGAGTTCCTGGCCGATCAACTGCCTGACGCCGAGAAGGCCGACGCCATCATCAAAGCCGAACTGGCTCGCTTCACCGAACTCTGGAACAGCCGATGATCTGGAACAGCCTCGACAACATCCTGGGTAGGTTTGATTACCGAGTCTGCGTCGAAGTGGCGCATGGTGTGATCGTTTCCGTGAGACAGTCTGTTCAGGAGAGGCTCATTGTCATCCTCGTTGAAGAGGACGGGGATTTCTTGAAGAGGATCAATGAATGAAGATTTCTGAGATCTCATGGAAGCTATGGCGAAACCCGCACACCCCTTGGTGGGTGTGGCCTTGGTGGGCTTGGCACTACAGCCAGCTCAAGGCCGTTACCGCCATCGCTGTGTTGGCTGGGGTTGTTTACCTGTGGGTTTTGCTCCGATGAAAGTTCTCTGCCCCTCAAAAGGGTCAAGACTGGACGCGTTGGTCCGTCGGGTTCGGGAAGACAGGGTGGTCAAACACCCCGAGATCACTCGCACGGATCTCATCGCTTTCATTTTGTCTCACCCTTTTCTCACCCTTCAAGCTCTTTGGAATCGCTGATGTTCTACTTTTTCATCGTCGTTATCGCTCTCATTTGGAACCTTGCGTACTCTACGGGCTACATCAAAGGGCGACAGATGACCTTGTTGAAACTTCGCATCCTGCGAACTATCGCCCAAGACCGCGTAAAAAACCCGACGCACTGGAACTGACCCCATCCTTCGGGGGGTGTGTTTTTGTGGTGGGCGGTGATCTTCCAATGGGGCACTCTCTAGTGGGGGCGCGTCTTAGTGGAATATCAAGTCACCCACGCGAAAATCACCAAACTGATTGTGGAGCTGCGCTCGTGGGAACGAGGGACGCCCTTGAAAGACCGTCCGACCATGAACATGTTGGCGGAGCGTCACCGTTTGCCTGTGGAGGCTGTCAGACGCATAGCTGAGTCTGAGGGCGTGGATGTGCGCTGGGTTGATCCAAACGCCAGCACGTTGGACCTGGACCCCACAGAGATCGACCATGCCTTGACGGTCCCTGAGTCCAACCCGAACTACAAAGACGAAGACACCGGAGTTTGGAAAAAAGGGGACACCGGGGAATGGTTGAGAATCCCTCCCGGCCACACTCCTGACGACGACTAGACTTCAATGGGAGTCTGGAAGGACGGCTGCCGTGCGTACCGAGCCGACCCCACAAACACGTTGAGGTTTTCTTCAGCCTGGTAGTGCTTCTTACCATGCGTGTGTCCAGCGAACACTTCAAACTCAACCATCGGGTAGTCCGAAACCACCTTGCGTAGCATGTCTCCCAGCACCTTGTTCACGTAGAAAGGCGCCGACCGGGCGTTACTGGGTTTGCCTCTGAAGTAGCTGGCTTCGTGAAAAGGCGGAACATGCGTCAGGATCAAGACCCTCTTGATGGGTGCTTGGACGTGCTGCCGAATCTGTTTTTCGATGTGGTCGGCCGAGGCTTGGGCCAACGTCAGAAGCATGTCAAACAGATGTGACGATCCCCAAGCCAACTGTTGAGCTAAATCGGTGATGCCTTTGCCCATCCTGAAATCCGACATCCCGAGGTCTGTGCCAGGACCGAGCCCACACTGTCCGTCGTAAAAACCGTCGTGCCCGAGGAGGAGGGTTTTCCTGTCGAGCTTGATGGGCTCTTTGAAGTCCGTCATCCAGTTCAGGATGCCTGACGGGCATTCGTCGACAACAGCCCTCACGTTCTCGTGTGTGGCCTGCATCCAGTTGCCGCAGTAGTCGTGGTTCCCCAACACGAAATAGATGGGACGCTGGTACGCCCCGCTCAGGATGCCCAGGAAGTCACGAACGGATCGAGACTCTGCGATGTCTCCGGTGATGAGCAACCCATCGCTGTTTCGATGGTGGAGTTTGTCCACGAATTTGATGAGCGCATCGGCCCCTCCCATGTGATCCAAATGAGGATCGGTAATCCAGTCGAGCTTCATGGCTAGTCTTTCAGATTCTCAATCGCCGTCTCGATTTCGACCATCGCGCGTTCGGTGCGTCGGTTGGTTTTGTGGAGCTGGTCGAGTTGGACTTCGATTTCGTGCAGACGACGGACGTTGGTTTCTTGTTGGTGCGCTCTCGTGATGATGACGATCACCGCAAACACGGCCCCGACAGCAAGGATGCCAACCAGGGCCCCGAGAGCCCATCCTTGGGTTCGGGAAAGGAAGACACCTGGAGTGCTCCCTTCAGGGACTTTCTCCAAGTAGTCCATGACTTCTTGGTAATAGGATGGTTTTTCTTCTTCCACGGGGGGTCTCAGTTTTCCAGAGGGAACACGCAGCACAGGCTGTGTGATTCCTTTACGCCCTTTCTGGTATTGACCCGTCCCCACACATAGAAGTGGAGCATAGTCAAACTCTCCAAGCTATCACCCGACATTCACCCGTCATATTCGCCCGGTGTGCTGATGTGTGTGTCCCGAAAAATGGCGTGTTGCGCCACAAGAAATTTAGCAGTTCTTGCACATGGTGTTACAGACTCCATTTCGTTCGCGGCGGGAATTTTCCTCCGCTGAGTTTGCTCTGATCCTGGTCTCAGTTTAGACACGTCCGCTTCTCAGTAGGTAGATGAGACACACACAAACGAACATCGCGCCGCCGACGACAAACACGATAGAGGCGGTGTCCCACCCGAGGGCGTTCAGTTGGTAAACGAGAAAAGCGAGGGAAGCGCCCACCTGTAAAACCTGTTTGACCACTTCTTTCCAGAAGTCGCGTTTGGTTTCTCGGGCGTTTTTGCGGAGCCTCTCAGCTTGAGAACGAAGCATCTTGGACTTCGCACGAAGCAACGCCGCTTTAGCACGAAGCAGCTTACTCCGTGCCTCACGGAATTTGTTTTCGTCGAAACCCGGATCGAGAGCCTCACAACGGGATTTTTCGTCGATCTCCGCAAGCCAATTCCAGTGCATCACCTGTTTGTGCAAATGCGCGGGGAACTCAGCCGGATCCAGGGGTTCCAGTTTACGGTAGCTCATTTCACTTACTTCGTTCCCAAACGGACAGATAATCTCGGATGCCCCACCACGTGGGGATGGTGATGTTGAGGATCTCTTCCCAGGAGTTTTCCAGGGTCTCGTGGAATTCGTCGTCGCCTGTACATCCTCCATACCCCTCTCCCACGTAGATCAACTTATCACCTTCAAAACAACGCAGGCATTCGGAAGCCATCGGCTCGTTGTACGCAGGCCAACACAAAAACAACGTCCGTTCCGGGGCCGTGGAGCCCAACACGGCTTGGTTGCCAAATTGGACATCAGTGAACACCCGAGGAACTTCCGGGTGTCGGTTCTTATGCCAGTGATTGTTGTCGCTCAACTGCGGAGGGGCAACGTCATACGCTCTCACGTCCGCACCAGCCTGCTTCAGCAAGCTAGCCCAGTACCCTCGCCCTGCACCAATCTCGACGATAGGGGAGAACTCAGCAATCGCCTGGATGACCTCTTCGGTGGGGACTGCCCAGGAGTAGAGGTCAACGCACTGCTCTCGACCTTTAGTCGCTTCCAACTGTCGGCGACACCGTTCGTGCATATCCCCCGGAAACCGGGTCATGCCGTATTCCACGGTCACGCCTTCATGCAGGCTCTGCCATATTTCGTGGAGTGGGTTCTCCATACTCCCAGCCTATACAAGAGCAGCGGGTTTTCTACCTTGCGTGGGATGCGCAGGTAGATTGTCCACAAAACCTGTGTAGCGGGGGAGATGAAAACATCTAAACCCCCTCGCATCGAATCCGTACAAGCCTCTCGCAAATGCGTTTGTCGTATATCGGGGAGCACCATCGATCCCGGCGAAAAATGCTGGTGGGTCGAAACGGTTGGGTGTGTCCGCATGGATTTCACTGAAGACAACATCCGTGAATACATCGAAGAGGAGATGGAAATCGAAGCTGCGGCTCGATGCGCTGCGGAGAACTTGGGTTCCGACCGTGCCCCTCTCAACTATCAAAGCATCGCAGAGGGCCTCGCTTGTGAGCTGGAAGGTGCCCTTGCTGAACTGAAACGTCGGGGCGCTGATGTCCCTCTCGACACTGAGACCTTCACCAAATACCGCACCACTCATCCCCGACAGGACAGCTAAGGCCATGACTATGTACGACTGCAAACACTGCAACCGCCCTGTTCACGACTACATCACCAAAGGCATCAACGAGTGGATGCAGGATGCCGTGGCGTTACTGCCAGACGGCACCCGTCTCGTCGGTGCTCTGGACACCGAACACACGCATACCGTTGGAGGCCGTGATGTGGACGCCGACAACACCAAGTGGCTGCACAAAATCTGCTGGGAGAATGCTGCTCGCCCTGAGTACGATGCCTACGAAAGCCCCTCCAAGCACAGGTCCGCTGGATCACCTGAGAAGCAAAAAGAACTGTGGGTCATCACCCCCGAAGTGAAAGACCCCGCAGAACGCACCCGTCTCTTGGCCGAGGGCATCGCTGCTTACAACCAACGCGAGTTCGACCAACTGGCCATCGACGCTGACGACATGATCGAACGCGATCCCCGGTACATGACGGAGGAGCACCGCGAGTTCCCTCATCGTCAGATGTTCCAAGTCCACGTGTGGAGTGAGGTCACCACCATCTACAACCGTTTGACGCGAACGGATGTCGAGTTCGACGGGACCAAAGAAGAGGCCGAAGCTGAGAGCAAACGACTCTTTGAAGAGTTCCTGGCCTCCGATGAGTGCAAAGCCCTCCAAGCTCGTCGGAAGGAACTGACCGCGGAATGGCAAGCAAAGCAGTTGGCCAAGTTCAAGGAAGAAGGCCGCTACAAGGTCAGTTACCGCCCCAGCCGAAAAGGCGGAGACACCATCAACGGCAGGCAATGCGGTCGAACCATGTACTACGTCCAAGATGAGCTTGAGTACGAGACCGTCGCGGAGTTCGACTACTCCGAAGAGATGGCCCCCAAAGTGTACGAAGCCCCGGACTCCGAGAACTACAAAGGCAACCACAGTGCTGAATGGGAGGCGCGTGTCGAAGCGTTCCGTGATGAGGGCGACCGTATCCGCAAACTGGCGGACGCCGAATGTGCTCGTTTGAACCAAGAGTGGGCCGCTGCGGGATACCCTGGCAAGAAGGATTCAACGGCCGCCTGAGCCGAGTAGAATAAGAGAGGAACAGACCATGCAGACCATGCAGAGTAAGTTACGAGACGCTGTTGAGACCTTGGCCGAAAACCTGGGCATCCCCCTGTCCTTCGACGCTGACGCTGATCTGAGCAAGTTCCGTCGAGGCCGTGCCCTGACTTTTGGCGAACTGCGAGCGATGCCCGATGGCGCTATCGTGTGGATCTACATTTGGCACAAAGAGTCGTGCCGTGCTGACTCCGCATTCCGCATGACCCGAGAGAACGACTGCTTCTACTTCGACGACGGCTCGTCCTGGTCTGCGGACATGGCGAACGATGGCGACGACGAGGACTCCGCCCCGGCCGAGAACGAGTGGATTACGGTCTACGCTGCGGAGCCGAAGTGATGGGACTGCCACCTCTCACCAAAAAAACTGCCACCGCCGTGTACGACCTGCTGATGGATGTCGGAGGAGCCCACAAAAACTACCGGGACCACTTCATCCAGCACTACACGGAGGCTGACCCCTCTCGTGAGTGGCGCTTCCAAGGGCACCTGGGTTTTGGTGGCAAGTTCTATCTGAGCTACGACAAGTTCAGTGTGGGCTGCTACAAAGAGGATTACAGCGACGAACGCGAAGCCATCATCGCTGAGTTGAACGAGAAGCTGGCTGAGCTGTTTCATCAAAGGGATTCGTAGATGGTTTCGGCACTGCCCGCGAGACCCTTGTCTGGGCACGAGTACCCGAACAGGACAGATAGTCCTGCGGCACAGGAGGCAGCAAGGCAACGGATTGCTCTGGCTGCGGCAACACGGTTCATCCGTGATCTGTCCCAGTTGGCCAACAAACCCCAGGAGCAAGACGACTCAGAGTCCGAGACCCCGTTGGCTGCTCAGATCCGAGAAGCCGTGACGGCTGCCGGACACGACTACAATGCGGAGATGCGGGCTCTCGCTCACAACAGCGAAAACCCCGACTGGATCGACAAAGCCGAGTTCTATCTCGCAAAGATGGTCCGAAACGTGCCGGACGGTTTGCGCGAACGGGCTTGTGACGCCATCAAAGGCGACGAAGGTGACTTCAACGCAACCCAATGTGTGGAATGGGCACGGGACTTCTTTGGCAAAGCCATCAGCCTGACCCCATGGGCCGACATGACGGCTCTCTTGCTGGACTTCGCCTTTGTCCGACAAGGCATCGACGACGATTACCACCGGCATCGGGCTTTGGAGACACACGAGGAAGCCCCTAAAGCTCTGTCGTCTGCGGAACTGACTCCAGAGGAGATTCGCCAAGCTGTCCAGCGCAGCGGGACCAGTGAAGAGGCCGTCCAAGCTATGTGGCAAATCGTTGGACGAAAACGGGAGCTGTTTGACGACGCAATTAAGAAGTTTCTTCAGGACCACGATCCGACCCTTCTCCAAACTGCCGCGGAACGTGAGATCGCCACTGAGATCGTTTTTGAGGCAACGACCGCAACACCGGAGGGTCGGGCTCAAGTCACCACCGAACTCCAGCAGCTTCAAAACATCTGGGACACCGCTCCCGATGTCTCGGACTTCTTCAGCACCATTGGCAGCCAAGAACCTACCGTGTTGGATTATCTCGTTGGGCAGCCTGCTTTGCCCAACGGCATCAACCTCCGTGACAACGGGTCTGGAGTCTGGCAAGTGAACGTCCCTTCGGTGTGGGGCGACCAACGGTGGCAGACCGTCGGCACCAAAGAAGAGGCCGCCTCGTTCGGCACACGGGTCTTACGAGAGCACAAAGAGACCAACGCCCTGGTGGCCTCCACCCCTTCGTTCGACGAATCAGCAACGGAGACGCTTGAGCGATGGTCACTTGAGCGATTTAAGAACGCTACGTTCGACGAAGAGGAGCCCCTCCAGTGTGCCGGGGAGCCCCACTCCACCGCCATCATGCGGGTGGCCGATTCGGCCAAAGAAGTCGCAGCTCTGATGGAGCGCAAGACTCAGGCCGGGATGGGCACCAAGATCAAGTGGGGCGGCATGGCCCTGTGCGCCACCATGCTGCTCATCAGCGGCAACCCGGTGTACCTCGCTTTCATGGGCGTGGCTTACGTGATGGGCTGGGCGTTGATCGACAAAGCAGGCATCGAACGCAACACCCGCGTTATCGACAAAACCCTTGAAGACAAACGTCTGAAAGAACTCTAGTGCTTGGCGCTGGGTTTGAGCGTGTGGAGGATCGACGCCATGTTGTCGCTGATCTCCTCTTCCGCGTCATCTTCGTCTTCGCCCAGATTCAACGGGGCGGTCAACGACACATGCTGCCCTGCCCCCTCTGAAAACGACGAAAAGGGTACGGCCGGAGTCGGACGGAACTTCGTGTTGGTCCGCAGCTCCTTGACCACACCGTTTGAGAACTCTTTGCCGAATCGGAACATCTGACGAGGGTTCCCGTTGGTGTCACGCAAAACCGGCAATTGGTTGAAGCTCAGTTGAGTGCGGCGGATTTGATCCGCCGTGTATCCCATACGTCCGGCGACGAGGTTGGCGGCTTTGCCTGCGGTGTTAGAAGAGTACCCGCCTGCTTTTTCACCAATCGCTTTGAGCGAATAGAATCCCTCATCTTCAAAGAGCGGAGCAACCGTCTCGTAGAACGACCGGACTTTCGGCACCACCGTAGGCACAGGCTTGGGAGCTTGAACCACAGTTGCCACAGACTCCGGTGCCGAACGAACTTGAGTTTGTCGTAGGTTGGAGAAGTCTTTGCCGGTTGCTGCTTCGGCTGCCGCGATGGCGACCTCACGCATGGCTGGATCGCTGAACTCTTTGAGCTGAGACAGCAAAGTCTGAAGTACCTCGTACTGGTACTTGCGGTCTTCGGAGCTAAGAGGGGCCGGCTTTGGGGCAACGCGCACGGAGCCGATCTCCCACACTACCTCCTGGGTATCTGCCCGGAACGCAGGGGCGGCAACTTTGGTGGTGCGCTCCAGAACCTTGCCGACTCCGACCCCGGTGAAAAAGAGATACCCACGAGAGGGCGACACATGGACAAGCGGACGACTCAAAAGGGCGAACCCCGTCTTTTCGTACCAACGCATCTCTTTTTCATCATGCACCATGATGTAGTCGATGCCTTCGACCATCCAGTTCTTCCAATCGGTCAAAGTTTGCTTGCGCAGCGAACTCCACTGCTTGTAACCAAGCAACTCGGATAGTTGGTAAGACTCGATGGTCTGGTAACCGCCGATTTGCCAAAGCAGCATCTGGTTGTGTAGTGACTCTAGTTTGACGACGGTTCCGGCCATGATGGGTCTCCTTTTCTTTTACTCTTCTGCGACGGGTTCTGAATCTATCTCAGCCGACCATTCGACAGCCTTGGAGACCGCCTTGTCCAGATCAGGCACCATCTTGACGCCTTCAACATGACCTGAAGCCAGGGCCCACAACGCGACGTTCTTGTCCCAAGACACTGAAAACGGCTGTGTTCCGCTGACCTCTGATGAAGCGACGTGGAAGGTGAACAACCCAATGTGCCGTTGAGCAATCTCCCTGTGACTGACGGGCAAGTTCCCGGCTCCCACCAGATCCAGCATTGCTTGAACCGCCTGGGCCGACCTGTCAATTTGGGAGAAGATCGTGTGGAACCCCATCTGAAGATAGATCGGGTCTGGAGCCCCCACGAGGGACCTCCACCACTTGTCCAGCTTCAAGGGATGGAGACCGCTAGCGTTGCCGCTAAAGCTAGTGATTTCGCGGAAGATCTCTAGTTCCTCGTCAGTCATCAAAACCACTCTACCCGAGCCTGTAGAAGTCGCGGGAGTGCTGTGTAGTAGGCATGGCCAAGAAGTCCAAGGAACTACTGTTCGCCGATTTGACCGAAATCGCCAAAAGCGACCCGCGTTTCGCGCATTTCATGGACGTGAACGACAAAGACAAGCGCCTCAAGCACCCCAAAGTGTCCGATGAGACCTACGGACGAAACTCCTGCATCTACCTCTATCACGGTGAAAAGAACACCCGTCGTGACCTGGAGAAGCTGCTGGAAGCCCGTGGGCACCGTGTAGACCGTGGTTACTACCTTGGCTCTGGCACCCTGGAAGTCGAAGTGTCGTTTTTCAAGGGCTACCACTGGGACGAGTAGGACCATGCCAAAAACCATCAACCTGCATTTCAGCGACCCTCTCACCAAAAAGGCCGTCGAAGAGGCCGGCGGGGGTCATGCCTTCAGCGGTCCTGTGGCGGTCTCTCCCGAACAGTTGGGAGCCCTGGCCCATCTGTATGACTTTGACCTGGAAGCCGGCACGGACTGCCCTGCGGCGGAGCTGATGCTTGCTGGCAGTGTCCGCAACTTGTTCCGTCACGCAGAACCCGACGGGATGCGTCTGATGGCTCTGATGGCCCAATGGCTCAAAAAAGGTCAAGACCCTGTGAAGCTCCTTGTGGACCTGGCGGATCAAGCTGGACTGCCTGTAGATGAGGAACTGGTCGCATGGGCCCACGAAGACTGCCCCTACGGCAAAGGCGTCTAGTTTTGCGTAGAACTCCCAACGGGTCTGTGTAGGGTTCAAGATGGCAAAGATTCGCTTCACGGGTTCCAAAGAAGACGGCTACACCGCGGCGCGAGGAAGTGCCTTTTGCAACGTGAAGCGCGTTGATGGCGGATGGGCGGCATCCTTCTTCGGCAACCCTTCGGTGCGAAATCCCTGGGAGATTCTCCCCGGTGGGCTCCGCTCACAATCCTGCAACTGCCCCACGGTTGAAGTGGACGGTGTTTTCAAAAGCCGTCTGGCAGCAGCCGAAGAGGGCCTTCGTCTTTTCCACCTGGACAGGAACCAGTCGGCAGCCGCATAGGACGCAACATGCGCAACAACAATCCGTTTGGGAAAACCATCCTCTTTCTTTTCGGGGCGTTCGTTCTGTTCATCGGAATCGGAGGCACCTGTTTCTACCAAGGGGTCCGATCTCATGTGATAAATGAGTGCAAAGACCTCTGCGGTGCTTTGAACCAAAAGCACATCGAAGCCACGGCCTACGGGTGTGTTTGCGAAAGCACCGACGGCGAACGTCACGTCCACACTGGCATCGTGGGATACGAAGGGAACTAACATGGCCCAACGTATCGAATGGCGGGACGCTGAATCCGAAGAGGCCGTGGACATCCCCTACGCCCTCGTGGACGGCTACGGTTTCGGAGATCGGTTTTTGGAAAACGTGATGTTCAAGGTCACTGCCAAACTGGAAGGCACGGAGATCAAGTACACATGTGAAGCCACCGACGAAGCCCGTGAGTACCTGGAAGGCAAACACGCCAACGTCTCCAAATGGGAAAACGAAGCTGCCGAGTACGTCAACCAAATGCCGGACTCCCTGAGCCACCCCTCCGCACCTGCTGACGTGTACGCAGAGATTGTGACTGTCGGATGAACGGAGACGGACACAACCCCCTTGAGTCCATCTTGGGAGCCATGCAAAGCATGGGCATGAAACCCAGTGACCTCAACCAGATAGCCGCGTTGCTCGATCCTATTTTGGGCGATGGCAAAGGCGTTCCGACCCCGGCCCAAGTGGACACGCTTCGATTCCTGGGCATGGACATGCAACAGCTTCCCAACATCACCCTGGGTGAGTTCGGTTGCCACACGCTTGTTGAGCACAGGGGCTACGGCGATCCGGTTCACAGCCACGAGATCGTCAAATGGTCCGAGCGTGAAGATCCTATCTTCATCAACGGCATGAGCCCCACCGGGTTCAACTGGGTCTTCCCTTGCCACAGCGAAGACGAGAGTCGCCAGCAGGAAGCCGGGATCGAACCTTGGGGACAAGGCACCTTCAAAGTGCTCACTCAAGACGAGATTGACGCATGGTGGGCCAACTACAAACTGCCCGAGGGCTGGCACGATTTGGCCCCCAAGTCCCTCTGGGATAAACGTGGCGATTACACCTACGAGCCCCTCATTGGCCGAGTCTTCGTCAATGAGAACGGAGAGCCCGAGAGGGTTCAATGGTTCAAAGACGGCCAACGCCACGCCTTCAAGGATGCTGTTGCTATCGCTTCGGCCCTGACTGGGTGGGAAATTAGATGTTCCAACCGCTACGACGACAAGGAGAAGACCACCAAACTCGTCCACTCCTTCATCCGTCGTGATGCACCCATGCAGCACCCCAACGGCAAACCGGGAGAACAACCATGAACCACCAACACTACAGAACAACTAACCTCTACTTCGCTGCTTACCTGCGTGTAATCGGGTGTCAGTTTATAGAATGCGTGAAAACGGATGACCGCGTGTATTTTATGTTCGAACCCGATCTGAACATGCGAGGCATCAAACGGGACTACTTCAACAACGAAGGTAAAATCCACGCGCTGCAATACACCAACGAAATCAGAACGATGAAGAATCTGGTCCACGAGACCATGACTGAACATTCGCCCCAACGCGTCGCGTAAAAAGGCAATCCGATGACGACCAGACTCGACATCTACCAGATCAAAATGCCGCTCAGTCGCAAAGTGACTCGGACGTACCAGTCCCGAAAAGCGTTTGATCTGGCCTGGGACCGTTTCAAAAACTCTTGGGCGTACCGGCAGTGCTACGAAATCACGGGATTCCAATTGAACTCTGACAACACTTGGACGCAGATCGATTTTCTCCCCCAACAGGAGGAGGCATGATCGTCGTCAAGCTGGAAATGTGGCCTCACGGCCGTGAAGACAAGAAGTACGAAATCGGTCGAACGTACATCTACAACGCAGGTGGTTCCCACGAACGTGGAGACTACGAAGCCCGTGTTTGTCGCAAAGGCAACTACGACTACGATTATGAGCTTGAAGACCTGCGTTCAGGTAAAGGGTTCACCCGCAAGGGCTCTGTGACCGATTACCCTCGTTTGTCCCACAACGTGTGGCGGCTGATTATCCGCGCCCTTCGTGCCTGCTTCCCCGAGGAGAAATGAGCTACCGCGTCCGAGAGCATGACACTCCCATCGAGCTGTCTGATGAGCAAGTCGCCCTGGTGGCCGCAGAAGCCCGTCTCAGCGATTGGATGACCCGCCGTTACCTTCACGGGGGCAACATCGGAACCGAAGCCTCTGAGCGAATTCAAGGGGCTCTCGATGACTTGGGAATCAAAGACCCCTGGGAAGCAGACCGACAATGAAGACCCTTGATGAAACCATCCGTCAGATGATGCGCGACTGGCCATCTCTTTGGTACAACCGCGCCCTCTGCTTGGACCGTATCTTCATTGAAGGCCGTGAGCATTGGAACAACGAACTGGGATCCGACACCCCGCTGCATCAGGCCCGCGGTCTTGCCCTGGAACATGCGCGGGAAATGTTCATTGAATCCCAAGCCGAAAAACGTCAAAGCTACGTGGATCACCCCGAAGCGTACCCTGGAATGGCGGCGGACGATCTTGCTCGCGGAGAGGAGTTCTTCCAAAACAAGATCGCTCGTATCGAAAAAGTGTTTGTGGACTTCGACGCCACGGTTGCCGGTGTTGGCACCGAGATCACCGCCCACTTCTATGGGATGACCCCCAACTGTAACTACCGCGGCACGCTTCAACGGATGGCGGAAAGCGACGATGCTCCGGCTGACTGGGTAGCAGGAGCACGGGAAACCTGCGCTCTCATCCTGGCTTGTCCTTTTGAAGAAACCGAAGGCAAAGACTTGGCCCGCAACAAACGGATTGCTCGCAAAGTCCTCAAGGCTCTGGACAAAACCTACGGCAAGGGCGAAGCTCCTGACATCTCCTACGCGACCTGGAACGAAGCTCACCCGTTCAGCGAGACTCTGAAACTCAGGGCCAGCATGAAGACCCTGTTCCCCGACAAACCCAAGAGGAAGAAGCAAAGTGCCTGAACCCATCACGTTTTTCGCCTGCAATCCGATGCAGGCATTGGAAGCTCAGTTGGTTGCCGAATGCGAAGAGGCCCAGCGGGAGCATGACTTCCATCAAGACTCTGTGCTTTTCCCCGAAACTCGTTGCGAAGTCTGTCAGGACGAAGACCCCGAGCAAACTCTCCAGGTCTCGGGGGGCGTTTTGATGTGTTCTGAGTGCCTTGAGACCACGCTCGACACTGAATCTCAGACCTGAGATCGGTTTCTGGCGGCCAACTGCACGGGGCCAAAACCATCTCAAGTTTTATAGTTCCCCTTTTCTGTATTACTTGAGGTTTGCTATTCCGTGTGATTACGAGAGGTTATCTTCTGGTTGGAATTTGCAACCCTCAGAAACCCCCGGATTCGGGGAGTTATAGGGCCGAGTAAAAAATCTAATCCTCGGTCATACTTCGATAGCCCGTAGCTGCCCGAATTCTGAGGTTAGCGTGTGTTCTGGTTAGACTCAGAGATCGTTGAACGATCTTGGAGGGACTAAAGCTCTCGGGCTCTCGGGATTTGGGGCCGTGGATCGATCCACGGGTGATCTTGGACGGGGGACCGTATCTAACGTGCTCAAGCAGGCCAAACCCAAGGCCAACTCATGTAACACAGAGATTCTTACGTTCGGGGTTTCCCGAAAATGCGTACAACTCTCAGAGACTGTTCTAATGGATTGGGAAGAAGAGGCGATGTCATCCGAAATGGCTTTCATCGGGACATGGCTACAAGCCAAACCCGGTGCCAAACCTTTAGACGACCAAGAAGTCCTGGCTGAGCTGAAGGTGTGGCAGGCCCAAGACGGTCGCCGTATCCCTTACCCGGACCTGGAAGACGGGCATCTTCTCAACCTCTTGTTGTTCTTGCGACGGACTGCTTTGAAACGTGCAGCCGAAGAGACCAAAAAAGCGGGTGTCCTCGTCACCGAAACCGAAGCATGGAAAGCGTGCAAACCCGAAGCATGGGACGGCCTCCTGGCAGAAGGCGTCAGTCGCGGTGGGATGGTGGGGATGGCCGCTGAACGTATCGACGAAGGCATACCTGAGAACCTGTTGCGTTCGATGGTGAAAATCAAATGACTAAGCTCAACGATCAACTCGTTCTTTCGGACGGCACCTTCAAGATCTTCTGCGAAGAACCCAGTACGGGACTCATGCACGTCACCATGACGACCAAACGCGGGTTTGCGGAATGGTCCTTTTCGGTCCCGGTGTCTTTGTGGGAAGAAGCTGCCCGAGCCAAGGTGCTCGACAAACAACTCAAAGACGCTCTTGCCGGGGCCGACGACGCCAACACCAAACTGACCCAACTGCGGGAGATGAGCGGTGAGCAAGATGTCATCGAAACGCTCCAGAACCGCATCGCGGAATTGGAGCAGGAGCTTGGCGATCAGAAGGCCAAGTTCCCCGACGGCTGGCTGTGGTTCTTTCTCGACCAAAGCCAGCAGGAACGCTTACAGGCATTCCGTAAAGAACGCTTGGAGGATGTGCCTGACGAAAGCACAAGCGGGGGACGGTTCACTATCCACTTCACCCCTACTGGCATTGGGACGGCAGTTTGTGTTTCTGACTGCGTGGGCGAAAAGAACGAACTCGACCTGACGGATTTCAGCACATGGTGACGCGCGTTGTCTTCTTGGACATGGACGGCGTGCTCAACAGCGACTGCTACTTCAAAGCCATTGGTGACAAACAGATTCCGATTCCTGAAAAGGAGTGGAACGCCGCCATCGACACCGACGAATGGTGGACCGGGATGATCGATCCGGTCCCTGTCGAACGACTCAATCGGATCATCGCAGCGACCGAAGCCAAAGTGGTCATTTCGTCTTCGTGGCGATACCACTGCACTCCCGAAATGATGCAGCGGTTCTTGGACACCAAAGGGTTCAAAGGCGAAGTCATCGGGCGAACCCCGATAGTCAACCAAATGCCGGGTGGGTTTCAGAACACAGGGAAGCGTGGGACTGAAATCGAAATCTGGCTGGTGAAGAACAGACACCTGAACGTGATGGACTACTTCGCCATTTTGGACGACATCGGACCTGGAGGGTTCCCTGGCTTAGAGGCCCACCACATCCACACCTCCTGGGGCTACGGGCTCTTGGAGGAGCACGTCCAGCCCGCCATCGACCTGTTGTCTGACGCGTAATATGCGCGAGTAGAAGTCTCATGGCTCCTGTGTAGGGGGCAAGATGCAACGCTCCGAACTATCTGTTGGTGACAAAGTGATCTTCGGCCGCGGACGCGGTGAGAAGACCCTTGGAGAAATCGTCAAGCTGAACCCCACCAAAGCCAAGGTTCGCACTTTGGAGGCCCGTGGCACGCAACGTGTGACCACTGTGGGCGCGGTGTGGACGGTTCCTTACGGCATCATCGCCAAGGCTTCGGACGAAGCCAAGCCCCAGGAGAAGGTCTCCAAGAACGTCCAGAGTGTTCGGGACTTCAGCCGCAAAGCCGCCGACTTCACCAAAGGTGATCGGGTCTGGTTCGTGGGTCGTGCTGGCAAGAAGATCGTGGGCACCGTCATCCGGGTCTCCAAGAAAACCTGCTCAGTTGACCCTGACGACAAGCGAGTTCCCTACTGGCGCGTACCCCCCTCGATGCTCAAGCGTGAGGGAGAGGCCGTCACAGCGCCTGTCACGGCACCCAAGGCCAAACGCCCCGAAGTGGAGATCCTCCGCGATCTTTGCCGGGTCGAAGGGAACCTGTCCCCTGAGAACCTCACCTGCGACGGGGAGCTTTCCTACTACCAAGTGCGTATCCGAGCCAGCAAGCTCAACGCTGAAAAGCGAGCCCTTATCGCTGAACTCGGCCGCGACCCGACCGATGAGGAAATCTGGGGGATCTCTTTCCGATGAAACTCACCAAATCACAGAAGAATGCCCTGGAGGTCGTCAAAACGGCCATAAAAGTCTGGCGCCACCAGACAGAGGAGCGTGGCTACTGGCAAGTGGACCAAACCGGGGGCTGTGTGTCCGTGGGAGGCGTAATCCACCCAGGGCCTATCGAGGGCCTTGTGAACAAAGGGTTCTGCGAGATCGTGGACGGCCAGGAGCGGAAACACAACGCCCACAACAACAGCCAGTGGATCGATTACCGTTTCATCAAAGTTGCCCTGACCGACAAAGGCGAAGCCTACCTGGCTGGCGCTTTGTTGGCGTAGAAGTCCCAACGCGCCTGTGTAGGAGTCACGATGGTTAAAGTCCTCGCTTCTGATCTCCCCGAGTGTCTCCCCCTGTGGACCGGCGAAGCCAATGAGCTTGCTGATTCGAACGAGGATCTCCCTGAGTGGCAGTTGGACATGGTTCGCGCTTTGTCTGACCTCCCTGTGGGCTCTGTCGCCTTCGTGGGCCTTGAAGCCAACACCTTCCGCGTTGTCCGCGTGTAGAACTCCCAACTCATCTGTGCAGTGACCAAGATGGCAACCCTCAACGTACAAGGATCCCTCCCCCGAGACCGCTACGGGAAAGTGATCGCGGGTGTTGCCTCCAGCGGAGACGGACTCCTCGTAGGGCGCGAAGTCACTGTGGTCCGTGGCGACAGTCTCCCCATCGGGATGACCGGCACCGTGGCTTGGCACGGGGAAGTGGCCATCCGCTCATGGCGCGTCGGCATCGAAGTCGAAGACGGACTCGCTGTTGTGTGGGCCCATTCGTCTCACGTCACCGCTACCCCTCTTGAGAAAGAAGCAGGGGACTGCCCCTTCTAGGATTGACCGATGTCTGAAACAAACAAATACCACCTGACTTTGGAAGACGCCGAATCCGGCATGACTTTGGCCCACAAAACGGCCGGGTACGTCGAAGTGGGTCTGTCCAAAGACGGCGTGGAGTTCTCTCTCCCTCTCGCCTTTTTGGAGCTGTTCGTGAAGTCGGTTGGCGGCTCCATCTCGTTGCCCGATACGCTGCACAACACAACCGCCTCCCGAACCGGCTCCGTCATTGTTCAGCCGCAAGTTACCGACAAAAAGATCCACTTCATCAAAGCTTTGCGAACGGCCTCATTGGCCGACGGAGTGAAGATGAGTCTTAGAGACGCCAAAGACCTTGCGGAAGCGTGCATAGCAGGTGAGGAAAAAGTGCTGTACTCGGGACCTATCGACAAAGCTCGCGCAGTGGCAGACGCCCTCCGAGAAGAAGGCTGGATGTGCGTCGTGGAGTCAAAATGAGCAACCTGAACGCAAAAGCTCCCTTCTCTGCCTGGGGCTATGGCGAACGCCACCGATGTGATTTCTGCGGGAAGTTCCAAAGCCTCCCCGGAAGCCGTATCTCCCCTCAACACAAGTTCGACTGCTCTTGGGCGATCAAAGAGCGCATCAAAAAAGAGGCCGCGGCTCGCAAGCTCCTTGGTCTCTCTGCCCAAGATGTCAAAGAAGCCCTCACAAGGAAAACAACCCAAAATGTCTGATCCAAAATGGACCTGGAAAGTAGAACTTCACCCCAATGAGCGTGCCAAAAAGATGATCGCTTCGTTGCCAGCGTTTGAGATCGCTCGGTCAACAGCCGACGGTACGTCCGATCTGGACACCGAAGAGGAAGTCCGAGCCGGACTGCCCGGCCACTTCGGTGAAGAGTTCGTCCAAATCCTGTGGGTCGCCCCTTTCGGTGAGGAGCCGGAAGACGACTGGGATGACGAAGACGAAGACAGCGACGAAGAGGAGTAACCCAATGGTCGAATCCTCCAGAGTCCGTGACTGGCTGAGATCCAGCGTCACGGCCCGACAGAAGCTCAACGTCTCCAAACCCGAAGGGTGGGAATACGGCTGCATGGAGGAGTACGTGGACACCAAAGGCGTGGGGTTCACGAGTCAAAAACTGACACACGAAGAGACGGACATCGTGTTCCGGGCTGTTGATGATGCCCGGATGCGGTTCCAGATCAAGCAGTGCTTCTACAACGCTCAGATGCTCGTCCTGAGCGACCGCAACAACAAGCTCATCTACCATGAGGGCTATGCCTTCGGTCGGTGCCTCATCGCAGTGCAACACGGGTGGGCCACTATCAACGGCAAAGTCATCGACCTGACTTGGCGCCTGGATCAGCCCGTTCGTAAAACCGGCCGTCTCAAAGACCGCGTGGTCGGTGTGTACCCCGAAGGCTTCGAATACGTCGGCGTCCCCTTCCCCGACAGAGACGCGATTCGCAACAAAATGCTGGATCGCGGTTGGGCAGGATCGTTGATTGACGATTGGGAAAACGGCTGGCCTTTAGTCCGGGGCAATTTGGAGTAAAAGAGTCATGGCGAAGAAGCAACGCTTGTACGTGCCCAACATCGGAGATGAACTCACCCTGGCTGCTGCTTGGGCGTTCACCCTCCATCCAGAAACCCGGAACAACACTTTCTGGAAGCGGGCAGGGCTCCCCTCCTTCCGCACCCGATGGAACCAAGTCGTTGGTGACGAAAAACACCCGATCTGCACCATCGTCGAAGGGCCCAACAAAACGATCTTCCTTCAAGACCAGAAGGGCAATCAGTTCAGCCCCGAAGTCACGTTGCCCAAAGGGACTGTGCTCAAGTGCGCCCGCGTCTACATCCGCAACGGGGGCCAGGACATGAAGGACTTTGCGTCTCTCACTTGGTCCGTTGTGAGCTGTCCCGACAAGAAACTCAAAGGTCGCTTTTGGGCGAAGCTGGCCGACTGCAACACGATGGAGATCCTCACCCCATGAGCAAACCTCTCTTCACTGAAAAAGAACTGAAAGCCCAAGCGAAGAAGCAAGCAGCTCTTGAGAAGCGCCATGAGGATCGACAAAAGCCCGGCTACAACTTCAACGCCTACTGGGCTGAGAAACAGGCGCTCACGGACGCGTGGCAAATCAAGACCATCCGTCGTGCTCAAGCTCGCCCTGACGAGTTCATCAATGCCTTGCTGATCCTCGTGGGAGAGCGAGGGGCGATGTACATCCCCTTTGAGAGCGCTTTTGAGGGTAGCGACTCCAAAGAGATCACAGCGAAGGTGTTGAAGAACGACACGGCGGAGAACCGACGTGCCCTCTACACACTCCTGCGGGCTCTCACAGAGATTCCGAAGTCTTGGGCCATGTCTGCGTACATCCGCTTCTTACGGGGCACAGGGAAGCAAGCAAAGGCCAAATACCATGGGGCCGGCATGTTCAGCACGGACTACGGGTGGAAAGGCACCGAAGTTCAGGCCATCGCCAACATCCTGGCGGGCACCCACTACGCCACAGGCTACTCCACCACGCTCATGTCTTACGCTGATGTGGATCAGGAGATCCGCGACGAAGACCCCGACTTTGAAGTTGTTGACTACGACACCACGTTCAAAGCCACCCGAGCGGAACGGGACATCGAATTCCTCAACGCGCTTTGTGAGAACTTGGAGGCCCGCGGTCTGGCTCCGGTGCCGCGCCCCACTCGCAAAGTCACGAAAAAACAACGCAAACCCAAAGTGTTCAAGAGCGGGGACCGGGTTCGGACACCGACGGTACGCGATCTACCCCTGCCGGCTCATGTTCGCATCCCCATCATGCGGAGAGACAAGACGGACAAGACGGACACTTGGGTGGAAGCCCACATCGAGTTCGTTGTACTCAAGCTCTATCAAGGCGGCTTCGACTACGCTCGTGTCGGAGGCGGAACCGCCTACCGACATCCCCGTGGCTACCACCTTATGAGCGAAAGAGTTTGGCTCCACGGTGCGACCTACCTTGGTCCGTGGACCGGCAAAATCGAGAAACAGGCGTTGGAGTACAAGTTCTGGATTAGACAAAGGGACAAAAAATGAAACTCACAAGCGAAAACGTCAAAGCGGTCCTCTCCGACTGTTTCTACACCGACGACGAAGTGGCCGAAGGTGCTGTCGAAAACAGCCTGGTCATCGAAAGCCTCACCATGAAAATCGGACTGCACCCGGGTCGCGTGGATCAACACCGCGAAGAGATCAAGTCGATGTTGGAAGACGTGCGTGAAAAGTTCTTCCTGAACTCGGGCGGGGGCGGCAGCTTTTTGGAGTTGTGCGAAACCAAAGATGGCGTCCAGTGGGGGGAGCATCGAGACATGGAGTGCTTGTGTGTCCTTGCCATCGCCGCCTCTTTGGGCCAGTGGTGCGCACCCCAAGAAATGTGGATGCTGCTCCCTGGCGGTATGCCCTACATCGTTTTTGACTTAGCCGCGTAACTTTTTCGAAGAGAGGTACTTGACAGCCGATACGACCATCACTATCGTTCCCGAGATGCAAATCAAGCATTGACAGTCAGCCCCTTGAGGGCCGCTCCGTCAAAGGGAGCCAGGAAGCGAGCGGAAGCCCGAATAGGGATTCTGCGTCTCCTGCTCCCCCACAAAACTTAAGCGCAGGAAGCTCAGATGGTAGAGCGCCGAGAGTAATGATCTCGGAGGCTGCGGGTTCGACCCCCGTCCAGCGCGCCAAGACACACTACTGCATCATCCGGGGAGACCTCCCTGTCGGTGTTTTTGCTGCGCAGCTCATACACGCTGCTGGCGAAAGTGCTAACGGAGTCGAACCGGGAACCTACGCCGTGGCGTTGGCTGCTCGTGATGAGTCCCATTTGGGATTCCTTGAGGCCAAGCTGCGGCGTTTGTCTATTCCGCATCACAGCGTCAGGGAGCCCGATGCTCCCTGGTTTGGTGCATTAATGGCGATTGGCCTTGAGCCTGTGACTGATCGCGCACTCACCAAGAAGGTCACAAAGGGCCTCAAACTCATCAAATAGGAAACATCATGGAATACAACATCAACCAACTCAACACCGATCTCGCGGAGATCGAAGAACAGATACGCACTGTGAAGTCAGCGCTTCGGTCCACCTGGACGAAGTTCATGGACAGCGAGCAGTACCAACTCATTGATCTCAAGTGGCAAGCCACCCAACGCTACGTCCTTCGGGCCTACGCTCGCGGACGCTTCCACTTGGCAGACCATGACAAATGCAAGGAGATCGCGGAGAAGACCGCGAAGCTGTACCTCGCAAAACCCCGAGAGCCTTCACAACTCTCACAACTGGCAGCGGACGCAGGGATTGGTCCCGTTTCGCACAACGACTTTCAACGGTCCTTGGATCTAGAAACCCTGGGTTTTTAGAGGACCATCAAAACAGAAAGAACATACAAATGGAAAACGCACAGAAAATCACTGAGACCGAAAAAAACATCCGACGCCGCACGGCGAATGAGGAGTTTATCAAGCCTGAGAACTGCTCAGACAAGACCCTGGAGGGGTTATCCCCTTCGGGCAAATACAAGCTGCTGATACGCAGCTACTCCACGGGCGAGGGTTCGTGGAACTACTCTCGTGGGACCGTCACCCGAGTCAGCGATGGCTCTGAAGTTTGCGACATCGTTCGTAACTACTCGTTCACCCACTGCTTTGTCACAAAGAACGGTGTCGAGTACCTGATCACCGGACGGTCGTACACGAGCCAGACCATCGTCAACCTGGAAACGGGTCAGGACATGGAGCCCCAAGACTTCCACTACGAGGGTCATGGTTTTTGTTGGACGGGAGCCGTGTTGTCCCCGGACGGCAACACGTTGCTCGTAGACGGTTGTCACTGGGCTGCCCCCTACGAGTTCCGGTTCTACGACTTCACCGATCCAGAGAACAAAGGCTGGGCTGCGTTGCCCGTGACCGAGTTGGCTGAATGGGAGAAGCACAAAGACGACTTGTACGACGAAGACGGCGAATACCGAGGAGAGTGGACCGGGCTGCAAGCTGACTGCAACGAACCTGAGTTCAACGATGACGGCACCATCACGGTGTACGAGACCGCCGCGGTCTACACCCCCACGGGGGAACGGGAGTACGAAATCTCAAGCGAGCGGACGGAGGCTTTGGGCGAAGCCTACGACGATGAGAGCAACTGGGACCGGACAGTTGATGTGAAGCTCACCTTGGAGCGACGCGGTGACATCCTGGTTGTCTTGGACACCTGGAAGTCTGAATGGCAGGAGAAAAGGGAGGCCAAGAACCAAGCGTACCGGGACAAGCAGGCTGCTGACTTCAAGCATTGGAAGGAAACAGACGAGTTTCTCAAAGTGGTTCGGGCGACTTTGGAAAAAGATCCAGACCTGAAACCGTTGGGGGAGAAAATCGGGATGTGTGGATCTTCCGGGAACGCTCGCAAAGAGGGTGAAAAGAACATGTGGTTCTTCAACCCGTACATCGAGAGCCAGTTGCTCGTGCCGACGTACAGGTACGAAGACGATGACCACGACTACGATGCCGTGAGGGCAAAGCTGAAATGGGGAACCATTGATGGGGACAGCGTGTTTGCTGAACTCATCAACTGCTCCCTTGAGAACGGCACGCAGAGCAGCAAGCAGGAGTTCCCCAAAACGCCGGAGGGTTTGGCTCAAGCTCTCGACGCCATCCGAGGCCACCTGAAATGAGCGAGTTTATGACCGAAGAAGAAAAGTTCAAAATTGCTCTCGGATTAGCGCCCGGCAAAGTTACGGAGATTTCTCCCCCCTCATTTTATGAGGCCCTAAAAGAACCCGTCATCCCCAAAGCGGACCCTGAGTTGGTGAAGTCTTACGACGGGATGCGTGTGCCAAAGAACGCCCGCGCCATCAAAGAGGCTCTCAACACTCGGATCGTCAAACACATCGACAAGGCGTTTGAGATGAAAAAGCTCTGCACCTGCGACGACCCTTTTTTCGATGACTGTTCCGCCTGTGAAGTGAGGCACGAGTACATGAACGATGCTGGTATCGACATCGTTCGCATGTTCCCCGTGCAGGCGTATGAGAAACCCTGGGAGATCGTGCGTAACTGGCTCGTGTACTGTTTGGAGAAGGAACTCGACAATGACTGATCAACAGAACGACATGGACCACGTGTTTGCTGCGATGGAAAACATGACGGTGGAAGAGATCCGACGTATGAAAATCAAGTCACTCACCGACGAAGAAAAGGCAGCTAAAGCTGAAGCAAGTCGGGTTGCTTACGAAGCAAGGCAGGATGATTACATGGTCAAGCATTTGGCTAGTTTGAATGCAAAGGCCGCTGAAGCTGGGTCCGAATTAGACCGCATCACACGTCTTAGATCAGAATTTCCCGATCTAAGGGTGGAGACCGACCGTTGGGGCAATACTCGCTACAAGGCCAAATCCGCCAACAGCCGGGTCACTGATGTCGAAATTCGTCGAACCTGTGGTTGTTGCCACGACCCCGGCATCTTAGCCATGCCCTACATGGAAACCACGCTAGGTCGGGTCTACAGCGACCCTTTTCATACAGAAATAGGCGAAGGACGGGCCTACGACCGTGTTTACGAACACGACGAATGGGAGGAGCGCTACCGGGAGCACAACATCTCCGAAGCGGTCATCCAACAGATGCGGAGCTACATGGACGTGGAACTAGCCCGGGAGCATGACGACGACTAAAACAAAAACCGCCTACCGGAATCCGGCTACCCTCAATCATGGACGAACACGTCCTCCAACGAATCGTCGATTTCGACCGCCATCAACCAAAGTCGATTGGTTGATGCGTTGTAACAGCCGGACATCTTTTTCACCTCCGCCATGAGATCGGATGGTCCGATGATCCCGGTGCATTTTTTGTCGTGGCGTTCGATCAACACGCAGGCATCTGCGATGTGAGCAACATCGATCTTCAGAACTTTCTGGCGCACCCGATCACTCTACCGAACGTGACGGTATCACGGCACTTGAGAGCGTCTGACAAGACCTCTCAGGCTTCTTGCCAGTTTTTGAGGCCCAGTGCCGCCATGTTCTCGCGGAACCGCTCCAGGGCGCCCTCAGCCACATGAAGGGGCTTCAAACGGATGAGCACGAGCGAGTTGACCTGAAGGACCACTCCGGCCTCGTTTTTATAGGTCCCACAGGTGGAGAAATCCATGCGAGTCTCGATCTCTTCCACCACGCCGCCCACGGTGGTGCCTTCGGAGTCTTGTAGGCTCAGCGTTTCGCCCATCCGGGGCAGGTGGTCCGTGACGAACGGTTCGCTGCTGACCGTGCCTCGTTTGACGGGCTCCTCGGTCTTCCACTCCGGGTCCACCATGAGTTCCCATAGCTCACAACAGATGACGGCTTCTTGGTTCTTCATGTCTGTTCCTTGTACGCGCTACAGGTTGGCTTTGCGGAACTTCTCAGCTTCCGAAACCACAACCCGAAGACGAGCCTGCTCGATGTCACTCAAAACATCGGTGTGGGACATCGTATCTTGAAACACCCAGTTCCCGTTCTTGTGGAACGTAACCATGTACCAAACCGAAGACACGTTGATTCGGATGGTCCGACGGTCCCCATAATCCTGCACGCCATCAGACGAAGCCGTCATGTGCATACGACACAGTTTCAAAACAGCGGCTTTGAAACTACTGGCCCGGTGCATGGAGGGGTACACCTTGCGGTCGTGGACAGCTATCTTCCACCCATCCTCAAGGCTCTTGATGGTTCCACGAGGCTCCCCGTTACGGGAGATCTCGTAAGTCTTGTTGGCGATCCGCTTGGCTTCCAAACGGATCGGGTGAAAATTGATGTTGTCGATACGCATCAGCAGTCGTCATCCTTTTCCCACAGTACGCACTGGCCATCGGCGTCTTCAAACTGTTTGCGGGCTTCGTCACAAACGCGCCCTTGTCCCGCTTTGCATCGCCATCCGTTTTTCTGGACGACGTGTCCAAACGAATTACGTTCTTTCCAGGTTTGGTGGAAAGCCAGTTTGCACATGTCCCCACATGGGGTTGTGTTGGGCGCTTTGCGGATCTCACCGGGCAGTCGGAGTTTGACCAACACTTCGCCATCGCCGTCCACGATTTCGGCCAGGGTCTTTTCTAAATGGCTTTCACGGGACCGGGCAGCCTCCAAAGCGCCCCTAGCTTCCATGAGATCGGTCGAAGCCTTTTCGACTTCTTCCTTGAGTTGCTCGGTTTGCTTCTTGATCTCTTTTTGGATCGTCGAAACAGACCGCTCTGCCAAAGCCAGACGCCTTTGAACCCCCTCTCCTACGGGAGCCCCAGGCAGGGCCAATTGACCCCTGATGTTGCCCTCCATGTCGAGCACATCCACGAGCGTCTCTTTGAGACTCTCACTTTCACGCTTCTCGGCTTCCAGGGCTTTCGTGAGAGCGTGGTTCCTTTTGAACGTGAACCCAGAGACCCCCAAAGAGCCCAAAGCAATTAGCAGTGCAACCCAGCCCATTGTCTAATCCCAGTGGTGGACCATCGAGTCGATCTCTTTGTAAAGGGCGGCTTTTTGTTCGTGAAGCTCATTGATGGCCGACACCATGTCTTCGCCCGAAGGCAGGTGATACTCGACCAGCCTGCCGGTGCGTGCTTTGGACCGGGCATCCTTCCAACCCAAAGCAGTGGCGACATCCGCGATGGCTTCCATCAAAGTGGTTTTGTCGTTGGCTTGGCCCTCCGCGAGTTCGGCCTGTTTGTCTGAAACCACCTGGGCTTTGGAGTCGTGGACCAACCATGCGAGTTTGATGACATCCTCACGGGAGGAGCGGGACTTGGCCACAAAGATCGTGTAGCCGGGCCCAGATGCCTGCCACTCCATGCCCTCCATGTCGATGAGCTGCCATCCCTCCGGCAGTTCTTTGTGATTGGCAGCAAAGGTGCCGATGCCGTTTCCGTAAGTCTCTCGGACATCCCCATACCGTTTGGTGCGGAGGGCGTTGACTTCGCCTTCAAGCTGTTTGATGCGCCTCAGCATCGTTGCCAGTGGATCTGTGTCAGTCGCCATTTTCGTTCCTCATGTCTTCATCAGAGTTCGTCTTCAGTCGGCTCTCGGAAGTTGTCGGTGTGGAAGCCCCAGGAGAGTTGGTTCTTCTTGTCCACCACGACACAGTGTCCGGGCATGTTCTGAATCTCGTTGAGAACCAGCACCGTATCTCCGTCATTCCAGGGATAGCCTTCGTGGTTTTTGAACCCTTCAGGGAGTTGGACGATCATCACCCGTGGGTACGGCATCCGGGGCAGAAGAGGCTGTACGCTTGGAGCATCGCAACACGGATCCATCCCGGGCCGCTGGTGCGGTAAAACCGTGTGAAAACAGTTCGTGCAAATGTACCCGACGATTTCAGGCATCAGCGAGTCTCCTTGTAGACTTCCCGTTTGACACGTTTGGCTTCGGCCAACGCCTCTTCGTAGAGAGGGTAGTCGTCAGGATGTCCGCTCCCGGCCCAGTTCAGGTCCGACTGGGCCATCTCAACTTGCTGCTTGGCAACTAGACGGCGCAGGGCCTTTTCGTCCATCTTGAGAACTTTGAAAGTGTCGATCATTTGGGTGCTCCGCAACTTGCCAAGGTTTATACGCAAAAACCCGATCAAACGAACGACTGGAAAACAGTTACGACGCCATCGTTGATGGTCTCCATGGTTCTGGTCTTCATCTCCAACCAGTCCCTACGCATGTGACGACGACGAATCGGGCCTCCGTTGTACAGGCAAAAGTAGTGCACCTCGTGGTTTGTGTGTCTTTTGAACCGCTGGAACAAGACTTTAGTGTGCCAGTCGTGCCGAGTTTTGGCGGACCATTCTTTCGGCAGGTCTGACATCTATCGATCCGTTTTAGGGAACGGGAAAGGTTCCTCGTTGATGTGCTCGTACATGGGGGCCATCGACATGCTCATCACGGGATCGAGAATAGGCGTGATGCGAAGCAAGGTGTAGGCCGCGATCTCGTAGGCGTCTCGCTGTCCAAAAAGGTCGTGTCCTTGATCCAAAACCGAAGACATGAAACGTGTGCGGAAGTTTAGGCTACTCATCTATCTCGTCGTCGTAATCTCTCTTGGAAAAATGGGGCAGGTGTTCGACGTTACCCCTCCCAGTCTTCCCATTGATCGTTGATATGTCCGAAGGCTTCCCACTTGGCGGGCCACCACGAGGTCGTGCGCAAGTTCGCCATGTGTTCATCCACATGTTCCGTCACCTCCCAGTCAGCGATCTTCCAGTGGATCTTATTTTGAAGGCTCTGTGCCTTTTCACGCACCACGGCTCCGATTTTGAGTTTGGGCAAACGTGGCGGGGGTTCTGGGATACCCAAGGCCCAGCCCCAGAATTTGTGGATCAGCCTAAACATTGACGTTCTCCAAGATGGTGAGGTTGATCCCTGGGGGAGACACCGCCCGAGTCACAGGGAACCACACAGCCATCTCGACCCACCCAAACACTTCATTCCAACACGGCCACTGTTTGACATCCTCTTCAGCCCTACGAGCTGTCAAGTGACGGATATGTCGTACTTGGGTGTGGAAGTCAGTCATTCCAGCGAACCTCCAGCTCATCCAAATACGCAACCCGTACTTGGCGAAGTGCAAAAACCACCGGGTCCATCTTCATTTGTACGCACCAACGACGAACCATGAATGTGACGCGGGCCTCGACACGCCAACGGAGCGTGCTGGCGAGCCCGTGAACATGGTCCTCAACCTTTTCTTCGCCCCCTCTAAACATTCCAGAGTTCTTCCATCACGTCCCTGCGGGGCCAGCCTCGTTGGTTGCCACCAAGCTGAGTCCGCATCTCTCGCAGCGCAAACCAGACCCGCTCCATCCTTATCTTTACGCGCCAGACCCGGATTGCGAATGCAACCTCGCGGTCTATGCGGTGACGGGCGTCCATGTAGGGCGTGGCGACGTGATCCCGAACCGAGTACACGTCCCACGGGAGGTCTACTCTAGGCATCGTCTTCGTCCTCTTCGCTCCATCGCTTCTCAGACCAACCCTCGCCGTTGATGAGATCCATGAAGCGGTTGACGATGGGGTCGTGTGAGCCCACAAGATGCTGATCAATCTCATCGCTCATCTCAACGATGTCCTCCTGGCCCCTGATGTTGATGTGGGGGAACTTGCAACCGATGGAGAGGCCCCCGGTGGAGGGCCAGCCAATCCTGTTCCAGATCAGTTGTTCTTTTGCCATCTTGGTCGGATTTTAAGCGTTGACGGTTTCCCAGATACGGTCCCAAGACCCGTATCCTTCGATAGCCGGCGCCGTTCCTACGGCTTCACCAACAGGTTCCGCCAAAGACCACATGGCGGTGGCCAGATTCTCAGAAGAGTGGAAGCCAGAAGAGGGGTAGCCAGAAGAGGAGTAGCCATACGAACCGCCGTCTGAAAGAGGCCAACCAATCCTATGCCAAATCTTCATCATTGATCGCCTCAAAAATGTTCTCCCAAGCCTGTCCGGTGACGCCTTCGAAACCGATTGGCATTGAGACGGAACGGTAGACCAAATTCCAGTCGTAAGCCGTCATCATTTTTCGACTGGCGGCCTCCACTCGATCCAGCACGTCCCAAACCGATCGGCACATGAAGTTGTTAATCATTGATGGCCTCCAACGCCTGGTCTCGGAACGTAAGCACCATCCCGTCCCACAATACTTCGGGGACTTGGCTTACGGCATCACGGATGATTTCGGCCAGGACGGTGCGGCCGATACTCCCGGTGGTGCTCGTGTCCACCCAACCACTAGCTGCGTAAAAACGATTGTACAGAAGCTCGCCTCCCATGCGGAGCCACTGATCATTGCCCAAAGAGACAGCTAACCTAGACATTGATCTCCACCATCGTCCGTTCGTTTCCCGTCACAGCGAACCATCTCCATGGCATGTTCCACCCGCTCTGCCCTCGCATACACAGCAGTTGGTTCCTCACGGGCCCTTTGACCACCGCGTAAAGCGCCAGATAAAGGTCCAAATCCTCTTTCTCCGACACGGCCCGGAAGGCTTTGCGTTTGCTGCCGTTGAATGGCTGCTCGATCCTCTCGTGGAGCATTTTGTTCTTAAGCATTGATGGCCTCCACGACGAGAGAGGTGGGGTTCACTTGCCGCCCCCACACCCGCCATCGCACGCTCGCTATCCGTGTCTGAACCGTGGCACCGACCACAGGCTTCATCCTTGCAACGAACGGGGCGATGACGCTCTCGACAAGTGTGTAGGTCATCGCGCTCATGGGTTAGTCTCCCTACTCACCGAACGTAATCCCTTTGGCTCGCAGCCAGTCTTCCAGAGTCCCGTCGTTGATCTTCAAGAACGTGTCGTCTTGCGTGCTGGTGTACACGTCGTACATGGTCGAGAACTCCCCGAAGCGGACTTTTCTGCTCACATCTTGATGGACGTGAGTGGGAACGTGACGAGCCATGATTTCCTTTGGATCGAACTGGTCGTAGACCCTCATCCACAACCCCGGGAAACGTGGGTTCGGGTACTTATCCATTGACGACCTGCGCCATCCGCATACGAAAACCGAAATCCCGTATGCCCAACAGCGGCCTCTCAACCCTCTCCAAGATCCGCTGGTAAATGAAACCTTCGTGGATGTGATCACCAACGATGTCGGAGACAGCTTCATCCATTTCGATGTGCCAGTTTTCAACGTGCCAAGTGACGTGCTCAACGCCCTCTTCCACGTTGACCCATGTCGGGCTAAACATTAGCTTCCTCCAACGTGCGCCAGTTGAGCAAAACAACCCCCGTGGTGTAGTTGGGACAAGTCATGGCCATCAACACCTCCAGGGCGCTCCTGGTCAACCTGTAGCTGCCCCAGCCCTCAACCCCGTCGGCGCTTAGGGAGT
>Ga0307380_10001685_pt1 | contig 32121 bp, 28 predicted proteins | sample UN3MG_FD_202239 | JGI IMG/M metagenome (GOLD analysis project Ga0307380, IMG submission 202239) | Soil microbial communities from Risofladan, Vaasa, Finland - UN-3 | ecosystem: Environmental > Terrestrial > Soil > Coastal area > Acid sulfate soil | place: Finland: Risofladan, Vaasa | collected...
GGGAGCAGAGCGGCGAGCGGGGAGCGAGCTACGAAGTCGGGTTCTTCGAGCCCTGGCTGGACAGCCATCAGACTTCCCTGGGAGTGAATCTCTACAATAAGCTGATTTTCCGGTTCAGCTCGAATGTATTCGGGGGCACTACAAGCTCTGCAAACGATTATGATGAGCGCCGAAAAGGAGGCAGCATCACAATCGGCCGGCCGCTCAGCAGAATAAACAGAGGCTTCCTGACATTCCGAAGCGAGTCCGTGGATACCAGCATCATCGAGACGGTGTTCGATCCCGATCTCTTCAACCTGAATCAGAGCGCCACCATCATCAGCGGCACAGGCCGATTTAGCAGTGACACTCGCGATTCCCAGATTGACACCTATGCAGGCGGGTATAACTCGCTTGCGATGGAAGTGGGGAACGCCGATTTCCAGCGACAGAACCTTTCTTCCGTAGTTGAAGATCTGAAAGGCACGTTTGTGAAATACAGCCTTGACGGCAGGCGGTACTTCAGCAAGGGAGGTCCGCGCAAGGAACTCAACGAGCAGAGACCTCGAGTTGCGGTGAGGCTGATGGCAGGGAGCTTGACGGGAGAGGTTCCGTTCTTCGAGCAGTATTTCATCGGCGGGGCGGAGAGCCTTCGCGGGTTCAAGGAAGACAGGTTTTGGGGCCGAAGCATGCTGCTGGCAAGCGGGGAATACAGGTTCCCGCTCGCGAAGAGCCTGACCGGCGTGGGCTTTGTGGACTATGGCGACGCCTGGGGAGCGCCCGAGGAATACAGGCTGAAACCAGGCGGAGCGGACCTGATAGATAACTTCAACCAGGATGGTAGTTTCTCCGGCAACCTGGGATATGGAGTGGGGATTCGCGTGCAGACGCCGCTCGGCCCATTGCGGTTGGACTATGGTTTCAGCAACGAAGGCTCTCGAGCGCACTTCAGCATCGGGCAAGCCTTCTAGGCTTCCTTGTTGCACATAAGGCTCTGTGATATAATCGAACGATTTGCACGAATCGAAAGGAGTTATCACCAATCATGACGCGATCACGCGGTATTTCGGCGGTTCTGGTTTCAGTAGTACTTCTGGCAATCATTGCCGGTCCTGTCTTCTCGGCTGATACAAAGCAGCAGGTTGGGCTGATATTCGGGACTGCTGACGCCGATTCGTTGTTCAAGGACTACACCAAGAGGCAGCAGTTGTACTCGGACCTCGATGCCTTGAAGGCCAGGCTGGAGGGCGAGCTGGAACTCAGAAACGCCAATAGACTCCTCACCGACGATGAATTCAAGCAGCTAGTCGATCTGCAGGCAAAGGCTCAGAAGACTGATGCCGAGCAAAAGAAGATTGACGAACTGCTGGGGACTTCGAAGCAGCGAGACCAGGATCTACAGGCGCTCCAACAGAAATCGAACGCGACCGATGCGGAGAAGACCCAGAGGGCTGAACTTGAGAACCGGCTGAAGGCCGTCCAGACGGCTCTGCAGGATAACAAGACCAAGTTCGAGGAAGAGCTGAACAAGCAGCTCATCGAGGCCAACCAGCAGGTCACTCAGGATATTGAGGCGGCGGTAACGGCAGTCGCAAAGGAGCAGGGCCTGACCGTGGTGTTCAACAAGTCGTTGCAGTTCATTCTGTATTCAAGTGTTGACATCACCCCTGACGTCCTCAAGAAGCTAAACAAGAAATAGTGACCGGTTGATAACACATGATGACAAAATCCGTCAAGGAACTGGCAGCCATCGTCGGCGGCGAAATCGTCGGCGATGGGACGGTTGAGATATCGGGCGCGGCCGACATTCAAGACGCCCATGACGGAGATATTGTCTTTGCCGAGACGCCCAGACTATTCGAGCAGGCGCGAAAATCCCGAGCCGCGGCAGTCATAACCAACACCGGTGCACGTGACTCGGGCAAACCTGTGATCGCAGTTGACAGCCCGCGTTATGCATTCGCGCAGGTACTGGAGGTCTTCTCGCCAACCGAGAACAGGCCGGTCGGCATTCATCCGACGAGCATTCCGGGCGCGAATGCGAGTATCGGCGAAACCCCCTCGATCGGCAGGAATGTCCATATCGGCGACAACGTCACTATCGGCAGGAATGCCTGGATCCACCCATTTGTGTTCATTGACGATAACGTCCATATCGGCGACAACGTGGTCATCTATCCATTCGTTTCGATTCATCATGATGTCACCATGGGCAAAGATGTTCGAGTACACAGCGGGACGATCATCGGCTCGGATGGATTCGGATATACGAGGGTCGGCGGCAAGCACCACAAGATCCCGCAGATCGGTTCGGTATTGATTGGCGACGACGTCGAGATCGGCGCTAATGTCACTATAGATCGGGCGCGAACCGGCAAAACAGAGATCGGGCGCGGGACTAAGATAGATAACCTGGTGCACATCGCGCACAACGTGAGGATCGGCGAGGATTGCCTGATCATTGCGCAAGTCGGCATCTCGGGGAGCGTCCACATAGGAAACAGGGTGATCCTCGCCGGACAGGCCGGAGTGAAGGATAACATCAAAATCGGCGACGATGCGATTATCTGCGCGAGGGCCGGCGTGATTGGAGACATCAAAGCCGAAGAGTTCGTCTCGGGCTATCCCGCTCGCCCACACAAAGATCAGATGAGATCTCAGGCGGCGCAGAATCGGCTGCCTGAGGTGCTCAAACAGCTCAAGGCCCTGAAGAAGCAAGTCCGGGAACTGGAAGACAGGCTGAACCGTTGATCAGGCAATGCACTTTGGGAAGCAGCGCCGTCATGCGGGGACGCGGACTGCATACGGGCGAGGACTGCGAGATACGGCTGTCTCCCGCTAACGAGGGAAGCGGCATCATCTTCGAGGCCGGCGGTAAGGAGATCAGGGCGCATGTCTCCAACGTCCGCGACCTCCGTCGAGGGACGACGCTGGGAATCGGTGACGCCGAGGTCCATACCGTCGAGCACCTGCTTGCGGCGTTGGCGGGGATGGGCGTGGATAACGTCCGAATCAGGGTCGAGGGCCCTGAGATTCCCGCGGCGGACGGGAATGCGCTACCATTCGTTGAGCTGATAGAGACCGCAGGGATCGTGGAGCAGCAGGCGGAAGCAGTGCCGATCGTGCTCCATGAGCCGGTGTGGATCATTGATAGGGACAAGTGTCTGCTGGCAGTGCCCGGAACGGGATTGAGCATCAAGGCGCTGATCTCGTTCCAGCATCCGATGATCGGCGAGCAGGCGATAAGCCTGAGGATCGATCCGGAAGCTTTCAAGAAAGATATCGCGCCTGCGAGGACCTTCTGTACGGCCGATGAGATAGGGTTCATTCTCTCGCAGGGACTGGGGAAAGGCGGAACTGAGGACAATGTGATCGTGGTCCATGAGGACCATTACTCTGTCCCACTCCGCTTCAATGATGAGTTTGTACGGCACAAAGTCCTCGACCTGATCGGGGACCTGGCATTGATCGGCCAGCGGCTTTGTGCCGATGTGACCGCCATAAAGTCGAGCCATGCGCTGAATGCCGGGCTCGCAAGTAAGATTAGCAGCCTGCCTGCCAGTGGGCAGCAAGGAGGGTAAGCATGCTGGATATCGAGGACATCCAAAGGATACTCCCGCACCGATATCCTTTTCTGCTTGTGGATCGGATATTGGAGCTTGAGCCCGGAATGCGTGCTGTGGGATTGAAAAACGTGACCATAAATGAGGCCTTCTTCCAGGGACATTTCCCAGGGCATCCCGTGATGCCGGGAGTGCTCGTGGTGGAGGCGATGGCTCAGGTAGGTGGAGTCCTGCTACTGAGCATGACTGGAAATGACGGAAAGATCGCATACTTCGGCGGGATGGACAAAGTACGATTCCGCAAACCCGTGGTGCCGGGAGACACTCTCATCACGGAAGTAGAGCTTCTCAGAAATCGTGGAGACATCGGCAAAGTGCGCGTGACCGGACGGGTGAACAGGCAGATTGTCGCAGAAGGGGAATATATATTCGCCCTGGTTGACCGTAATACGGTGGAGGAACCCCATGGAGTCCTTAAAGAGCCCGAGGCTCTCGTTGCCAAGTGATGTGGCGGGAGAGGTAATCATACATGAGACTGCGATCATTCATCCCACGGCCGAGTTGGGATCGGGGGTGGAGATCGGCGCCTTCAGCATCGTCGGCGAGAATGTCAAAATCGGTGACGGAACAATACTCGAGCCGAGGGTGATAATAGAGCCCTGGACAACGGTTGGCAGGGATTGCCGAATCTGTTCGGGCGCGATCCTGGGCGGGCGGCCCCAAGATCAGAAGTTCGGCGGAGAGCGCAGCTTCCTCACTCTCGGCGATCGGAATATCGTCCGCGAATACGTGACCATCCACCGAGCCACAGGCGAGGAGAAGATGACGGTCATCGGCCATGAGAATTTGCTGATGGCCTACTGCCACATCGGCCACAATTGCTCCCTCGGCAACGGCATCATGATGGCAAATGCGGTCGGCATCAGCGGCCACGTGATAATCGAGGATAAGGTGGTATTCGGCGGCATGGTGGGCGTCCACCAGTTCGTGCGGATCGGCAAGCTGGCGATGATCGGCGGCTACTCGAAGGTCGTCCAGGATATCCCGCCGTTCATGATGGCGGACGGCCGGCCGACCAAAGTCTATGATCTGAACGTCATCGGCCTGCGGCGAAGCGGCATACCCTCGAAGGTCAGGTCGGGATTGAGGCAGGCGTATAAGCTGCTCTACCGCTCGAATCTGAACTTCTCGCAGGCCGTCGAGGACATCGAGACTGAGATAGAACCGAGCGCAGAGCGGGATTACCTGTTGGAATTCGTGCGAGACATCAAGTTCGGTTTCGCAGGCCGACAGCTCGAGCATCGGACATAGATGAGCGCCCGCACCCCGAGAATCATCATCATCGCGGGCGAAGCTTCGGGGGATTTGCAGGGCGCATGCCTCGCAGCCGAGATCAGGCGCGCGGCTCCGCAGGCGGTGATTCGCGGTGTGGGCGGACGTCGGATGCGCGAGGCAGAGGTTGAACTGCTCTTCGACAGCTCGGCCTGGGGCGCAATCGGAACCACGGAGGCCCTGAAGCTCGTCCCACGGCTGTCAATCGTCCTCTCGAAGCTCAAAGCGCGTCTGAATGCCGTTCCTCCCGACGTCCTGGTGCTCATTGACTTCGGCGCGTTCAACGTTCGGCTGGGCAAACATGCGCATGCCAGGGGCGTCAAGGTCCTCTACTACTTCCCGCCGGGATCGTGGAACAGGAATTCGGGCGGCTCGCGGCTGAAGGAAGTCACCGATCGGGTGGTGACTCCGTTTCCGTGGTCGGCCGAGTTGCTGAACAGGGCGGGGATCAGGGCCGACTTCTTCGGCCATCCTCTGCTCGATGTTGTGCGGCCCACCCTTTCGAAGCCCGAGTTTTGCGAGCGATTCGACCTCGATCCCGAGAGGCCGATCATCGGTTTACTTCCGGGAAGCCGGAAACAGGAGATCGTCCACAATCTGCCGGCCCAGGCGGATGCCGCCCGCAAGCTGAGCGAGTCCATCCCCGGTCTGCAATTCGCGATTCCGCTCGCGTCATCATTAGATCCGAAGGGGGTAAGAAAGATCGCGGGCGAAGAAATAAAGATACTCCCTGGAATGGCGTATGACCTGCTGGCGCATTCGAGGGCGGCAATAGTCAAATCGGGAACGGCGACCGTAGAGGCGATGATCCTTGGCTGCCCGATGGTGATCGTCTACCGGGGCAGCTTGCTCACGACTTTGGAGTTCAAGCTTCGCCGTAAGAGGATTAAGTTCATCGGTATGCCGAACATTATCATGGACCGCGAGATATGCCCTGAGTTGACTGCCAAGGATGCGTCGCCTGAGAGGATCGCGGGACTGATGATCGAGCTGATTCCCCCCACCCCGGAGAGGGCGCAGATGCTGAAAAACCTTGCGGATGCAAAGGCGGTACTCGGCGACCCGGGGGCAATAGAGAAGACCGCGCGAACGGTTCTAGAGATGGCAAATGACCGGTAAGCAAAAGGATATGAAGAGCGCTGAGAAGCGCTTGCTTGGATACTTCGCGCCCTACTGGCGGCTGTTCGCGTTGGGACTCGTGTGCACGCTGGTTGTTAAGGGCATAGACTTGCTGTTTGCATTTCTGATAGGCAATGTCGTAGGGGCCGCCATCAACAAGAACCACTCACTGCTGAATATCGTTGCGCTTGCGATCGTCGGCATCCACATACTCAAGTGGATCTTCACCTACGGGCAGACGTACGTCGTATCCGCCGCGACTCAGAAGATCGCAGTCCAACTCAGGAATCAGTTGTATACCCACCTGCAAAGCCTTTCGTTGAGCTTCTTTGAGCGGACGCGCATCGGCCATCTGATGTCGCGCATGACGAATGATGTCGGCCTCATTCAAAGCTCGGGCAATCATATCATCGAATCCGTGTCGGCCCCGGTGGGTATAATCGGCAGTGTAATCGCCATTTTTGTGATCAACTGGAAGCTGGCCGTGATCTCGGTAGTAGCCATGCCCCTCATGTCATACACGGTCATAAAGATCAGCACAGGGATGAGGGGACTCACCGAACTGCTGCAGATCAGGCTTGCGGACGTCGCGGCCGTCGTCCAGGAGACCCTGTCGGCGGTGCGTATAGTGAAGTCTTTCGCCATGGAGGATTATGAAACATCGAGATTCGCCGGTGAGAACCAGCGGACGTATGGGGCGGCCATGCGTGCCATAAGACGCAGCGCCGCTTTGTCGCCCACACTGGAGCTGATCGGCGTGACGGGAATCGCATTCGTGCTCTGGTATGGGGGTAATATGGTGGCCCGGAACGCAGTGCCGGGGTTCGATGCCGGTCGCATGGTGACGTTCCTGCTCATGCTGAAGGGCATCTCGGACTCATCGAGGATTATCGGGAGACTCAACATCACTTATCATTCGACCATGGCGGGCGCTCAGAGGATACTTGATGTGCTGGATGAGGTGCCGGAAATCCAGGACGCCCCGGATGCGAGGCCGCTTGCACCGATTAGGGGAAGAGTCGAGTTCCAGGATATCTCGTTTGCGTATAGCCGCAATCATCCGGTGCTGGAGAATATCTCATTTGTGGTTGAGCCGGGGCAGCAGATTGCGCTCGTGGGACCCAGCGGAGCGGGCAAGTCCACGATTGCCAATCTCATTCCGCGGTTCTACGAAGCCACCAGCGGCGGCATTCTGATTGACGGCACGGATATTCGGACCGTGACTGCCAATTCGCTTCGGCAGCAGATCGCAATCGTGCCACAGGAGACGATCCTTTTTAGCTCGAGCGTTGGGGAGAACATCGCTTATGGGCGGATCGAAGCCAATCAGGACGAGATCATCGAGGCGGCGAAGGCTGCGAACGCCAATGACTTCATCGAGCGGCTGCCGGAGGGGTATGATACGCTCGTCGGCGAGCGAGGGGTGAAGCTCTCCGGCGGCGAGAGGCAGCGAGTAGCAATTGCCCGTGCCCTGCTCAAGAACCCGAAGCTACTCATACTTGACGAAGCAACCTCCTCTCTCGACGTTGCATCCGAGGCCGTTGTCCAGGAGGCGCTCGAGCGGCTTATGAAAGGTCGAACGACGCTGATCATCGCCCACCGGCTAAGCACTATCGTGAATGCCGACCGCATCCTCGTAATCAAGGAGGGACGGATCGTTGAGTCGGGGTCGCATCAGGAACTCCTGGACCGCGGCGGCCTTTACTCGGAGCTTTACGCCATACAAAGCAAGGGAAATGGCAGGTAGGCAGTGAGCGAAGACCGGAAACTGGGGTTGATATCCCTCGCCGCCTGGACGCTCATGCATATCATCGGCCACACGGCCCGCTTCAAGGTGATCGGCTACGAGCGGGTCACCGAGCTGGTGAAATCGGGCAAGGGGTTCATCCTGGCGGTGTGGCACGGGCGGACGCTCATGCCTGTTCATTACTGCCGAGGGATGGGCATCTGGGCGATAACATCGCTATCTCGGGACGGGGAGCTTCAAACCAACATAGTAAGCCGATTCGGCTACCGGACGATAAGAGGCTCGACCGGGAGGGGTGCGATCAAGGCGGCGCTGGCGGCGTGCAAGAGGCTCCAGGAGGGAGGCATCCTTGCGATCACGCCGGACGGCCCGAAAGGCCCTCAGCATGAAGTCCAGCCGGGGATCATCTTCATGGCGCAGAGGGCGGGGTGCCCCATCATCCCAATCGGGGTCGGGGCGAGGCCTCGGAGGCTCATGAAGGCTTGGGACGAGTACCTGCTTCCCCTGCCGTTCGCGAAGTGCGCCCTGATATTCGGCGAGCCGCTTCACTTCGAGAAAGACGATCCTATAGAGGTCGGGCAGGGCTTGCTTAAGGACGCGCTCGACGAAGTTCAGGCTCAGGCTCAGTTGATGGTGAAGGAAGGTTAGGTTGGTTGGAATACTCTACAATCTCCTGCTGATAGTCACTCTGCCGGCGGCCTTTCTCTACTTCCTTTGGCGCATCTTCGTGAGCAGGAAATCGTCCGAGTCCTGGCGTCAGAATCTTGGGGCGCTGCCCAAGTTTTCCGATCGTCCGGCGAATAAGAAGCTGATTTGGATTCACGCCGTCTCGGTCGGGGAGCTTGTGGCATCGCTGCCGATCCAGGAGGAGCTTCGAAGGCTGATGCCGGATTCGACGATTTTGGTGACGACGATCACTCAGACTGGAAATGCGATGGCAAGGCAAAAAGCGAAGTCGGCTGACGCAATCGCCTATTTCCCGCTGGACTATCCGTGGCTCGTGAACAAAGCCTTGAACCGGGTCAGGCCGGATGTGATGGTTCTCATGGAGACCGAGTTTTGGCCGAACTTCCTGGCGGCCGCCAACAAGAGAGGAATACCGATCGTTTTGGCGAATGGCATCATCTCCGACCGAACCATGAAGAAGCACAGGAGATGGCATTGGCTGGTCAGGTGGGCGGTTTCGAGCATTGACCATTGCTGCATGCAGAACCGCGAGAGCGCCGAGAGGATAATCGGGCTGGGAGCGCCCCAGGAGAAGGTGCGAGTCCTGGGAAGCACGAAGTTTGACCAGGAAAGCGGACGGCTCTCGGAAGAGGCGATTAGGGCCTTGCAAGCCGGTCTGGGCCTGCCCGATGAGGCTCCGGTATTCGTGGCAGGGAGCACCAATCCTGGAGAGGAAGAGCCGATTTTGGAAGCGTTCGGGAATCTGAGAGCCGGCATGCCGGACCTGCGGCTGATTATTGCGTCGAGGCGGATCGAGCGCGGAGACGAAATTCAGGCGATGGTCGAAGCTCAGGGTCTCACGTGCGCAAGACGCTCGAAGAAAGAGCCTTTCACGACCGACGTCCTGATCCTCGACACGTTCGGCGAATTGGCATCCATTTACGCGGTCGGGAGGATTGCATTCGTGGGGGGCACGCTGATTCCAAAGGGAGGGCACAGCCTCATTCAACCTGTCTTGCAGGGGAAGCCGGTGCTCTTCGGGCCTCATACATTCAAGACCCGCGACATCGCCGAGATGGCGATTCAGGCGGGGGTCGGCTTCCAGGTTCGGGACGCGAGGGAGCTGGCAGACTGCGCGAAAGGCCTGCTAAGCAGTGAAGACCGGCTGGCAAGCATAGACAGCGCATGCGAGCGGCTGACTTCGGAGAATGTGGGAGCATCCGCTCGATGCGCGGAGTTGGTAGTCCGATTGATGGGAGGACGCAAATGAGCCCGACGGTCATCAGGTTTCTGGAAGACGTCATCTACCGCCGAAAAGATCCGCTTGCCGGGGTAATAGGAGCGGTTTTGGTCGGCTTGTCGGGGATATACAAGGCAGCGATCTGGGTATACTTGCTGCCATTTGAGCTTGGGTTCAGGCGGAGGGAACAGCTTACCAGACCAGTGATAAGCGTTGGGAACATCACGGTCGGAGGAACGGGGAAGTCGCCGATGGTGCAGTACCTCTGCCGCGGACTCAATAGGCGAGGGTTGATGCCTGCAGTCCTCAGCTATGGTTACGGCGGATCGTTGAACGGGAAGTTCGGCATCGTGTCGGACAGGGAGGCGATGCTGCTGACCCCCGGTGCTGCCGGCGACGAGCCGGCCATGCTTGCAGCGAGTCTCCCCGGCGTCCCGGTGCTGGTCTGCAAGGACCGGCTGGTCAGTGGAGAGGCCGCCATCAAAGAGCTCAAGGCCGAGGTTCTGGTGCTTGACGACGGCTTCCAGGTGTGGAAACTGGACCGAGACCTGGACATAGTGCTGATCAACGGGAGCAATCCGTTCGACAATGGGCATACGCTCCCGGCAGGGCGGCTTCGAGAGCCGTTGAGCGCGCTAAGGCGGGCTGACTGTTTTGTGGCAACCGGGAAATGGGAACCAGAGGAGATCAAGGACATGATCTCTCAGGTACCGGCAGACGCACGCTCAGCACCCTTGTTCTTCGCCAGGTTTCAGCCGACCGGATTGGTCTCCGTCGGCGGCTCGTCGGACATTGCGCTCAGCGAAGTCGCCGGGAAGAAGGTCCTGGGGCTTTGCTCGATTGCCAATCCGGCATCGTTCGAGCAAATGCTGGCGGGGCTGGGCGTCAACCTGGTGGCGTGCGAGCGCTTTCCCGATCACCATGCCTACACGCCCAGGGACATAGCAGACGTTAACAGCAGCGCCATCGAGAGTTCGGCGGAATTGATAGTGACGACCGACAAGGATGCCATCAAACTCGACGCGCACCAGCTCGCGATTCCGGTGTATTCCCTGCGGATAAGGGCCGAGATGGACGACGAAACGGGCTTCTGGGGTCTCGTGATAAGCAGAGTGGGTATAGATGCAGCTTGACATCAAGGACTGCAAGCGAATACTGATCGTGAAGCTCAGCTCCATCGGCGATGTAGTGATGACGACGCCGGTTGCGAAAGCGCTTCGCCAGGCCGCGCCTGACGCCTACATCGCCTGGGTGGTGGAGGACAAGGCGAAGGATATGCTGGTCGGCAATCCCTATCTCGACGAGATCATCATCTGGAAGCGGAATTCGACCAGCAGATCGGTTAGGAAGAGGGCATCCGGATTGCTGCTGGGATTGGCGAGGCTGATGCCGGTCCTCCGCGCCAGGAAGTTCGATCTGGTGATTGACTTCCAGGGACTGCTTAGGAGTGGATTGGTCACCGGGTCAACGATGGCTCGATGGCGGCTGGGATTCGATAATGCGCGAGAAGGCGCAGCGATGTTCTATAACGTCCACTTCCCAGCACAGCGCAGGGTTCGAGGGCCGCAGCAGTACCTGAGCATGCTCGAGCCTCTGAATATCGTGTCCGAGGATTTGGACATGCATGTGCCGGTCAGCGATGAAGACCTGGCCTTTGCCCGGGAGTTCATTTCTCGGGAAGCGGAATCGGGCAATGGGATCGTTGCACTATGCCCGGCAACTACCTGGCCTCATAAGCACTGGAGGGAGCAGGGATGGGCCGAACTGGCCGATGCCTTGATTTCCGACCATGGCGCGACTCCGATCTTTTTGGGATCGCCTGCCGACAGCAAGCTGGTCGGGCAAATTCAGGACATGATGAAAGACAAAGCAGTGAGCTCAGTGGGTAAGACTACCTTGAATCAGGCAGCGGCGCTGATCAAGTCGAGCGACACGGTAATCTCCGTGGATACCGGCCTGCTCCATATTTCGCTGGCGCTCGACCGTCCCACTGTCGGAATCTTCGGGCCGACCCGCTGGCAGCACTTCTCGAAGAAGGATAACTTTACCGTGGCGGCTAAAGAGTTAGCTTGTATGCCTTGCCTGCGGCACCCTACTTGTAAGCAGTATGACTGCATGACCTTCTTGACGACCGAGGAAGTTCTTGCCAAAGCCAAGCCCTGGTTAGCCGCGAAGTAGCGAGGTCCATTTGCAGACTTTTCGAACATTACATGTGGAAACCGGGATGCACTCGCTGGGCGGGCCGGCGCAAGTCGTCTACCTCATGACCGGTTTGCGGGACCGAGGACATGAAGCCGTTCTGGTATGCCCGAGGGGCAGCAGTGTCAGCAGGCATGCCCTGGACGCCGGCCTGGACGTGATCGCAGTTCCCCTGACGACCGACCTGGACCTCAGCTTCGTATTCCGGCTGTACATGATTATCAAGCGGGTCAGGCCCGATATCGTCCATCTTCACAGCAGGCGGGGAGCGGACATCATGGGCGGGCTCGCAGCTCGTGCGGCAAAGACCCCGGCGATCATACTCTCGCGCAGGATTGACAATCCGGTCAGGCGAGGATTCCTGCCCAAGATCAAGTACGGCTGCCTATGCGACCGGATAATCGCCGTGTCCGGCGGAGTGAGGAATGCCCTGGTTGAAGGCGGGGTGGACTCAGACAAGATAACGATCGTCCACAGCGTCGCCGACGCCAAGAAATACCAGAAGAAGGGCTCGGAGGCGAAGGTTCGGGCTGAGTTCGGCCTGGATGATAGCGCGAACGTAATAGCCGTTATCGCGCAGTTGATCGAGCGAAAGGGGCATAGATTCCTCCTCCAGGCAGCCCCGAAGATACTGGAGGCGTTTCCGAATACCCACTTCCTGATCCTGGGTGAGGGCCGGCTGGAGAACGACTTGTGCCAACTGGCGGCATCGCTGGGGATTCAGGACAAGGTAATCTTCGCCGGATTCCGCAACAACATCGGCGAGCTGCTCTCCATCACGACGGTTCTGGTACATCCCGCGACGATGGAAGGATTCGCGAACTGCGTGCTGCAGGCGATGGCGGCCGAAGTGCCCGCCGTCGTGACGGCAGTCGGCGGGATGCCCGAGTCGGTTCATGACGGCGTCAACGGTCTGCTCATTCCTCCGAAGGATGTGGGGGCGCTGGCGAAGTCCGTGCTCAAACTCCTGGGCGATCCCGACCTTCGGGCGAAAATGGGTTCGGAAGGCAAGCGCATCGTAGAAGAGCAGTTCAGCGTGGACGGCATGGTCGAGGGAGTGCTGGCCGTGTACAGAAGCGTCCTGGGCAATAGTTAGCGCAAGGGAAAAACCTCAGTGCACCACTTACCTGTTGATTCGGCACTATTCAACAAGAGGGCGAGAAGGATTGATTATCTTGTCCGGCATTTCCGGCGATATCTGGATGGCCGCGTGCTGGATGTGGGCTGTGACACGGCCATTCTGAGGGACTTGCTGCCGCTGAACGCTTCATACACGGGAATTGATATCGGCGGCGATCCCGACCTGCGCCTGAATCTCGAGAAGATCGAGCGGCTGCCGTTCGACGACAAGGCTTTTGACGTGGTGGTATGTACCGACGTTCTGGAGCACCTGGACAATCTGCATGTGGTATTCGGCGAGTTGGTGAGGGTTTCGAGCCGGTATGTCATTATCTCGCTGCCAAACAATTGGGCATCCGCCAGGAGGCAGATTGCGCGAGGATACGGCCGGATTGCCCACTACGGCCTTCCGCCGACTCCCCCACCCGACCGGCATAAGTGGTTCTTCAATCTGTCGGAGGCCAGGGAGTTTCTGGAGGGCCAGGCGGAATCGCTGTCATTGTCGGTTGCGGAGATGCGGATCACCCAGCGACCGAGGAGACTTATACTCAAGGCGTTCCTGAGGCTGTTCACGCCGTCCCTGAAGTGTTATCTGAACCGGTATACTCACACGCTTTGGGCCGTCCTTGAGAAGCGATGAACGAACCGCAAAGAATAGCCTGCTTCCATCTAAACCAGGTGGGTGACCTGCTTTTTTCACTGCCGGCGCTGTACAACATTCGGCAGAGGTTTCCGAACGCCCACATCGCGAGCGTGGCGAGGCCGAACTGCCATGATCTCCTCGAATTGTCCGGTCTAGTTGACGAGATGATCGAGCGCCCACGCCGACCTATTGGGTCGAGCTTTCGAGTCGCACGCATTCTTCGCCGGAAGAAGTTCGACCTGGCAGTCGTCTTCTCTACTTCACTGGGAATGACGGCTCTCGCATTGATGTCGGGAGTCCCCAAGCGGGTCGGTTTCGGCAAAATGCCGACCGGCCTATTGCTTAGCAGTCGCCTGCCTTGGACGCCTCCCCCATCCACGAAGAATAATCTCCGCCTGGTGGAGGCAATCGGCTGCCCCGTGGTGAAGAGTGATTATGTAGGAATCATCAAGCCCAGGGATGCCGATGAAGCGGGCGCTGAGGAACTGCTGGCGTCGGTCGGCATGGCGAACAAGCAATTCGTCGTGCTGGGACCGGGGACTTCCACCGGACGAGAGATCAAGCGCTGGTCGAACGAGGGATTTGCAGAGATTGCGGACAGCGTTGCGGACAGGCTAGGCATCAAGCCGGTTGTTGTAGGGCTGGCAGGCGGAGTAGAGATCAGCCGTCTGAGTAAGAATGCCCTGGATCTAACAGGCAATACTTCGCTTCCGGTGCTGGCGGCGTTATTGAGGCGGGCCAGGTTATTCATCGGGGTGGACTCGGGAGTCATGCACCTTGCGGCGGCGATGGGAGTTCGGGTAGTCGGCCTTTTCGGCCCGAGCGATCCCGAGATCACCCGCCCTCAGGGCGAAGGGCATGCGGTCATTCACACGGACTTGCCCTGCAGACCTTGCCTGGCGAAGACATGCAGCATAGACCGGATTTGTATGACGGGGATTACGCCGGAGATAGTGTTCGATGTAACAAGTTCGCTCTTAGCGAAAGATAAAAATGAGAATCGTCTTATCAGTGCCCGGCCATCTCAAGACTGTGCCCATGAGTGATTACACGTACCGTACGCTCACCTCAATGGGGCATGAGGTCAGCCTCCACAATTTCGGTCGAGATAACGCCATGGAAGCCCTGCTTAAGAGAGTCTCTCCCTGCGGATTCGCCTCCCACAAGAACGAAGAGATGATGAGGCTGATACGGGCCTTCAGACCGGACGTCTTCCTTACCATCTTCGGCTTCGGTCACGAACGAGCGGTCATCGAGCGGATAGGATCACTTCGTATTCCCACCATCTGCTGGTGGTTGAACGATCCTTTCCAATTGGAGCGATCGCTGATCAACGCGTCGGCTTATGACTTCTACTTTACGAATGCCAAACGATCTGTGGACGCCTATCGCGAGGCAGGACTGAAGCATGTGTATCATTTACCGGTAGGTTGTTACCCAAAGACGCATATGCGGTTGCCTGACTTGGTCTGCAAGTATGACGTCTGCTTTGCCGGTGACTGGAATCCAATCAGAGAGCGCGTCCTCTTGGAGATCGCGAAGGATGCCCGCCTCGCCATCTATGGCCCTTGGAAGAAAAAGCTGAATGCCACGTCTGTCCTCTATCCGCTCGTGGTCAAAGACGGCTTCTTCTCACCCACAGAAATGGTTCGTTTTTTCAACGAATCGAAGATCGTGTTGAACATCCACTCGTGGTTCGGGCGCTGGGATTACGGCACGAACCCTCGGGTATTTGAGGCAAACGGATGCGGCGCATTTCAGCTATGTGACTGGAAGGAAGAGATACCCGAATTGTACAAAGCGGAGCAAGAGATAGCACTCTACCACACCACGGATGAACTCAAGGGAAAGCTGCTCTACTTTCTGAAGAAAGATGATGAGCGTACTGAGATTGCCAGTAGAGGATACGTAAGAACGCATAGTGAACATACATACCGGTTGCGGCTCGAACAATTGTTTGCTCTCTGTAGACTGAGCTGATCAACCACCAGGACCTAGATACCTATGAGCCAATACACCATACTTCATACCGAGGCCTCCACAGGATGGGGCGGCCAGGAGATAAGGATCATCAACGAGTCGGTCGGGATGATCGAGCGCGGGCACAGAGTATTGCTTGTCTGCCAGCCGACCTCCGTCATCTCGAAGAAGGCCTCCGAGCAGGGGATCGAGACGGTCGTCATGCCGATTCGGGGAGCATTCGACGTGAAGGGCATCCGGCGGCTGCGAGCCTTGTACCGCGACGAGAAGGTTGATATCGTAAACACCCACAGCTCAAAAGACAGTTGGTGTGCAGGCCTCGCGGCAAAGCTCGCCGGCGGCGTGAAAGTGATCAGGACGCGCCACCTCTCCATACCGATCAAGAACAATTTCGAGTCCAAACTCCTCTACAGGACGCTCCCCGATGCCATTGTCACGACCGGCGAGGCGATCAGGAAGCATATCATCGAGCGAACTGAGGCGAATCCTGAGATCGTCGTGTCCATCCCGACGGGAATTGACCTTGAGGCGTTCGATCCGTTAAGAGCAGACAGATTGGCGTTCAGGAAGGAAATCGGAGTTGATCCTGAGGCGCCGTTGATCGGGACTGTGGGCATGCTTCGCGCGATGAAGGGCTACACTCATCTGCTCAATGCAGCCGCGGAAGTCATCCGCGAGTTTCCAAGCGCGATGTTCACGATCGTGGGAGATACTGCATTTGAAAGCAACATCAAGGATCATCTGGCTCAGCAGATGGCCGAGCTGGGAATCGCCGACAAAGTCAAGATGCCTGGATACCGAGAGGACGCCGATAGAGTCATGGCCGGCCTCGACGTATTTGTTCTCGCATCAACAAGGAGCGAAGGCGTGCCCCAGGTTATCACTCAGGCTATGGCAATGAAGCGACCCGTGATCGGCACGAATGTCGGCTCGGTGTACGAGCAGATCATTGACAAGGAAACCGGCTTCCTGGTCGAGAAGGCGAATTCGGCGCAGATCAGAGATTCTATACTGGCGTTGCTCAGGAATCCCGACATGGCAAAGAGGATGGGGGAAAATGGCCGGAAACTGGTTGAAGAGCGGTTCAGCCTCGATACCATGCTGGATAAGACCGAGGCTCTTTACGCGCGCCTGATGAGCAATGCGCAAGCTTAGCGTCGCCATAGTAGTCGAGAGCCTCCATGCCAGGGGCGGGGTCGAGCGCCGAACCTCAGAGCTTGCAAGAGGCCTTCTCGACTCAGGGCACGAAGTCCATGTCTATGCCAATCGCTGGGATCCTCATGCCTGCAGCGCGCAGTTCCACCGAATCCCCATGCTCAGGCTCGGGAGGGCCATGAAGCCGCTCAGCTTCGCCTGGTTTGCGGGCAGGGCAATTCCCGAATCGAGGCACGATTTAGTCCACACGCAGGCAAGAGTCTATCGCTTCGACATGGCTACCCTGGGTGTGGGGGTTCACCGCGCCTATCTCGACGCGCTCGGAAACAAGGAAAGCGCGTTTGACAGGGCGGTACTCCGCATCGAGCGAGCCATGTTCAGTCCCGGTGACAAACGCCGGGTGATCGTGAATTCCAGAAAGTGCAAGGCCGAGTCGGTGGAGTACTATCGCTTCCCCGAGGAGCGGATTCATGTGGTCTACAACGGCGTTGATTCGGATGCCTTTGCCCCGAACCCTGAGATCAGGGAGTCGGCTCGTCGGGAGTTCGGTATATCGCCGGATGATATCGCCATTCTATTCGTTGGGCCGGGATTCCAGCGAAAGGGATTGGATACGCTTATTCAGGCGGCTAAGAACCTCCCGGGCAGCGTGAAGGTGCTGGTAGTCGGCAAAGGCAAGAGCATCGAAGACCAGCGGCTGATCCGGGTCGGGCAGACGGATTCCATGGAGAGGTGCTATGCCGCGGCAGACATATTCGCCCTGCCGACAAAATACGATCCATTCGCCAACTCGACCATGGAAGCGCTGGCTTCGGGACTGCCTGTTGTGACGACTACCTCGAACGGCGTGTCGGAAATCATGCAAGACGGCGAGAATGGGCTTATAATAAGACCGAACGACCCCGACGCTCTGACCATCCGATTGCGCGCATTAGCCGAAGACTCGAACCTTCGAGAGCGGTTGGGATCGGCCGGACGGGTTGCGGTCCAGCCGTATACGTGGCAGGAGACCACCCGGCAGACGATGGCAGTGTATGAGAAGTTTCTAGCGGAGAAGCCATAATGGCTGTTTCGGTCGCCATAATCACCCTGAACGAGGAAACGAACATCCGCCGATGCCTGGAAAGCGTCCGCTGGGCGGATGAGATCATCATCGTTGATTGCGGGAGCACGGACGGCACACTCGAAATCTGCGAGGAATATGGCTGCCGGATGTTCAATCATGAATGGGAGGGCTATGCCCGGCAGAAGAACTTCGCCGTCAGTCACGCAACCTGCGACTGGGTGCTGAGCCTGGATGCCGATGAGGAAGTCACGCCCGAGCTGGCGGGGGAGATTCGATCCACCCTGAGTGGCGGTTCGGATGCTTACTCCATGCCACGGAGCAATCTGTTCCTTGGGAAGTGGATGCGCCACGGGGGATGGTGGCCCGACCGGCAGCTTCGGCTTTTCAGGCGGGGGATGGGATCATTCAAGGATGTGCCCCTCCACGAGCACGTCGTGATGCAGGAGGGGTCGAAGATCGGGCTGCTGAGAAATCCGCTGAAGCATTACACGTACCCGACGATACATGATTTCATGGCGAAGGCGGATTCATATACAACGATCCAGGCGCAGATGAGCAATCGAAAGCCTTCGGCGATGGGACTGCTGACGGCGTTCCCATTGAAGTTCGCGGAGACGTATGTCTACAAGGGCGGTTGGCGGGACGGCATCCATGGGCTGGTGGCAGCGCTCCTGGGGTCGGTGAGGATACTTCTGAAGCAGGTGAAGATGTGGGAGGCGGCTGTTGAACGAAAGGCTGAATAAGATCCTGGAGTCCATGGCCGGTCGGCGGATACTGGTCGTCGGCGACGTAATGATGGACGAGTACGTGTGGGGGAATGCCAGGCGTATCTCCCCGGAAGCGCCCGTCATGGTGGTGGAGGTCGAGCGGGAGAGCTACACTCCCGGCGGGGCGGCGAACGTGGTCAACAATATCCAGGCGCTCGGCGGGATCTCCTCTGTTGTGGGAGTAGTCGGCGAAGACGAGGTCGGGCGCAAGCTGATGAAGCATCTGTCTGAGGCCGGAGTTGACGTGAGCGGCATCGTGACGGACGCCACTCGGCCGACGACTCGCAAGACTAGAATCATCGCACACAGCCAGCAGGTGGTTCGGGTTGACCGGGAGAATCGGAAGACGCTCACCAATCGTGCGGCATCGAAGCTGATCTCGCGGCTGGAGGAACTCATCGCCCTGGCGGATGCCGTAGTCTTCTCTGATTACGATAAGGGAGTCGCGAGGCGGCAGGTCACTCAATCGCTGCTGGATATTGCCGCGAAGCATGGGAAGAAAGTCATAGTCAACCCGAAGCCCAGGAACGTCAGACAATTCAAGTCGGCGTCAGTCATCTCACTAAACCAGTCGGAGGCGGAGGCGGTCACCGGTGTGACGATATCGGACGGCAAGAGCCTTCAGCGTGCGGCAAAGAAGCTTGTTACCTCGCTCCAGCCCGAGTGCCTGCTGATCACCTGCGGCCCGAACGGCATGAGCCTGTTCAACTCCAACGGCGACATGGAGACCATCCCGGCGCACCTGGTGGAAGTCTACGATGTTGCGGGCGCGGGAGATACGGTCGTGAGTGTGTTGGCCCTTGCCCTGGCCGCGGGCGCAACGCCCCACGAGGCGGCGGTGCTTGCGAACTGCGCCGGTGGAGCAGTCGTGCGGAAGGTCGGAGTGGCGGCAGTGACCCGCGAGGAAATCGCGAGCATGATGGATCAGGAATGAAAACGAAGATTGTTCGGCGATCGGTATTAAAGGGGATATTGGACGAGCAGAGGCATGCGGGTAAGACGATTGTCTTTACCAACGGCTGCTTCGACATCCTCCACATCGGCCACCTGAGATACTTGCAGGAGGCGAAGGCACTCGGCGACTGCCTGGTCGTCGGCCTGAATACGGATGAGTCGGTTCGCGAGCTCAAGGGGCCGGACCGCCCGTTCGTCTCGGAGTTCGAGCGCGCCGAGATGCTGGCGGGTTTCCAGTGTGTGGACTATGTGGTCCTATTCTCCGAAGTGACCGCCATCAATCTGATCAAAGAACTCAGGCCGAGCATCTACGTCAAAGGCGGCGACTACACCGACCTGAGTCAGATCCCCGAGACCGAGACAGTTCAGTCCATCGGCGCTGAGATCGTCATCGTCCCGAAGACCGAGGGTAAGTCAACCACCCGGTTGGTATCCCAGGTCCGATCAATCGAACGGTCCGGTTCGGCGACCGGCAAAACGATTGGGATCATCCCGGCCAGACTGGCCGCTACCCGACTCCCGAACAAGCCGCTGCTCGACATCGCGGGCAAGCCGATGGTTCAGTGGGTCTACGAGCGGGCGAAGAGCGCCAGGATGCTCGATGATGTGCTGGTCGCCACCCCGGACGAGGAGATATTCGCGCGCGTGGAGTCATTCGGCGGGAAGGCGATCATGACCTCGCCTGCACATCGCTCGGGGACGGACAGGCTCGCGGAGGCGGCGGAGAGCCTGGATGCGGATCTGATCCTCAATATCCAGGGGGATGAGCCTCTGCTCGATCCGGGATCGGTGGACGCCCTCGCTGAGGCGATGATGCGCTATCCCGACGTGCCCATGGGAAGCCTCATGTGCCGATTGGAGACCGAGGAGGAGGACAATCCGGCGGTGGTGAAGGTGGTTACGGATCAGCAGGGATTCGCTCTCTATTTCTCGCGGGCGGGAATCCCCTACCCCAGGGATCGGGAGGCGGCCGAGCCGAGGAAACACATCGGGATTTATGCCTATCGGCGGGATTTTCTGCTGGCGTTTCCGAACATGCCGCAGACGCCGTTGGAGACGGCGGAGTCCCTGGAGCAGCTTCGGGCGCTGGAGAACGGCTACAAGATCATGATGGTGGAGACGGCCTTCTCGCCGACGAGCGTGGATACGCAAGAAGACCTGGAGCATGTACGCAAGATACTAGGCCCATAGGACCCATAGGTCCCATTGGACCCATTCTTACCGAGGAGACCATGGTAAACAAGGTTAGCGTTGGCAATGTCACGATTGGCGATGGAGACCTGGTTCTCATCGCCGGACCGTGCGTGATCGAGAACGCCGAGATGTGCTATCACATCGGCAAGGAGGTCCGAACCCTTTGCTGGGAGCTGGGCATTCCCTATATCTTCAAGGCCTCATTCGACAAAGCCAATCGGCTCTCGGTCAACTCGCCGAGAGGGCCGGGGTTGGAAAAGGGCCTGGAGATCCTGGCGCAGATCAAATCGAACCTGGCGGTCCCCGTACTCACGGACGTTCATGAGGTCGAGCAGGTGGCGAAAGTCGCCGAGGTGGCGGACATCATCCAGATACCGGCGTTCCTCTGCCGGCAGACCGACCTCACGGTGGCGGTGGCGAAGACCGGCAAGGTGGTTAACATAAAGAAAGGGCAGTTCCTCTCGCCATACGACATGAAGAACCTCGCCGAGAAGGTGACCTCGACCGGCAACAACCAGGTCCTCCTGACCGAGCGAGGGGTGACTTTCGGCTATGGGGATTTGGTCGTTGATATGAAAAGCCTGGCGATCATGCGGCAGCTCGGATTTCCGGTGGTCTTCGATGCCACGCACAGCGTCCAGCGGCCGGGCGGGCTGGGGACCGCTTCGGGAGGAGATCGGGAGTTCGTGCCGCATCTCGTGAGGGCGGCATGCGCCGTGGGAATAGATGCGCTATTCCTGGAGGTTCATCCGAATCCGGAGAAGGCGTTTTCCGATGCGGCAACGATGCTTCCATTGTCGTCGCTGAAGTCGGTACTCGAGAAGGCGATTGAGATACATTCGGTGGTGAAGAATACTCTTTAGACTGGAAAGGAGTTCGGTAAATGGACAAGATTCGGATCGGTATGATTGGGTGCGGGGGGATCGCTCGCGGGCATGTAAAGCGACTGCTGGAGATCCCGGAGGCGGAGATAGTCGCGCTGAACGACACCAGCGAGGCGAGCATCGCCCGGATAAAGGAAGCCATTCCTGAGATAAAGGACCTACCGGTGTTCGAGGATTATCGGGAAATGCTGGACAAGGTCCCGATGGAGGCGGTGGAGATCGCGACGCCGCACACGCTTCATTTCCAGCAGGCGATGGACGCGATCGACCACGGCTGTAACATGGTCCTGGAGAAGCCGATGGTCTGCACCATCGAGCATGCGCACAAGCTGATCGCCCATGCCAAGGAAAAGGACCGCATTATCGTGCTCTCGTACCAGAGGCATTTCCAGCCGCAGTTCCGGTATATGAAGAAAGTGATCGAGGAAGGGCAGCTCGGCAAGGTCACCTATATCTCCGCGCTCCAATGCCAGCAGTGGAAGAAGGGGACGGCCGGCAAGTGGCGGCAGGTACCCGAACTCAGCGGCGGCGGGCAGCTCAATGATTCGGGCAGCCATCTGATTGACATCATCCTCTGGACGACCGGTCTGGCGGTTGATGAGGTCTACGGATACATAGACAATTGCGGCACCCCCGTAGACATCAATTCGGCGCTTACACTGAAGTTCAAGAACGGCGCACAAGGGACAGTCAGCGTCGTGGGGGATGCTCCTTGCTTCTATGAGGATTTCACCATTTGGGGCGAAAACGGCATGCTCCTCTATCGAAACGGGCAGCTTAGCCGCTGCGACTGCGACGGCAAGATCTCCCAGCCGGAGGAGCTTCCCGAGGGCGGCAATCCGGATAAGAACCTGATCGACGCCATCTTCGCGCGAGACATCGTCTGGACACCCCCAGTCTGCGGCCTGAGAGTGATCGAGCTTACCGAAGCGGCCTGGAAATCGGCGGCGTCAGGGAAGGCGTATAAAGTGTGAACCTCATCGGTGATTTGAACCAGCCGTGATACTTCATTGATATTTCCCGGACGCCGACCGAAAAGGGGTTGACATTTTGCCGAGGATTGGGTATCATGCTGATGGTGCCGCTTGGCAGGGCAGCGATACGGCTGGGCAAAGCATGAGAGAGGGCTGATCGCACTTCTGCAGGCATCACCAAGTAATCCCGAGTGATCGGGACACAGGGAGATGACGTTTTGCGATCAAACGCACATCGGACCCTGCGGATTAGCCTGGCAGCGGCATTGCTGCTATTGTTCGCAGAATTCGGTTTCACCGCAGAATACACCGTCCACAAGGGCGACACCCTTACCAGAATAGCCAAGAAGTATGGCGTATCCATCGCTTCCATCCAAGCAGCAAACAGCCTCAAGTCCATCACACTCAACATTGGGCAGAAGCTAGTCATCCCATCTAAGGATTCAGTCGAGGTTGGGGAACGGGTCGTCTGCGGCACGGCGCTCGAGGATGTGCTGGAAGTCGTATCCGGAAATGCAGTAGTCACCGCTCTTGATAAAGGCACAAAGTTCAGAGTTCTGGAGCGAGACGGTGACAAATACAGAATCGAGCTGGACAACGGGAGCAATGGCTGGGTGCGCGCTGAAGCTGTAAAGCTGAGTGAGGAACTCGACCTCACCGCTCCCGACGTGGCATCTCTGATTCAGACTGCATTCGCCTATCGTGGCTCCAGATATGTATTCGGCGGCATGTCTTCAAGAGGGTTCGACTGCTCGGGATTCGTGAAGTATCTGTATGCCGGCCTCGGGATCAAGCTCCCTAGAAACTCACGATCGCAATACAGCCAGGCCGGGACCTTCGTATCCAGGGCCGAGCTCAAACCGGGCGATCTGATCTTCTTCTCAGGTACTTACCGCAGAGGAATATCGCACGTGGGCTTGTACGTCGGCGAGGGCAAGTTCATCCACGCCTCGACCCCTCGCTCGGGCGTCCGAGTGGATCACCTGGATTCCGCATATTACTCAAGGCACTTCGTGGGCGCGAAGCGAATCAAGTAGCTTAGCGAACTCCCGACCCTGCAGGAACTTCCTTGTCCGGCCCTAGCAATACCGCCGTCCCATTCACGTCAGCCGCGAGCAGCATACCCCTGGACTCCACTCCTCGAATAGTGGCAGGCGCAAGGTTCGCCACGACGACGATCTGCTTCCCAACCAGATCCTCCGGCGCGTACCACTGAGCGATCCCTGCGACGACCGGGCGCTGCTCGGCGCCAAGATCCACGGTCAACTGAAGAAGCTTGTCCGCGCCGGGGACTCGATCAGCGGCAGTGATTGTGCCTACCCGGAGCTCCATCTTCTTGAATTCGTCAAAGCTGATCTGCTCCACTTTTTCCTCCTCTTTCGGCGGCTGAGTGATCGCCTTCATATCAATCCTGGGGAATATCGGCTTCGGCTCGCGGGTCTGGGTGCCGGGCCTCAGCTTGCCCCACATACCGGCGTCCATCCAGGTCTGCTTTGGGAGCGGCTCCTCGATCCCCAACTGATTCCAGATGATGCCCGAAACCGAGGGCATGAACGGCTGGACGAGGATCGCCGTCGCCCGAACCGTCTCCAGCGCGGCATAGAGGACGGTGTCCAGCCGGGCTGCGCATGACTCGTCCTTCGCCAGCTTCCAGGGGGCCTGTTCCTCCATATACTTATTCGCCCGCCCGACGAGGGTCCAGATCGCCCCCAGCGCCTCGCTGAACTGCAGCCGGTCCATATAACCCGCCACTTCCTCGGCAGTTGAGGTCACGAGGTTCTCCAGGATTCGGGCACCCCGATCCTCCAAATCCGGCTTCGGGATGATGCCATTCCGGTGCCTTTGGAGCAACGGGAGAGTCCGGTTCAGCAAATTGCCCAAATCATTCGCGAGGTCGGCATTGAACCGCCCTACGAGCGCGGGTATGGAGAAATCGCCGTCGAGCCCGAAGCTCACCTCACGCATGAGAAAGTATCGAATAGCATCCACGGCGACATCGAACTCAGCGCCCGACATCTGAGCCAGATCTTCGGCTAGTTTGATCGGCGAAATGACATTACCCCTAGACTTGGACATCTTCTCACCTTCCATTGTCCAGAATCCGTGACCAAAGATCTTCGCCGGCAGAGGCACTTCCAGTCCCATGAGCATCGCAGGCCAAAACGTGGAATGGAAACGAACGAAGATATCCTTCCCAACCAACTGGACGTCCGCCGGCCAGGTGCTGGCGAACAACTCGTCGTCCAGCAGGTATCCGGCAACGGTAAGATAGTTAAGGACGGCATCGAACCAGACGTAGATGACCTTGTCGGGGTCGCCGGGGACGGGAATCCCCCAGCCGTAAGCCGCCCGAGTGATGCAGGCGTCTCTCAGGCCGGCTTTGATGAAGCTCACGACCTCATTCTTGCGGAACTCAGGACCGAGGAAGTCGGGATGCCCCTCGATGTATTCCAGAAGGCGGTCGGCATACGCAGAGAGCCGGAAGAAGTAGTTCTCCTCCTCGACCCAGCGCACGGGCCTTCTGCACTCGGGATTCGGGCACAGGCCACCCACAACCTCAGTCTCGCGGAAGAAGGTCTCGTCTGAGACGCAGTACCAGCCCTTGTAGACATCCTTATAGATGTCCCCTCGGGCCATGAGCTTCTTGAAGGCCTCTTCGGTGACTTTGCGATGACGGGGCTCTGTGGTACGGATGAAATCGTCGTAGCTGATGTGGAGCTTGTTCCAGGCCTCCACCCACCTTGGAACGATGCTATCTACGAACTCCTGCGGAGTGACCCCCTGCTCTCGTGCGGCTTCCGCGACCTTGATGGCATTCTCATCCGTTCCTGTAGAGAAAAGGACCTTGCAGCCCTGGAGGCGCTTGAACCGCGCCATCACGTCCGCAGCGATGGCCTCGGAAGCGCTTCCGACATGCGGGATGTCAGTGACATAATAGATAGCGGTAGTGATGAAAAAGGTCTTGTCGGACACAAATCCTCCCGATTCGTAAGTCGGACAGGTCTGACAGGTCCGACCGATCGCTCAATGGCATCCTGCGCAGCTCGATTTGCGGCAGCCGCCGCATTCGGCTTTCGAGCCGCCGGAAACGCCCTTTGCGTAAAACGACGAAATCAGCTTTCGGACGTCATTGCCCTGGCAATGCGGGCAGGCGATGCCATCCGTGCCTGCGCTCATGCCGCACAGTTTCTCGAATCGCTCTTTGCACTTCGCGCACTCAAACTCGTATATGGGCATGACTTAGCTGTTTTCAACCTCATCATCGGAGTCGAATTCCGGCTGTGCGTCCGTTTCGGCCTCGGAGTTCGGGCAGGCGTCACATTGCCCCGGGCACGAGTTCCAGCCCTCAAGACTCTCGACCGCGAACTGGGCCACGTTCCCATTTTCCAGCTCAACGGCCAGGGTCCGCTTCATGACATTTGTCTCCACGACCTTCCCCTGCCCCTCGGGCGTCGTGACGACAGCGCCGATAGTGGGGAAGCTGGACTTCATCTCCTTGTACATCGGATACTCGTACTTCAGGCAGCACATGAGCTTGCCGCAGATGCCCGAGAACTTGAGCGGATTCAGGAACAGGCTCTGCTCCTTAGCCATTTTCATCGAGACAGGTTCGAAATCGCTGAGAAAAGATGAGCAGCACAATGCACGGCCGCAAGGGCCCATACCGCCGAAGAGCTTCGCCTCGTCCCGGACCCCTACCTGGTGAAGCTGGACTTTCGTGCGAAGGGTGCTCGCCAAGTCTTTGACCAATTCTCGAAAATCTACTCTCGAATCGGCCGAGAAATAGAACGTTACCTGCGAGCCGTCGAAGCAGTACTCGGCGTCGATGAGCTTCATCGGCAGGTTGTGGCCCTGGATCTTACGCTGGCAGGTTGCGTAAGCGTTCTTCTCGCGATTGCAGTTCGACTCTTCCTTGCGGAGGTCGGAATCGGTCGCCTTCCGAACGACCTTCCTGAGGGGCGGGACGATCTCCTCATCAGGGACTTCCCGCGGCTCGATCATGATCTCGCCGAACTCGATGCCTCTGGAGGTCTCGGCGATGACTGCATCGCCTTCCTTCAGATCCAGGCTGTTCGGGTTGAAATAGTAGACCTTGCCGGCCTTCTTGAAACTAACGCCAACTACAATTGGCATAATGATGACCTCTAATGCGTAATACGTAATGAGTAATCCGTAAGGCTGGTCCGATTACGCATTACTCGTTACTCGTTAGACTCTGATCATTTGCCCAGCTTCCTCTTGATCCGATCCCGGAGGCCCGGCTTCTTCGCTTCAGGGCGGGAGGATCGCTTGGAAAGCTCTTCGATCTTGCGGGCCGAGTTCTCCATCGCCGACTGCGGCACCTCCGGATGGGACAACGCCGACCTCGCCAGCAGTGATGCGGCGATCTCCGATTCGGGCAAGCCCAGCTTCTTGTACTTCTCTATCAGATCCAGAGGAACAGGCTCTTTACGTTTTGCCAGTTCTTCCGTGAATTCGGATAGAATCTCCTCGGACATGGGTTTCCTCTTTTCCACCCAGCATTTGGAGGCGCTCGGCCTCCGAGAGCCGATTCAGCACCTCGGCACGAAGCGAAACCAGCCCCCTGTGGAGGAGCGACCTCACCGCCCCGTCCGACCGATGCATGGCCTGCGCGATCTCTTGGTAAGCCATCTCGCCGGAAAACCTGTGGACAATGACCTCTTGCTGATCAACCGGCAGGTTAGCGATCGCCGACCGCACGAGCTGCTGGACCTCTTGCTTCTCAACCAACTCGTAGGGGGATGGCTTCGTGTCCTCGATACTTTCGAGGAAGGTCCGGACTCCATCGGCAGTCTGAGCATCCAGGGACACTACCTGATGGGATGACTTATCCCGACTGAGGTCAATGCAGAGATTGACCGTGATCCGGTAGAGCCATGGATATACGCTGTCGCCTGACTCGAACCTGTACTGCTTCAGGCTCTGGAACGCCCGGCACCAGGTCTCGGAAGCAATATCCTCGGCGTCGTCTGCATTATTCGTTTTTAGGTATGCCAGGCGGTAGACCTTGGCATAGTATCGGCGGTGAAGCGCCTCGAAAGCCGCGTTGTCGCCTTCGACGAACTTGGATACCAGCTCGCGATCGCTCTCGGCCTCAAAGGGCATCTTGGCCCCCTCAATTGCTCGTGACAGGGCATTCTAGCACAATTTGAGCCGCAGAATCAAGGAAAGAGACAGCTTGGTATGATGTGGAGGGAGACAAAGGCAGGCTGCCTCAGGGCAAAAAGTTCGTCCTCACGCCGCAATCGATTACTTGGAGAGCACGGATACGGTATCCCAGCCCAGAATTCTTTCCTTATTCAGCAGCAGGCCGGTTATGTACAGCCGCGAATCACCAGCAGAAATGCCCATTTGATCGGCTGAGAAGTGGAGCAGGAGATCAGTCAGCCCGTCTGAGCTGACGTCCTCCCAATGGCCTTTGCCGTGGATCTCAGTTGCCCTTGCCGGGCCAAAGACTACGCTGGCCGGGTCAATGTCTCTTGCGTCGAAATCGGCAGTGCTCAGGATTGCGGCGGATACCCGCCGACCTGACCAGAGGCGAATAATGTTATTGAGCTCACCAGGGATTATATCAAGCTGTACCGGTATTGGGATGTACTCGTATGCTCCCATGTCAGGCAATGCTCCGTTGCCGTCGCCGTCTACAGGTCGGGGAGTGCTCAACATGTCTTCCGGCGAGTATTCGCTGGAGTTGCCCGCATCAATGCAGGGCGAATCCCCTCTTAAACGGTAGTCGCCTGCGAGCGCATTCTTGAAATGCGGATCGGCGGAGATGTTGCCGTCTACTCCGATGGGGCTGGTAGGGAATCCGATGTAATCGCCATCCACATTTCCATAGCAGCAGTTATTCAGAAAGACAGTACGTAACTCATAGCGAAGGCCTTCGGAGTTGTAAGCCAGGATGTTATTCAAAACTCTGTCGCCGGAACACCAATCGAGCAGGCTCCCTTTGGAATTTCCGACAAAGGTATTGTTCATAATGGTCGCAGTGCAAGAGGCGGTGCTAATGGCACTGCCTGACCACTCGCTCGTGTTGTTGGTGAGGACATTGTCGGAAATCAGCATGCAAGAGCCGCCGACATAGATGCCGCCTCCCCTGGTGGCGGCGCTGTTCTCAGTGAACACATTGTGGCAGACCAGGGGAGAACGGTAATTGCGGCAGAACAACCCGCCGCCCTCGAAGGCTTGCCCATTCTTAATGGTGAATCCGTCTAGAACGCTGGTAAGGTAACCGATACCTGTCATGGTTACCACTGTTCCGGAGTGCTGACCGTCGAGGATGGTGTTGTTAGCCGTCCAATCTCTTTGATCTCTGGCCGTCTCTGTTCCGGCAAATCCGCCATAGAGGTAAACGTACGCAGGAATCGTGACACGCTCGGGATATGTGCCGGCCTTGACCCAGACCTCTGTGGGCAAACCATTGACAGCATCAATGCCCGCCTGCACGGTTTGCTTGGCATCTGCCCAGGAGAGGCCGCCGTTAGCGTCATTGCCCGCCTGGCTGACATAGATAATCCTGGGAGCAACGGTCCTTGCGAGACCGTCCGATTCGTCCGCCCCCATATCAATGTGCTCTCCTTGAATGCGCTCTTGTCCATCCATGTCCAGCGATGACGAGGCATACGCATCGTCGCCCCTATTGACACAGGGCGAATCGGGCTGAATATGCAGCTCGGCATACTGAACACTTGCCAGCAAAGGATCCGCCGAGATATTTCCATCAGTGCCTGTTAGATCGGGCAAGTCCACATAATTGCCGGTGGTGTTGCCGTAAACACAATTGCTGTGTATCGTTGGTGTGCTGCTGGGTCGCTTGCCGATACCGGTGGAGCAGAAGGCGACGATATTGTTCGAGATGACGGGAGAAGAAGAATCACCACAACAGATCCCGCCTCGGAGGAATGTGCCGCTATTACCGACGATCGTATTGTTGGCGATTGTCGGGGAGGCGAAATCTGCTTCTATTCCTCCGCCATTTGAAGCGCCGTTCCCTATTATGCTGTTCCCGGCGATCACCGCCGGGGAGTAGGATTGACATGCGATTCCTCCGCCACTGTAAGCGGTGTTCCCGATGATGCGATTGTTTGCAATGATCGGCGCACTATACCATGAGACGTGGATGGCGCCTCCGGCGCTAACCGCCGTATTATCCGAAATCAGGTTATCCGAGATGGTCGGCGAGCAATGCTCACTCATGGATATCGCTCCACCAAACCCGTTTTGGTTACTCTCATTCCTGGCACTGTTTTTGGTAATCACGTTATGCGTAATGGTGGGAGAGGAATAGTTGTAGCATAATATCCCAGGGCCTTCATAAGCAACATGCCCGGAAATAGTATTGCCAGCGATCGTTGGGGACGAGTTGTCGCAGTAGATCCCTCGGCCATTGTTGTTCTTGATCATATTCCCGACAATGACTGGCGAAGAATCGCGGCAGTAGATACCTGCGGCAGATGTACCAGTGCCAGTGGCGGTATTGCCAGTGATGATGTTGTTGGCGATGGTTGGCGAAGAAGCAGAACAGGATATCCCCCCAATGGAGGCAGACTTGCCATTCTTTATGGTAAAGCCGTCTATTCGGGTATCAGTGGTGACCATAAATGATGAGACGGCACTATTCAACTGCTGGGGGTTGATGATCGTCTCAAAGGAATCGTTGGCAGGTCTGGGGAACATCGGTCGTTGGGACAGGTCGGTTTCATCGCCCTCAAAACCCCCGTATAGCCTGACGCCGATCTTGAGGTTAACCCGCTCCAGATACTCTCCGGCAGCCACCCAAACCTCATCGCCGGAAACAGCAGCAGACACGCCTGAACGGATCGTGGCCCTGGCGGTTGCCCAACTTAACCCATCGTTGGCATTATTGCCACCGTTCTTATTCACATAGATTGTGCGTGCAAAGCAAAGGGATGCAGAGAATACAAGCAGTATGCAGATAAGGATCAGGACTTGTCGTCGAGAGGTAGGCATGCCAACGGCCTCCTTGTTGGATTTAGCAGATGCGGTTGATTGCTTTTCCGATTATAGCACATTATGCCGGATTGTCAACCACTTTTTGGTGTCGCCGCATCTGGAATTCCGCATTCCGCAATCCCCACTCCGCACTTTTTACGGCCATGGAAAACTTGGCGTGGGGGCACCGGTGGCGGCGGAGATGAGGGTCCAGACGACCGCCATCCCGAATTCGCCCAGGACCATGCCCAGGAACCAGGGGCGGGCCCTCATGTAGAACCGCATCCCTCCATATCGGAGGAACAACCCCTTGATCACCCAGGCCATGAAGCATGAGAACCAGAAGACAGTGGTGGTCCAGGATACGCAGAGCGCGTAGCCCAGGGGATGGAGCGGCCACCAGGGGAACATCGCCCTCATATAGGAGAGGAAGATGGTGAATACAATCCCGACGCCGAAGAAGACCGGCGCCTGCCAGCTTCTGACGCCGGCCCATTGCATATGCGCCTGATACTCCCAGAAGCCGAGCATATTGCTGCCGCCGTAAATCCAGTAGTAGAGAGTGTTACCACCTCGGTGATACGGCAGCCAAATCTGGATGACGCAGGCAATCACCAGGGCCGCAACTACTCCGATAACGAATATCGGTAGGAAGGACCGCCGCCGGACATTCGCGCCATCGGAGATCTTCAGGCCGTCGAGGAAGCCGGTCAGCAGCAGACCTCGCTGGTCGCGGAGGAAATGAGTATCCAGGAAGGCGAGCATGGTCATGTTCGCCGGGCCAAGCGAATGGACAGGAGCAAACAGGCGGTAGAGATCCATAGGCCTGAACGTGGTTTCGGTCATGAGCATGCCGGCTTCGGCCGTGCTTCGGGCCATCACGAGGGCGATGATGAATATGAAGACGCCGAACTCCAGGAGTGCAACCCAGGGCGACATCCCCGCGAGCACGCACCAGCCGACGCTCGCCAGGAGGCAGATTATCAGCCCCCAGAAAGCCACACTGTAGGGCATGAGTTCCTGGGAGTCATCCACCTTCTCGCGGAACAATGCTGCCTTCAGCACTTTTTTTAGATGCGGCGCGGAGACATACACGAGGTAGCCCGCCAGCACGAGATATGCGCCCACAGTCTGATAGCTGAGGAAGAGAGGCGCTCCGTACATCGGCATGGATTCGGGTTCCATATTGAACGAGGTGGCGATCACGTCCTGAATCCTGGCAAAGAGCGTGAAGAACCAGATGGAAAACAGCAGCTCGGACGGAAGCAGGTAGAAGAATCCAATGGCCGCGAACGAGAAATAGACCGGCGTGAAGTACATTCCCTTCCACGGCGGGTTGACCAGAAAGTCGTTCAGGACCTTGCTGAGGGCGATCTCGGGGATATTCGGATACCAGTTGTGCAGGCCGTTGAAGCCGAAGACCAGCACCGGCAGGAGCATCCCTCCCCAAAGCAGGCGGTTCTTAAGGAGCGGGCTTGCCTGGTCGTCGCGCACCAATTCCAGGGCAGGCTGGACAAGTGGAAATGAGAGTTTCTCATTGTCAACCCACTGCCGGCGGAGGATGGT
>Ga0307380_10001686_pt1 | contig 32106 bp, 27 predicted proteins | sample UN3MG_FD_202239 | JGI IMG/M metagenome (GOLD analysis project Ga0307380, IMG submission 202239) | Soil microbial communities from Risofladan, Vaasa, Finland - UN-3 | ecosystem: Environmental > Terrestrial > Soil > Coastal area > Acid sulfate soil | place: Finland: Risofladan, Vaasa | collected...
CCACGGGTCATCAAGAAATACTCGCCACAGCTTGCGGCCAAGATTCCCAAAGATGCGAAAGCGACGGCCGCGTTCGACCCGATAAGGTCAGTCGCCGAATTATCGCCCAAGCCGCTTTTCATTATTGCGAACGAGAATGATGCGCTTTGCCCCGCTGATATGGCCCGGAATCTCTATAAGAAGGCAAGGATTCCCAAATATCTATGGGTGGCGCCCGGGACAGAGCATATCGGCGCCAAGGACGTTTTTTCGATGGAGTACTGGGCCAAAGTTGGGGAGTTCTTTGACCACTGGCTCGCTGGGGCGAGGGCGGCAAATTTCGAAGTCGCGGGAAAGGTCAAGTCGCTTCCCGACGGCGAGTTTGAGGTGAGGCTTCGGCTGAGCAATATCGGCGACGTGATGAGCGAGGATGTTCCCGTGGCCATCATAATTGAGACCGAGGCGGGCGAAGTGTGCAAGAACGTCTATTTCCCGGAGAAAAGGCTGCTCTCGTTCAAACTCGATTCAAAGCCGTTGAGTTTCAGGGCAATGCGATTCTTTCACGTCAAACGCAGCGGCGACGGCTGGGAGCTCTTGCCCGGCTAGGCCCAATACTGTTCACTTAAGGGTCTCCGTGAAATCCTGAGCCTCGACTCGAGGCGCCGCAGCGATGACGAATAGGATACCTGCTAGTACTGCGTTTCACTGCTCGAGGATTCCGCCTGCACGGCGTGACTCTTCAGGAGCCGCCGAGCACAGAGCCGCATCACACGCGGGCATGTGTCGAGGGCGATGACAGGGATGATACTTGCCGGCGCGAACGTCTTCGAGGCGGTCTCCATACAGGTAGTCGTTTTCTATCTGCTTCTCTGCCAGGCGACGGTTGTCGCCACGATCGTCTCTTACCTTGCAGGCAGGCAGTTTTTCTGCAGCGACCACACGCTTCTCGCTTAAGGCCAGGGAACGTCCAGAACACCGGACTATGGCCCCGTCCGCCTCGGCAGCAGCTGCCCAATGCGTTCTGGGGTAGAGAGGGTCTCGGGAGCGGAGGCTCTCCGCTGGCAATGGTCAGAAGATGATCCACGAGGGCGACCAAGAAACACTAAGAAGAAGCTTGGCATCCCCTCATGTCTTTCGTGGACAGTCTGTTCGGTTGGAGGATGCGCCATGCCAATCTGTGAAATCTGCGTCATCTGTGGACCCTTTCCTATGCGGGCAAGAAGGCCAAGCCGCCGCACTCCAAACGGACCCTCGTCGTGCCCGACACCCCATCAATGTGATTATTGGGGAGCTTGCTGGCGATTGACTCACACCACGCTTCGCCCTATATTCTGCTCCAAAATAAACCTAAGCACTGACTGTTCGATCTCTTTCAATCTCTGGAGCGTGAGAGTAAGGCAATGAAGGCGAGAACATTCCCGGGTGGGATACATCCGCTCGAAAACAAATACCTAACCGAGAAGAAGCCTATCGAGCGGGCTGCGGCGCCGGAGCTCGTAGTGATCGCGATGTCTCAACATATCGGTGCACCATGCAAACCCATCGTCAAGGTCGGCGACGAGGTGAAGATGGGGCAAAAGATCGGCGAGGCGCAAGGTTTCGTATCGGTGCCGGTCCATTCGAGCGTGTCCGGCAAGGTCAAAGCGATCGGCCCGTTCCAACACCCGCTTGGCAATGTGCAGCCGGCGATAACCATCGAGAACGACGGGAGGGACGACGCGGTCGATCCCATGCAGCCGCTCGATGACATAAGGGACGTGGAGCCGAAGAAGCTAATCGGGCGCATCTGTGAGCTCGGCGTTGTGGGAATGGGCGGGGCGACGTTCCCGACGCACGTGAAGCTATCGCCTCCAAGAGAAAAGCCGATCGATACGGTAATTCTGAATGGAACAGAGTGTGAACCATACCTGACCGCCGACCACCGGCTGATGCTCGAGCATCCCACACGGATAATCAATGGCTTCAAGGTCGTGGTCCGTGTTCTCAACGCAAACCGGGCCATAATCGGCATCGAAGCCAACAAGCCCGATGCGATCGAGGTGATGCGACAATCGCTGAACGGTTCGGGCAACATCGAGGTGTTCAAGCTCTTGGTCAAATACCCACAAGGTGGCGAGAAGCAGCTGATCAAGTCGCTTCTGGACCGCGAGGTGCCGCCGCCGCCGGGGCTTCCGATGGATGTTGGCGTGGTCGTTCAAAACGTGGGGACTGCGGCGGCGATTGCGGATGCTGTGTTCGAGGGTAGGCCGCTCATCGAGAGGGTAACCACGGTGACCGGAAGCGGCGTCAAGGACCCCAAGAACCTGTTGGTGCGTGTGGGGACGCTAGCGTCGCAGCTGATTGAGCAGTGCGGCGGCTACAATGGCGAGATCGGCAAGATCATATTTGGTGGGCCGATGATGGGCATAGCGCAGAGCACAGACCGGGTTCCCGCCTGCAAGGGCACCTCTGGCGTGCTGGTGCTAACCAAGGACGATACCACAATCCGAGAGCCCGACCCATGCCTCAGATGCGGCAGATGTGTCCAGGCCTGTCCAATTCACCTCAGGCCGTATCTACTCGGAGCGCTCGTGGAGAGCGAGCGCCTCGACGACGCCGAGGCTGAGTCGGTGCTCGACTGCATCGAATGCGGCTGTTGTGCGTTCGTGTGCCCCTCATCCCGGTGGCTGGTTCATCTTTTCAAAAGTGCCAAGGCGCAGATCATGGCCAAAAAACGCAAGAAATAGCACCGATGCTGACCAAATGTTCAAGGGACAAGAGGCTGTCCAGGAGGGCTTGAAGTGAAATTCTTCGTCGATACCGCTGACGTTTCCCAAATCAGAAGAGCGAGGGAGATGGGACTCGCAGATGGCGTAACAACCAACCCGTCTCTGGTCTCAAAGACTGGCCGAGCCTTTAGGGAGACCCTTGCCGAGATCTGCGAGATCGTCCGGCCTGGCCCTGTCAGTGCCGAAGTCATAAGCCTCGAGGCGGACAAAATGGTTGCCGAGGCGCGGCGGCTTGCCAAGATAGCGGACAACATAATCGTCAAGGTCCCCATGACCAGCGACGGAATGAAGGCAGTTCGCATCCTTCAGGGCGAGGGCATAAGAACCAACGTAACGCTGATCTTCTCCGCCAATCAGGGCCTTTTAGCATGTAAGGCCGGCGCCTCGTTCATCTCGCCCTTTATAGGGAGGCTTGACGACATCGGCCACAACGGTATGGAGCTAGTTGCCGAGCTGCTTGAGATAAGGGGCAATTACGGCTTTGAGACCCAGGTCATAGTCGCCAGCATTCGGCACCCAGAGCACGTCAAGCAGGCGGCTCTCTTGGGCGCGGACATCGTAACCATACCATTTGCGGTCATGGAGAAGCTCTTCCGGCATGCGCTTACTGATGTCGGCATCGAGCGTTTCCTCGCCGACTGGGAGAAAGTCCCCGACAAGAGCTTCTAGTCTATGGTCGCAATTTCCCATAATAAACGGTATAAGTTGAAACGGAGGGCTTGAGAATATGAAGTCTGTCAACTCAATGGTCTTCTGCCTTGTTCTGTTGTGTGCATTCATGGCGGCTCATGTGGGGGAAGGCTCGGACGCTAAGATAACAAACTATCGCAACTGGGATTTCATCGTTGACGTTGCCTCGAGAGGGAACGTGATTGCCGTCGGCACTATGTGCGGCGCTCTGGTTTTGAATGAGGGACAGGTTACTTTGCTATCCACGGACAATGCGGTTATGGGATTCAGCCAAGTAGGCGCTGTTGATGTCGCGCCCGACGGGAGCGTCTGGATAGGCGGATGGGGGCTCTGTCGATACTCTCAGGGAGAGGTCCTCAATTACCCCCTGTTTGACAGCGCCTATACTGTTGCCGCCATCTCGAGAGACGAGGCCTGGGTAGTAGGCTCCATGCCTGGGAATTATGATGACTATCTGTTCCACGTAAACGCAGCAGAAGTGAAGCCAGTTGAGATTGATGGGTACCCGGATGAACTCATCTTTGACGGATTCGGGAACGTATTCTGTTCCGCCGATGGATGGATCTTCTGGTATGACACCAAAAGCGGCTCGTTTGTTGAGTGTCCTGGGTTTGACGTTGACTTCTACGTATTCGCGCGAGACGCATCAGGCTTTGCCTATGTAGCTTCAGAGGACGGTCTTTGGCGCTTCGACGGAGATCAATGGCACCAGATTGCCGACGGAACGGTCTGGGCGCCATTCCCGTACGGCCCCAGCGGTTTCTCGTTCGCAGAGGACGGCACGCTGTGGGCCTACGCAGGCGCCGGGTTGCTCCGGCGCGACGAGCAGAGCGGCCAGCTCTTCACCGAGGGGTGCGGGATAAACCTGGTATTTGAGTATGACGACGATAGCACATGGCGGAACGGCGTCAGGGGAATCGCGGCGCTAGAGGGCACCCAGATGGTTGTAGGCACGCGGTCCGACGGCCTGCTTGTTTTCGATGGCCACCAGTTCTCACACGTCGGATTCGGCGACGGTCCGCCGGACAACATCATAACGGATTTGGTTGAGGACTTCCGCGGCCGGATGTGGGTCGGTGAGAGCGGCGCTTTTGGCATCGGTTGTTACGATGGCGCTGCTTGGGATTATTTTGACCCAGAGGGCGTCTTCAGCTGGTTTGAGGTGGCCGCGACATGTGTGGACACCAACGGCTCGATTCAATTCTTCGAGTACCCAGGAAGACTGATAAGCTTCGATGGCGCTGAGTTCTTGGTTCAGGAGGGATACGACCACGGCGTGACGGACTGCGTTGGGGTTCAAATGGAGCCTGCGGCAGATGGCGAGCTCTGGGTGAGCCTCGAAGGGTCTGACTTCTACGACTTTTCAGGTGCAGCGCGGATACGAGGAGATGATTGGGAGCTATTCCCAACCTATGACCTCTTCCCCGGACGCGCGGTCAGTTTTGGGCCCGCCCAATTCGGTTGTGGCACCCATGCCAAGACCAGCGGTGATCGGGGAAGGGCCCCGACAATTGTAATGGCGCCGGACAACCGCGTCTGGCTCATCCTGGGCAGCGTTATTAGGACGTTTGACGGCCGGAATTGGGGCGGCGGCTCTCTTCCGACTCCCGTGCCATTCGCCCAGTCCGACGTTTCTGGCGCCGTGTTTGACGTTGAAGAACGGCTTGTTTTCTTCACGGCGCAGGGCGTCTTCCGGTCAGACGGAGAGTGTTGGACGCAGCTCTACGAGGAGTCCGCGTTGAAGGGGACGATCGATGCGGATGGCGCAATCTGGTTCATCGGATTTGACCAAATGTGGAAATTCGAGCTCGTCTCGATCAAGCCCGACGGGACGGTGATAACGTTAGACGAAACCGATGGACTGGCCGACTGTAATCTGCTCTGCGTCACTGTCGATCATAACGGCGACAAGTGGGTCGGCACAACCGGTGGGCTTTCTCGCGTCGAGAACGACGGCCCTGCACAGCAATCGCTTCAGCTCTCGACCAGCGTCAACCCGCAAGGCGTCTTGACCCTGAGCGCGCAGCTCACCAACGCCGGAAGGATCATTCCTGTCTCGCTGTGGCTCGCCTGCCAATATAACGGTCAGTTCTACTACTACCCCGATTGGGGCCAGACGCCGACTCCGGTCGATCTCACGCTCAGTGCCTCCTCCATTCAACCTCACGTGCTGCTGAACATCGACACGAGTTCTCTCCCGCCCGGTGACTACACGTTCTACGGCGGCGTCAGCCTCCTCGGCGGCATGGACTTGCTTATCGGCGCCCGAGGCAACAAGATCGCCGTCGCGACATATTCATCACCAGTCTTGTGAAGATCGGAATATCCTCGAACAGCCCGCCGGGTTTCGATTCGTGCTATGCCAGCAATTCCTACCCAATACGACACGGTGTTTGCTGGGACAACCTTATCGAGGGAGCAAACAGCGCTATGGAGCGCATGTGTACGGGCCATGGATGAGACTGTGAAAACTGCTGTGCCCGTAAGGCAGAAATATGTAACCTCAATCGTAGCTGATTTGTTTTCCACTAGGAGCTGGGGAATGATCGTCTCTCCTACAGCTGTCTTTTGGAACTTAACGGAGTGACATCAAGGAGCCGGTCTAAATGCCGATTTTTGAATACCATTGCGACGATTGCGGGAGGGATTTCGAGGCGCTCGTCTCCCCAGGCGAGCAGGTATCTGAGTGTAAACATTGCCGAAGCGAGCACATAAGACGGCGCTTTTCATCCTTTTCAACCAGAACTGACACATACACCTCATCAAACCGAGACTCTGCCATAACCTCGAGCTGCGCCTCCTGCAATTCAGGCCACTGTTCCACATGCCACCACTGACGCAATGTCCCATGACCGAATCGACAGCATCGTTTTCGACATGGACGGGACGGTTGTGCTGGCCCGGGACATCGCCATCCAATCTGTGCACCAGGGCACAAGAGAGATGTTTCTAGAGCTCGGCATCGACGCTGAGCTCCCTACCAGAGAGAGAATCCTCGACAGCATAGGGAAGCCATCGCCTGAGTACTTCGCCTCGCTATTCCCCGATCTTGAGCCCTCCGTCAGAAGCAGAATCCAGCAGCGAATATATCAACTTGAGGCGAAGCTCCTCGCCGAAGGGGCTGGGTCCTTCGCGCCCGGCGCGCCCGGCGCGCTTGTCAAGCTGCGTCGGATGGGCCTCAAACTTGGCCTCGCCAGCAACTGCGGCATGGGGTTCCTCAAAGGCAACATCGACGCGTTCGGGCTCGACAAATACTTCGACATGGTCCTATGTAGCGGCATGCGTGGCTATCCGCCTAAGGCGGCTCTGCTGAAGGAGATACTCGCGGAGTTTGGCTCCAAAAGGGCAATGATGGTCGGCGATAGGTGTTACGATATCGAGGCCGCAATTGAGTGCAAGATGATCCCGGTGGGCGTCCATTACGGCTACGGCGCTCCGGGTGAGCTTCAAGGAGCAGAACTTCTCATACAAGACCTCAACGAGCTGCCCAATATGCTTGACGGCTCCAAGTCTAAAAGCCAACTCACCGGAGACCCCAATGCGAGTTGAACGTCTTACGGTGGGACCCCTCGACGTCAACTGCTATATCTTATGGGACGACACCTCGCATGAGGCGATAATCATCGACCCCGGAGCGGAGCCCGACCGCATACTCGACACCATCAGGAGCATCGGGCTTACCGTCAAGATGATCGTCAACACTCACGGCCATGTTGACCACACAGGCGCAAACAAGGAGATCAAAGAAGCGCTCGGCTGTCCCATATTGATGCATCAAGACGACCTTTATCTCCTGAACGACGAATGTGGCATTCCAATTGCGGAGCTGATCGGCGCCTCGACCTCGCCGCCCCCCGATCGAACGCTTGTAGATGGCGAGAAGCTCAGATTGGGCAAGACCAATATCGAGATCATTCACACACCCGGCCACACGCCGGGCAGTGTGTGCCTTCTTGCAGACGGAACTCTCTTTACAGGGGACACGCTCTTTGTCTCCGCCCTCGGCCGAACCGACCTTCCAGGCGGTTCACAGAGCCAGCTTCTGGAGTCGATCAGACAGCGCCTTCTGATCCTTCCCGACGACACAATTGTCCTCCCAGGCCACGCCTACGGCCCCCCACAATCGACTATCGAGCAAGAGCGCCAAACAAATCCCTTCTTAGCGTAGGAGGCTCGTATCCGATGACCAAGACCTCCACGCAATCAAACTCCTTCCCCGAAGCACCCCAATAATCAGATTGACCGTTCGCGAAGTTGTCTGTTGCAGTTACTTAACACGTAGATAGAGGAGTTCATGTTGCAGTCCGAACTGGTGCCTCCTTCACCTGCCGGGTGGAAATGAGGGACCGAGGCTGCAATCCCCGACAGGGGATACCGTGGGTAGCCGTGCGTGCAACGCAACGGGAGGGTTATCATAAGGAGCTCTCCTTATTACCGTCAGGCTGCGCCTGCGGCTACCCGTGGTGTGCCCTTTCGGGCAAAATCCCATGCGCCCCATCCCCGAGGCGGCCACAACATTCCCCTCTTCAATCTGATTATTCGGGAGCAATTTGGCCCTTGATATTCTAGCAGGCAATCATTATATCTATATTGAGGCGCGCTGGCCGGTCCGCACGTGCGCTTTTGGGTTTGACGCTGCCAAGATCTCGCTATGAATAGGCTGCAAAAGCTCTAGAAGGGAGGAGTTAGCGATGAGAAGATTTCTTGTTGCGGTCTTGTTGGCGGGCATTTTAGGACTGCCTTCGTGCTCGCCGGCGATGAAACTAGAGACGTTCACGAACATCAATGTCATCACGAAAGCGATACTTGTTGACGGCCCGTTCGTCTGGGCAGGGACGGACGGCGGCCTAGTCCGGTGGTGCATGCCAAATGGCTCAAGCGACAGATTCACGACGTCAGAAGGCCTCGCTAGCAATCACGTTTTCTCTCTTGCCCTCGACCTATCGGGTGGCGTATGGGTCGGCACTTTTGGAGGTGCAAGCAGAAATTACAGAGAGACTTGGTCTAGCTTCGACGGTAATTCGCGCCTCATTAGCCCTAGGGTCGAGGCGGTATTTACATCTAGCGATGGGAGAGTCTGGTTCGGCACGGCCGGCGGCGTTACCGTCTTCGACTGGGAGAGCTTCGAGAGCTACACCGTCCAGGATGGCCTCGCCGACAGCTGGGTGAAGGATATTACGGAATGCGCCGGTATCCTTTATTTCGCGACCACAAACGGAGTATCAGTCTATGACGGCTCGTCTTGGCAAAGAATGAGCACTGACGACGGCCTTCCCAGCAATGACATCAGCTGCTTGACAGCCACTGCCAACCGCCTTTTCATCGGCACCCACGGCTCCGGCGTCTGCCTCTTCGATGGGAACGTGCTGCAGCCCTTCACATCGGATGATGGCATCCAGGGTTCGGTCATCGCTGATCTTTATGCCGACCCGAGGGGCTATGTATGGGCGGCAACCGAGCTTGGTGCCTCCGTCTGGACAGATCCTGGTTGGCTCTCTTTCAACTATCTAGACGGCCTACCCGACGATCAGCTCCTGTCGATCGCGGCCGATGCGGATGGGAACGTTTACATCGGAACGGCAGCAAACGGGCTTTGGTGCTGGTATCAGGACAATGCCTTCTTTCTCACTTCTCCTGAGGGCCTGCTGGACAATCAGGTCCACTGCGTAACTCCTACCTCTGATGGCAGCATCTGGTTCGGCTGTGAGGAAGGGCTCTCAGTCCTCCAAACGGACGGGCTTTGGCAGTCATATCGCGATGTTGCAGGCAGGACACTTGGGAAGGTCAACGCGATCGTTGAGGCCCCGGGCAGCCAAGTCTGGCTGGGCACCGACCTGGCGGGGCTTGCCCACTTTGACGCTGGTCACTGGTCTTCGCTCAACTCTGACGATGGTCTTTGCAGCAACACTGTGCATTCGCTCGCCATCCTTGGGGACGTACTGTTGGCTGGGACCGCCGAAGGCCTGTCTGCTTATGACGGAGCGAGATTCTACTCCCTGACCGCTGATGATGGCTTGCCGTTTGCGTCAATCGACGTGCTCGCTATCGATCCTGAGGGAAGGGTCCTGATGGGAAACAACTCCACCGAAGGAGGCCTCGTCATCCTGCAAGGCTCACAATTGACACATTACACGGTCGATGACGGCCTACCTTCCAACGGCATTTATTCAATAAATGCCGACCGACAGAGCGTTGTCTGGATCGGCACCAACCTAGGAGCAGTTCGCTGGGACGCTGAGGGAATCACCACGTTCGGCAGGGCGGAAGGGCTTGTCAACTTCGTAGTAACAGCAATCACCTATGACCCTTCTGGAGACGTTTGGCTCGCAACCGCAGGTGGCGTCTCACACTACGATGGCCAGTGTTTCGAGAACTTCACACAGGCCGAAGGCATAGCGGACAATCGTGTCCAGGACATCACCCTGGGCAACCATGGAGACCTATGGCTTGCGACGCTTGGTGGCGCAACAGAAATACAGTTCGTGTCCGCAGCAGAGCCGCAGATCGATGTCTCTGTCTCAAAACCCAGCTACAGGCCAGGGGAAACTGTCTCGTGTGTCGTCTCGCTGTCAAACCCCGGCCAGACAAGACCCCTGGACATTTACATTGGCCTCATAACCCCAAACGGCGCCTTATACTCCTTCACAGCCGAGGGTCGATGGCTCAAGGACGATGTGAAGCCCTGGGCGCAAGGCATCACAATCCCCTCGGGCGCCAATATGGTCATGGACCCACTGGTATCGATTCATCTGCCGTCATATTATCCCTTGATCGTCGAACCCGGCAGCTACGCGTTCGCGGGCGCGATTTCAGATGCCTCGACCTCGAAATTCATCGGAGCAGCAGCTGTCGCGACCTTCCAGGTTACTGAGTGATAGAAAACTGGGCGGGCCAAGATAGGCCCCGCCGGGACATCTGCGAGGTCGAGTTCAACCAAAGGCAAGCCCTTGACGCTGAGCTCTATGGGGACCTCCAGGCCTGGCAAAAGAGGCGCCATAGAGATGGGGAAAGGTCTTAAAACAGGAGCCAGGGGCAGCCCTGGCTCACCATGACACACGCTCTCGATAACAATAGCCGCCGCACTGCGAAGATCGAGCTCCACGCATTCACTACGGGCCCGCCGTGCGCACCTGTTTTGCCTCAGCAGAAGCTTCAGAGACAAGGAGGTTCTTGCAACGCATCCCTCACGAACATACAATCCTTAATATCCGTTCGTCAGAGAAATCGTGTCCTAAAGAGGGCCCTCAGGAGCCATGTTTCGCAGCTCGAGAATCGCGCTTCTTCTGCTGGCCATCGGCTTCGTCGTCATCCTTGTAGCTCTCTATCCGGAGTGGCAGAAGCTCACAGTCCCAAGTGGGCCCACGGGGTCGGCCCAATCGTTTTCGCTCAAGCCGCCCAAACTGACTACCCAGGAGGGAGGGCCAACAAGCCCAGGCGCTCACCGGCCTCTTGAACTGGTCTGGTCATTCCAAACGCAGCACAAGTGGCAGTATCGCGACCCGTTTCTCAAGAAAGCTGTTGACCAGAGCGGCGGGGCGATCTGCTCCGGCATAGTCGTGGCTCACGACAGGATCTATTTCGGGAGCGAGGGTGGCTTCGTTTACTGCCTCTCGCTGGACGGGAGGCCAGTATGGAGTTTCGAGACGTTTGGCGCCAAGGTAGGCGAGCCTGTCGCCGCCCAGGATCGGCTCTTCTGTGGCTCTGAGGACAACTACCTTTACGCCCTTGCCCCAGAGATTGGAGAACAGCTCTATCGTTTCAACGCGAAGTCGGAGGTCCTGACGACGCCGCTTGTCGTCGGCGATCGCCTCGTAGTTGCTGCGCGGATGGGACGCATCTTCGCCCTCGGGCCCGCATTCGGGAAGGAGCTCTGGGTCTATCGGCATGACCACTTGTTCAAGTCATCTCCCGCAAGCGACGGCAAGACCGTGTTCATTGGCTCCGATTCCGAAGAGCTGCTGGCGCTAAACCTTCTGTCCGGCGAGCTTGAGTGGTCTTTTGACACCAAGAGCGCCGTGCGTTCCACTCCGGTCGTCTGTGCAGGTCGCATAATTGTGGCGTGCTGGGACGGACGTCTCCTCTCGATCTCGGCCTCGACGCATCAGCTGCTGTTTGAGACGCAGCTTCGAGGCTTTGTCAAATCCACGCCTCAGCTGGGCACGGGACGCATCTATGCCTCAACGCTTGACGGTCTTGTGTATGCGCTCTCGGCCACAGACGGGAGTATTCTCTGGTCGGTTAAGTGTGGTGATGTGGTCGAGGCCTCGCCTCTGTTGTCTTCAGACGAGAAGATGCTTTACGTTGGCAACTGGGACGGCATGTTCTACGTTCTGGACGCTGACACCGGACAGATTTTGGCATCGAGAGACCTGGGCTGGATGGTGTCCCGACGGTCAGCGCTAACGCCCGATGGGAGGGTCTTGGTCGGGACCAAATCGGGCTTCATTTACTGTCTTTGGCCTTGAGCTGGCACATTATGGGGCTGAGGCGTGCTCATTTCCCGTGGCTGTGTCCGAGAGGAGGTTCAAGCGCCCAGAAGCCCCGGAACTGATGAAACAGGTCTTTAGGGGCAAGGTCTATGTGGACGGCAAAGAACAACAAATTGACAAAGCAGGAGTAGCTGTTTAAGTTCGATTTACACACTTAATGATGGTAACTCATTGACAATACATCTTTTGTAATAAGGAGGTAGAACTAATGAGGCGTTCGATTCTATGGTCTGCGTTTGTGTGCTTTTTGCTTGCGACGCTCACTTGCCCATCCCTGGGGCAGACGATTCTACCGTCGAGCACGATTATCAATTGGACGGAAAGCTCGTGCCGGGGTTGGGCAGGTTTCGAGGCGCGATACGGGAAGTTCTACGGGGTGGTCGAAGGTGGGCTCGTGATTGGCTCCATCGAGACAGGCGCATATACGGTCTTGACGACCACCCGGGGACTGCCGATGACAAGTGTCCAGAAGGCCTACATCGACGACACGGGCTTGATCTGGACATGTTGCTCGGTTAGGGAGGGCCGCTTGCCGTGGCTGGCATTTGACGGGCTGCGTTGGGTCGGCGTTGGAGATATCGGGCGATTCGGTGTGCTCGATAACCGGGGCGGGATCTGGACCCAATATACGAATGATCTAGCCCATTACCGACTGAGTCCTCCCGGTTGGCCGGACTGCATACACTACGATGCAGGCGATTTTGGCTTTGCCAGATGGCCTTGGTGGTGCGGGGTGGATTCTTCGGGCTCCCTGTGGGGCACACAATTTGGCGAGAGCATGTCTGATGCACCTAGGATATACAGCTTCGATGGGCACGAACTGAAGGTCTATTACACTCCAGTAGATTTCAGACCGTCCGGAGGGGCCGTTGACCGGTTCGGGAATAGATGGTTCATGGGTTGGCCCGGCCACCCGCCGCGGATAGGCCGCTTTGATGGGGAGACGTGGGAGATTTGGGACAGCGAGGACGGACTGCCAGTGGACCAAAGCTGGAGGTGGCAGAGATTCGCGTTCGACGAGCGGCGCCATCCCTGGGTGCTCGGGTACTACTACGAATCCTATCTCGTGGTTGACACGTGCATCACGCACTTCGACGGCAGTCGTTGGCAGGATGTTGGGCTGCCGGATTCTGCCGACTTCTCCCTGTCCAATATAGCGTCGGATGAGGAGGGGACGCTTTTCGCCTTTGGCTCGCTCGGGCGCGCGAGCGCGGTGTTTCGGCTGAGTGATGGAGGTTGGCAGGGTCCGATGACGATTGCTGGGCCTGTGACGAGCTCTGGGCTGTCCTCTGTGTTCGAGGTTGGAGTCGACAGGCAGGATGGGGTCTGGTTTGCCTGCAACTATTACTCGGACGCCATACACGACTGGGGCACGCTCATCACGCATCTAGGCTCCGAGGGCTACACCGTATTTGACGATTTTCGGGATGCCAATGCTTTCTGGTGTCTTAAGGTTGACAATGCAAACAACAAGTGGTTCGGGGGCGGGAGGTTGGTCGTGACGCAGGATATGGAGGATGGGTACTTGGCGTGCACGCCTCCGCACGGGCTGAGGGACATTGCGTTTGGGCCGGACGGGACGGTCTATGTGGCCTGCGTGGGCTACCTGTATAAGATTCGAGATGGCGAGGTAACAGCGGACGAGCTGCCCTGGTGCAACGGCCTGGTCAGGGACGTCGCCGTCGGTTCGGATGGGACGGTCTATCTTGCCTTCGGCGCAGGCAACACCCCATTTGATTTTAAGGGGGGGATATACTCTAACAGCGGAGAGGGATGGAATAATATCCCTGTGTCTGTGGACCATCCATTGCCTCCTAAGGAGGGCTGGCCGATTTGGGGTGTCGCACTCGATGATTCCGGCAGGTTGTGGGCCGACGTGGCTGGGTCCCTTGCGGTGTTCGAGCGGAGCCATTGGCACGTAATAGAGCATGATGGGGAGACCATATTCGGGAGCCCGGGCGTTCATGGCCCGCTGACTTTCGACAGCCACGGCGATCTTTGGTTCTTTGGGTTCGTGTATGACCAAGGCTATGGTGGGGACCCTACCCGGTGGGGTCTGTGCCGGTTCGATGGGTCCCGCTTCACTGTCTGGAGCCAGGACGACGGGATTCTGCCGGACCTTCTTGACTATAAGGACAATCTGTCCAATCGCGCTGGGGCGGTGTCGGAGGACCAATACGGCAATATATGGGCAGCCGGAGAAGGGGTAAGCCTCCTGTTGGCGGAGGAATCTCTGGTCTTGGGGCCGAGCGCGCTCTGCTCGGAAGCCCCCCGGGCCAAGATGATGAGCCAGGTTGGTTCCCAGCTGAGGTTATCCACAGGCTTTCGATACATGGCGCCCTCAACGAGCGTTGACCTCTATGTGGCCCTTCAGGCGCCGAGCGGGCAGCTGTTCTACGTTGCGCCTCAGGAGGCGGCGCCTCCGTTTCCGATATTCTATGCTGCGTTTGATGGCAGCACGGAGTTCTTGCAGCCCGGGCCGAGCTACACCGGGCCGGGCTCGATACCGAACACGCCGGACATGAAGGACCTCGCGCCTCCGCCCCTGCCCCTGCCGGACCCACCCGATGGCAACGGCCCGACCGGCCTCGCGCTCTTCGCATACCCCGTGCCGTACTATGCGAACGTCCCGCTGCCTGCATACGGAGCCATCGCCGACCTCGTCCTCCTGAACACCACCCTCCCCGAGCAGGCTCCAGCCGGCGCATACACGTTCCACGTCGGCCTCACCGGCCCCTTCTCAATCAGGAACGTCTATCGCTCCGCCTCATGCCCCTTCGAGGTCAGCGCGGAATGATGACCGACAGCAGGTCCTGGAAGAGCGGCCATGCCCTGGGGCCAATGAAACAGGTCTATCATGCGTTGATTCCTGTGGATCGCGATGAACCACATCTTGACGAACGAACTTGAGCGACCTAACTTGAGTCTAAAGAGTTAGTGGCGGTAGTTTCGGAGCGGTTAGAGGAAAACAGGATATGCCGCGAATCCTCATGGTCAGGTCCCATGACAATATTCACGGGACTCTCATGTCTCAGCCGATGGGGCTGCTCTACGTCGCATCGTATCTGCGGAAGCGTTTTCCCGGACGTTTTGAGTTCAAGCTGTATCACACGGGCTTCAAAGGGAACACGCTCGCGAGGTTGCGAGAGGAGGCCGCGCATTTCCGGCCTGACTATTTGTTCGTTAGTAGCCTTACGCCGGATGCGGACCTTGCACACACAGTGGTTCGGTCGGTGAAGTCTGTGGCGGGAGGATGTACGTCGGTTATAGGCGGCCCGTATCCGACGACTTCGAGAGAGAAGCCGCTTTTGGACAAGAATATTGACTATACGGTTCTCGGAGAGGGCGAGGTTACCGCTGCAGAGCTTCTAGAGTGTCTCGAGAGTGGGTGGAATCCGCACGCAATCAATGGGTTGGCATATAGAGATGGCGGCGAGATCAGGCTAACGGAACCGAGGGGTTACATCCAGGATTTGGACGAATTGCCGTTCCCTGCCTGGGACCTGATCGACTTCGAAGCATACGCTGGCTATCTGCCGATGTCGGTGACGCTGAAAGGCAAAATGTATGCAGGCTTGATTACGAGCAGGGGATGCCCCTATAATTGCGCCTACTGCCACAAGACACACGGCAAGCAGTTCAGAGCGCGCTCTGCCGAGAACGTTCTCGATGAATTGGAGCTACTATGCAGGGATTATGGTGTTGACGAGATACAGGTGCTGGACGATATCTGTAATCTGGACCTGGGTCGAATGACGTCGATCTGCCAGGGGATCGTGGAGCGGGGCCTTGCGATCCACATCGCCTTCCCGGATGGAATGAGAGCGGACTTGATGACGCCCGAATTGGTGCGTTGGCTGAGGCGTGTGGGAACCTATAAGATCCATTATGCTCCCGAAACGAGGTCGGAGCGACTCCAGGAGAAGCTTGGCAAGTTCGTCCAATTCGACAAGATGGACAGGATTATCCGTGAGACGTCCAGACAGGGAATACTGACCGCGGCCTTCTTCATGTTAGGCTTCCCCTCCGAGACGCTCGCAGAATTGCGGCGCACTGTTGACTATGCAGTCAACATGCCTTTTGACCTGGCGTCTTTTTTTCGCGTGGTTCCATATCCCAATACGCGATTGCGCGAGTGGGCCATTGAGGAGGGTGCGAGCTTCGATGACGAGTTCCTGGGCCGTTTCAGTTCATACCACTTCTTCTCGAACATCTGTGCGTCTGTCGAGCTTACAACCGAACAGATAGCGAGGGAGACACTGTCCGCGTATCTGAGGTTTTACTCGCGCCCACGGCGACTACTCCGGCTATTCTGGCGTTACCCGAATCGCTTGCGTCTATTGAGGGGCTTGCTCAGACTATTCGGTGACTGCATCAAGCCCTATTTCAGGCTTCGTAGTGCAGGTGATCTTGAATACATGCAAGGACTCTAGTCAATGGAATCACCGATTATCGCGGTTTTAAGGCCTGTTGGCCGTCTTGTAGTGCATATAAGGACCGGCATGAGGGAGGTGGCCCTATTCCTGCTGTATTTTGCTGTCCTGGGCCCGTTGTGCGCTTTCAGAAGACGGCCAAAAGATCCCTTCCGATCGGGGCTATGCACCTGGGATCATATTCATGAGGGCGACGGAAAAATGGAAACGCACTGCACAAAGACCTAGGAGGCATGATGGGTTACAGCCGAGTATTCGCTGACTTGATACATCTTTCCAGGACTTCCGGGTTTCCGCTTTCAGGCTTTTTCCTCTGCCTGGCGATCCTGGGTATTGCCGTTCGGGACAAGAAAGAGGCGCCCTGGATTCAACCGTATTTCTACGCTCATTTTTAGCTATAGACACCGATGGTCTTCTCATGGATTCTCTTGCGATCCTACATGGTGACGCTTCGTAAGAGGTACGATTCAGGTCAGAGGTTGAAGAACGGAATACGTCTGAAAAGAGGCTCCTAGAATGTGCTCAGAAGTGACCGCCAAGGTGAGAGAGTTTTACGAGGGAGTCCCGTTTCCGCGCGTGTCCTTTGAGTCGATTTCCAGTGCGAGCGAGCTGAATAGTAGGGCAGGCATTTATGCCCGGGCGCTTGACAGAGAGTTACCTTCTTTGGCCCGTGTGATCGATGTAGGCTGCGGGACGGCGCAGTTGCTCTGTCTTCTGGGAGGTTGCGGCGACAGGCGCTTGTTTGCCGTCGATATCAGTCTTGGCTCGTTACTGGAGGGCAAGAAGCTGGCGAGTGTACTTGGGTTGAGAAATATCTTCTTCGTTCAGGCCGACCTATTCAACCTGCCCTTTGAAGACGCGGGATTTGACTACCTGTTCTGCCATGGCGTTGTGCATCATACCGATCGGCCCTTGGAGGCTTTGGTCAAAATCTCTCGCCTTCTGAGGACAGGCGGGAAGGCTTCCATCGGACTTTACAATCGATATGGACGGGCTGTTCATCGGCTGCGTCGGTGGCTATGGAGAAAGGGCTCGGACCACAAGCCGATCCCTTCTGGACATTTCTATCGAAGGGACATTAACGGAGTATCCGCCGGCACAGTCAACAGCTGGTTCAGAGATCAGTACAGGAATCCACACGAAGTCTGTATCTCTCTCTCGACGGCGCATCGATGGCTGACCGAGGCTGGGCTGGCTTTCGTTCGCTTTTTGCCAAACGTATTGAGAAGGTGGCCGGTGCCCGGAAGGTGTTTATTCATGCAAGCTGGCTCCGAATCTCATCTCTTGAGACGAATGACATTTGCGCTCACCCAGTTTCTCTGGATGGTCCGTCCAGTTGAATCGGGCTATTTCGTGGTCACTGCTCTGAAGGAGGAGCGCTAATGCGGATACTGGGCGTGTCAGCCCATTATCACGATTCCGCTGCGGCCCTACTGGATGGGGATAGAGTTTATGCCGCCTGCGAAGAGCGATTCACTCGGCTAAAGCATGATCCAGGCCTGCCGATTAATGCAATATCGTTCTGTCTCCGGGAGGCTGATATCATCGGCGAAGAGCTCGATCTCGTCGCAATCCACGAAAAACCCTTGCGCAAGCTGAAGCGATTCGTGAGCGATTGCTTCAGGACGTTTCCGTTTTCGTACAGTTACTTCCGCCGCGCGCTTCCGGTTTGGCTGGGACGGAAATGCTCGCCCGAGTTGAGCATCGCATCGGAGCTTAGGACGGATTGTCGATTTGCTTACGTGGGGCATCACCTGTCCCACGCTGCCAGTGCCTATTATCCATCGGCATTTGAGGAGGCAGCTGTGCTGACCGTCGATGCGGTTGGGGAAGCCTACACGACTTGTACAGGCATTGGTAAGGGAGAGTCAGTGGTGCTCGACCGCGGGGTCCGTTTCCCCAATTCACTCGGGATGTTCTATAGCGCAATGACTTATCTTTTGGGATTCGAGGTCATGGATGGTGAGGGTAAGGTTATGGGTCTTGCCGCCCATGGTGAGCCGGGATACCGCCGGCAGGTAGGCGAGCTGATACGGCTAAACGACGATGGGAGTTTCGCGTTGGACATGAGGTACTTCCAGTTTGACAGGAGCACCAGGATGGTTTCCCCGCGTCTGGAGAAACTCATTTTCCCCAGGCGACGGCCGGATGAGCCCATAGAGCAGAGACACAAAGACCTTGCTGCAACTGCCCAACAAGTTCTCGAGGAAGCTCTCATCTCCATCGTCACGAATCTTAGGAGGCGAAGCGGCCAGAAGAATCTCTGCATCGCAGGTGGTGTTGGCCTTAATACCGTCGCCAATGGTCGTATTCTTGAGAACGGGGGATTTGATGACATTTTCATTCAGCCCGCCGCCGGGGATTCCGGATGCTCACTCGGCGCCGCCCTTTATGCTTCGTGCAAGCTGCTTGGCAGACCCCGACCGCGACCCATGGTCTCAGATAGACTTGGTCCTGCATTCAGAGAAGGTTCCATAGCCCGGTTCCTGGAAGTTAGGAAGCTGCCTTTCAAGAGACTTGGCGAAGAGGAGACGTTGTCCACCGTTGCCAGAAGACTAGCCGATAACAAGGTCGTGGGTTGGTTTCAGGGGAAGATGGAGTTCGGTCCCAGAGCGCTGGGAGGCAGGAGCATACTAGCAAATCCGATAAATCCCCAAATGAAGAACATAGTCAACTCAAAGGTGAAATTCAGAGAGCCGTTTCGTCCATTCGCCGCTTCTGTCCCGGCGGAAGTCGCGCACGACTACTTCGAGCATGGCGTTGCCAGCCCATTCATGATGCTCGTATTCAAAGTCCGACCTGAGAAGCAAAATGACATACCTTCTGTCACGCATTTAGATGGAACGTGCAGAACACAGACAGTGACGAGAGAGTGCGATCAGAAGTATCACTCGCTCCTCCTGGAGTTTGGTCGGCTCACGGGTGTGCCGGTGCTTTTGAACACGTCGTTCAACTTGAAGGGGGAGCCAATTGTGTGCACGCCCCGCGATGCGTTGAAGTGCTTCATGGAGTCCGGCATGGACTGCCTTGCTATGGAGAACATATTCATCGAGAAGCAATCAACGGATGAGTCAACTTAGACACTATATTCGCAATATCTGTTTTTTCCGCAAGCCGAGCCCGTTGAGGCGTGGTTTTCGAGACCTCGTCCGCGAGATGTGGCGCATTTACATCGTCAGAGGCGCGGCGCTGGCCGGTTTAATCGTGGTATCAGGCAGTCGGCATTACGTCTGGATCGCTATCGTGATTATGGAGTTTTGGATTTGGGCAGTGGGATATAAGCCCCGCGCACACGATTCCAATATCTTCAGGCTCACGGCAGATGAGAGACTGTTCGAGTTCGTTCCGGACATCTCATACAGGTACTATTATTCTGGCCGAAACGCCTATGGAGAAGACTTCGTCAGGCCGGCGAGGGTCGGACCTCTCGGGCATAGGATTCCGGAGGATGGCACGCCGGGGCCTCTTGCCGATTTGCATCTCATCATATTTGGCGATTCGAGCGTGTTTGGGGAGGGCGTCTCATACGGGAGTGCTTTCGCTAGCGAGATCGAGCGCCGACTGAACGAAGATGCATCGCTCGGTAGAGCAGTATCTGTGATCAACGCCGGGGTCCCCGGATACAACACGATGCAGTCAGTCGCGTGGATGAAGAGGCTAGTCCCTGCCTTCTCACCGTCCGTGATTCTGCTCTGTGTAAGTCTGGATGACACTCTCTTATGGGGAAGCATCGCAATTGGCAAGGACGGGGAGATGGTGCGACTCGATGCGCCTCTGAGGCACAAAGTGAGGGAACGTCTGAAGGAGTTTTCGTACATTCTTTACCATTTGAGTCAGGTGTATAGGTTCATCAGGGTTGAGGACTATCTAAAAGGTCTGTTCATGGATCGATACATAGGATTCAACTTGTGGAGCGGGTCTGTGTCGGAGATGGCCTCGCTTTGCCACGAGCATGATGTTGTGCCCGTGGTTGTCATCTTGCCCGGTCTATGGAAGCTTGATGGGGGCTATCCGTGGAGGGGCGTTCACTCCACGATCAGGAGCGAATGCGAAGGCCACGGAGTATCCGTGATTGATCCTCTTGACGCACTTCAGGGTTTCAAGGGTCGTGAGCTCTGGGTACACCCAGCCGATCCTCACCCGAATGAGCTGGCACACAGGATAATCGGTCAATTCGTGGCTGGTAGTCTCGTCGAGACCCTACGGACTTCCGTCTTGTCCAGAACCCAGGCAGCGACTTGAGATATGACGAGGGTGATGTTTGTCGGGGAGGATGGCTTCGTTGGGGGTGCGCAGATCTCGATGTGCGGTCTCCTGCAAGAGCTGTCCCGTCGAGCAGTGGATTGTATCGCCGTTATCCCCTCGCCCAACCGCTATTCGGAGATGCTTAGAAGCTCGGGCATAGATGTAACCCGCAACCGGCTGGACGAGCTGAAGAGGGATTATGTCCGTATTTCGCCGGTCTTCGGAGAGGTCAAGAACCTGGGCGTTATTATGGATGAGTTTCTCCCCGACCTTATACATGCTGACGCACCTTGGGCCGCTTTCTTCACGCTTCTGGCTGCCAGGCGGAGAGGACTTCCGGTGCTGTGCTCCCTTCATTGGTATCCGGAAGCTCATAGGGCGTCCAAGAGAGCCGTCTTCAGAATACTGAGGCGGTATGTTATAGCGAATTGCAGGAAGTTTGCCCTATTCAGTGAGCACATGCTCTCCACGATCGTGAACGACTACGGCTTTCCAGCCGCTAAGGTCGTCATGATACCCTACGGGATCGAGCGATATAGGCTGAAGAATAACATATCACGAGACGACTGGAGATGTTCTTGGGGTATTCCGACCGAGGCGATTCTCTATACCTGTGTCGCACGATTGCACCCGCAAAAAGGGATTCTGGACATTCTGGACGCCGCGGGAATTGTCTGCCGCAAGGTGGACGAGGCTTTTTTCGCCTTCGCGGGTGAGGAGGTTGTGGCACCGATGGAGAACCTGCATTTCACTGAGCGGGTCCGTGCCATGGCCAGCAGGCTCGGGATCAGTAGCAGGATCAGACTATTGGGCTTCCAGGATGATATTGGGGCTGTCTATGGGGCGAGCGATGTGCTGGTTCACGCATCTTCCAGGGAGCCATTTGGCCTAGGAGTGGCCGAAGCATCCATGTCGGGACTACCCGTAGTGGCCTATCGAGTGGGCGGGGTCCCGGAGACGGTCATTGACGGTGAAAACGGATTCCTCGTTCCAGCCATGAGGCCTGATGTTCTTGCAGAGAAGCTAATAGAGCTTGGCCAGGACGCTGAGCTCCGAGGTCGTCTTGGCAGGCGGGGTAAGCAACTGGGTGCGCAGCAACACTCGGTGGAGGAAATGACGGCACAGTTCATCAGACTCTATGAAGAGGTGGCCAAGTAGGGTCCGAGTGTGTCAGGTTTCGGCAACCTTCGCACCGCCTCATCCCCCTTCGCGGTCAGCGCGGAATGATGACCGACAGCCGGCCCTGCAAGCGCTCGTAGGCCGCGGCCCCGGGCCTAATGAAACAGGTCTTTAAGGGCAAGGTCTATGTGGCTGGGAGAGAAGAACCGCTCGACAAAGAATGTCTAGCCGGCTAACTTCAATTCACACATAACTGTGGTATTTCGTTTCGACTGGGCGCAGATCGAGGTGTGATCATGGCAAAAGAGGCGCTAGTTTCTCTGATCGTTTTGGTATTAGTCCAAGTGGCATTAGCCCAGGGCCTTGTGGGGGCTAGCGAATACTACGTCGATATCAACGCTGGGAGCAATTCTAACTCCGGTCGTTCCGAGAGCGACGCCTGGCGAACGATCTCGTTCGCGCTGGACAGCGTGCAGCAGGAGGCCTCGGCCTCTAACCCGGTCACGATCTGCATCGCCCAGGGCACATATTCGCCGGCTGCCGGTGAGTTGTTTGGCCTCGTGATGCGGGACTACGTCTCGCTTAAGGGGGCTGGCGGTGATTTCAAGACGATCCTTGATGCGCAAGGCATTGATAGAGTCATCTATTGTATCATCGCCCGGCAAGTTACGATCTCTGACGTTGTGATCATGAACGGTAAGACCGAGGGGGACGGCGCTGGCATATTTGCCCTCTGCTCCTCGCCGATCGTCGAGCGCTGTACCTTTATCAGAAATCGTATTGTCAAGGCCGGCGGAAGCGGAGCCGGGCTATCCGGTATATCGGAGGACTGTCGTCCGGTCATTCTGGACTGCAACTTCATCGCGAACAGGTCAGAGGCCTACGGGGGAGCAATCGCTTCTGGAAAGGTAACTGTCGTCGATTGCTTGTTCGACTCCAACGAAGCGGGCGAGGATGGAGGCGCGGTGGAAGTCTGCTTCGGAGAGGGCCTCATCGAGGGGTGTACATTCATGGGTAACACGGCTAGCATGGGTGGCGCGGTTCACTGCTATGGGGGGGAATCAATGGTTGTCCGACGTTGCGTGATGACGGGGAACGCTGCCTACGATGGCGGCGGCATCCTTTTCAACAATGTCGAAAACGCGCTAATTGAGGACTGCCGAATTCTCCATAACACGGCGCAGCACAATGGCGGTGGCATCCTGCTCAACGAGAGCTCACCGGTCATCAAGAACTGCCTCATCGCCCAGAATCAGACGGCCCGCTTTGGCGGCGGCGTTCAGCTGTCGTCGGCAGCGCCAGAGATTCGATGTACAACGGTCGCAGACAACCGGGCCGGGGTCGAGGGCGACGGCCTATGCTGCGCGTTCGGTGGCAGGGCAATCATTGTCGATAGCATTCTCTGGGGCAATCGCGACAACGAGCTCATGCTGGCCACTGCCTCGTTCTCGGATATCCAGGACCAACTCATGGATGGCCCCGGCAACATCAGTGCGGACCCGCTCTATGTGCTGGGCGAAGGATGCGATTATCTTCTCAGCCAGGCCGCCGCAGGACAGGCCTCGGAGAGTCCTTGTATTGACGCCGGCAGCGACTCGGCCAGCACGCTTGGAATGGCTTTTTACTCCACACGGACCGACAACGTCTCTGACACCGGGATTGTCGATATGGGCTATCACGTGCCGGTTGCCATGCCGCGGGTCCACGCCTGGCCGGATGCCGAGTCCTACGTTCTGGGCGGGTGCTTACGACCGATCGTTGCGGCGAGCAACGATGGCCTGCCGGTGTTTGTCGATGTGTGTGCAGGATTCGTTGGGCCGGCTGGTGAGGTCATTTGCCTTACTAACCACGGGGCTACGCTCGGGCTCGCGCCATGGGTCTCTGACCTGGTCCTGGAACACGGCTTCTCTTTCGGACCAACGGTCCTTATGAAGCTCGAGATACCCTATAACCTGCCCGCTGGCGAATACATGTTCTTCATCGCGCTCTTTAGCCCTGGAACAACCGACCCCATCGGCTATCCGGCCTCATTTCGGTTCGCGGTCGCCAGCCAACTCGACCATTAGAATTTGGCGCATAGGTAGAGGATAGCCTTTCGCGTTCGTTTTTGGTGTCCTGTGTGCAGAGCAGGCCATCTTTTGTGGCCCAACGAGCCTCCTTGCGTTTCCCAGACCGGTTGCTATTCTCGCCGGCGATTGTCTCAAGCGATTAAGGAATGAAAGGAGAGCCGCAATTGACCAGACCGATGGAGCTTGTCAGATACACGACAGACGAGGTGCTCGAGTATCATCGAGACAACTTCGGGGGAGGGGGCAAGTTCGAGATTATGAGCAAGGTCCCGGTTCGCGATGCGAAGGACCTGACGCTGGCGTACACGCCCGGGGTAGCGGAGGTGTGCCGCGCTATTGAGCGCGACCCAAACGAGGTGCATCGATATACGGCAAGGGATAACACAATAGTAATCTTGACGGACGGGACAGCTGTCCTTGGGCTCGGCGACATTGGCCCTGCGGCGGGTCTGCCTGTTATGGAGGGCAAGTCGGTCCTTTTCAAGATGCTCGCCGGCGTTGATGCGTTTCCCCTGTGCATCGGGACAAAAGACCCTGACAAGATAGTCGAGTTCGCCAAGCTCCTGGAGCCGTGCGTGGGCGGCATCAACCTCGAGGACATCTCCGCGCCTCGTTGCTTCGAGATTCTGAAACGGCTTAGGAACGAGCTCTCGATACCGGTGTTGCACGACGATCAGCATGGCACGGCGGTAGTCGTTCTGAGCGGTCTAGTAAATGCACTGAAGATCGTTGGCAAGAGCCTGTCAGAGGTCAGGATTGCCGTCAACGGCGCTGGAGCCAGCGGCATTGCAGTGACGGGCCTTCTGATGCGAGCTGGTGCAAGGAACGTCATTCTATGTGACACGAAGGGAACCATCTATCGCGGCCGGTCAATTGGCATGAACGCCTACAAGGATGCGATTGCCGAGCGGACGAATCTTGAGATGATCAGGGGCACGCTAGCCGACGCGATGCGCGGCGCTGACGTCTTCCTCGGCCTTTCTGTGGCAAACCAGGTCTCTGGCGATATGGTTCGGTCGATGGCCAAGGACCCGATAGTCTTTGCGATGGCCAACCCGGTACCTGAGATAATGCCCGAGGAGGCTAAAGCGGCAGGCGCCAGTATCGTTGCGACGGGCCGCTCAGATTATGCCAACCAGATAAACAACGTTCTCGGCTTCCCTGGGATATTCCGAGGCGCACTTTCGGCCCGGGCGAGCGATATCAACGAGGAGATGCTCATCGCTGCGGCCAATGCGCTTGCGGGGCTTGTCGGGGATGACGAGCTGCGGGAGGATTACGTAATCGCCAGCCCTGTTGACCCGCGAGCGATGCCGACCGAGGCGCGGGCCGTGGCCCAGGCGGCCCAGGAGACGGGCGTTGCCCAGATAGACGTTGATCCGGAGCAGGTCTATCGCTACACCGCCTACCTGCGTGAGGTCCTCGAGAAACGCTACGCCTTCTCGGAGCGATACGTTAGAGAACATCCGTTTAGCACGTAATCTACACCGCAAAGGTTACTTTCTGGGTTACAGGAAATGACTTGCTGTTGACCGGCTCTTGGCGCGAGTTACCTAGATTGCGTCTGGTGAAGCAGGTGTTTACTGTTGACAAATGGATCGTTTTACTACATATTTGTAAACGGCTGCAAGACAGCCACAATTGAAAACCTTGTCAGGATGGGAGGAGTGATATGATTGGTCAACGCATACGGCAGGCACGACTTGCCGCACGCCTCTCGCTGGATGACGTTGTCGCGCGGCTTAAGGGGCTGGGCGAGTCGATATCGAAGCAGTGTCTTTCCAACTATGAGAAGGGCAAGCGAACGCCGCTCCCCTCGACCCTGATTCTGTTGGGGAGCGCGCTCTCGGTGAAGCCGTCTTACTTCATGGCCGAGCCGCAGGTCTCGATAACCTGGGCGGGCTATCGGTGCCAGTCGCGCCTCGGCAAACGTCAGAGGGAGCAGATTGAGGCGTTCGCGCAGTCGGTTGCCGAGCGGCAGATCTATCTTCAGGAAACGCTTTTTCCGAATGAGTTGCCAAGGCTGCCCGAGCGCCGCAAGGTCTCAACTGGAGACCAGGCGGAACAGGCGGCGGCGGACCTTCGGGCGTGCTGGGAGCTTGGTAACGATCCAATCGACAGCCTGACCCAAATAATCGAGAACAACGGCGGCATCGTCGTCAAGTACCCGATGGGGGACGTTCGCTTCGACGGTCTCTCCGGCTATGTGAACGAGGGGTTCCCTCTAGTCGTTGTGAATCGGGATGTTACTGATGATCGGCTCCGCTTCGATCTTGGGCACGAACTTGGGCACCTAGTCATGGACACCGAGGGGTCGGAGCTGAAGCAGGAGGAGAGGCTGGCTCACAGGTTTGCCGGGGCGCTTCTGGCCGTCAAGGACGCGGTGTTCCACGAATTGGGAAGGCAAAGGGCAAAGATAAGCCTGGATGAGCTTGCACTTCTTAAGAGGAAATACGGTCTCAGCATGCAGGCATTGGTCTTTCGCATCCGCGACCTCGGGATCGTCAGCAGCTATGCTTTTCAGGCGGCTTTCAAGGAGTTTGCTTACAGAGGATGGCGCAAGGAAGAGCCCGTGGGCTTCAACGGGAATGAGGAGCCGACTCGGCTTGAGCAACTGACGCTTCGCGCCTTGTCCGAGGGTATTATCACGCCCTGGATGGCAGAAGAACTCTGCCCCGGCTGCACAGCGGGTGTTGAGCAGGAAGAGCCCGAACCACGCAGGGCAAACCTGCCTTCTGAGTTCTTGAAGCTTCCCAGAAGCGAGCGCAGCAGGCTCATGGCAGAAGCTTCCAAAATGGCGGAGAAGGCCTACCAAGAGAATCCTGAGCTAAACGATTTTGAGGCTTTTGGGGAGGATGATCTGCTTGACTGACGGGGCGCGAATTCCCAAGAAGGGTGAGATTTGGTATGTTCGCTTCGATCCAGCAACCGGTTCGGAAATTCAGAAGACCCGGCCTGCCGTAGTCGTCAATGAAAAGCACATGGGGAGAGAAAGTCTGCGAATCGTTGTCCCCGTTACCGAGTGGCAAACGCACCACCAATTCTGTCGGTGGATGTTTCCCCTGTTCATCAGTGACAAGACCGGGCTTACAAAGGAATCAGGAGCTGACGCGTCGCAGGTGAAATCACTATCCGTCAGACGATTCCGCAACAAAATAGGAATCGTTACAGCTTCTGAGCTCAAAGAAATACTGGCGGCAATAGTCGTTTGTATCGGCTACGAATGCCCGGTTTGCAGAGCGAGAGAGAATAAGAACACACAATAGGTTTTGGTTGGGGCTTTTCAGGGGGACTGAATACTGAGATTCGTTCTTCCATGGTTTTGCCGAAGCGTTGCTGGATGCATCTGAACTCGTGTCAAGCCAGCCAGGCTATAATTTCGTCGGCGACGAGGACGCCGTCGTCGGTGAGCCTGAGGACGTCGTTTTGGATATTGATGAGTTTTGCGTTGGTTAGTTTCTGTAATTCATCTTGTCGGGCCTTTTTTAGGTCTATCCCCTCATCTCTGCGCAACTTGCTAAGGCTAATACCTTCACGAAGCCGAAGGCCAAGCATGATCGCCTCCTCTACTCGCTCCTCCCCACTCAACCTCTCCGCCTCGCAGACCGCACTGCCGCCGTTGGCCACTCGCTCGATGTACTCAGCGACATTATCGACGTTTTTGCGGCGGACACCGTCGAGGTATGAACTTGCCGCACAGCCGAGGCCGATGTACTCGCCCCGGCGCCAGTAATTGAGGTTGTGCCTGCACTCAAAACCGGGCTTGGCCCAGCTGGAAACCTCGTATTGGAGAAAACCGGCGGCGTGGAGCGAGTCGCGTATTGTCTCATACATTTGCCGCTGTTGGTCGGGGGAAGGTAAGGCGAACTGGCCAGCTTTCAGGCTTTTGTGAAGGGTTGTGCCCTCTGGGATCGAGAGCCCATAGACGGAGATGTGTTCGGGAGCGAGCGAGACCGCAGTCTCCACCGAGCGCATCAGCTCATCGAGCGACTCGCCGGGAGTGCCGTAGATGAGGTCGATGTTGATATTGCGGCAGCCCATCGCGCGGACATTCTCGATGCAGCTTCGGGCCTGGTCGGCACTATGTATTCTGCCCAAAAAGCGCAAAACTTTGTCGTTGAAGCTCTGAGCGCCCACGCTGATCCTGCGGCCGCCGCAGGCAAGAATCTCAGAGATGTATCTTGTGTCCACCGTGCCGGGGTTGCTCTCGACAGTAACCTCAACATCTGCCGATATTGGCAGCATCTTGAGGCAGCTGGTGAGCAGTTCGGTGAGGTGGCTCCGGGCAACAGCTGTCGGAGTGCCGCCGCCGATGTATATCGTCTCTGCGGCTCTCGCTGTTGTTGTCAGAAGCTCTGCGGCGCTTGGCAGGGCTGTTCCGATGAGGGCGTCGAAGTAGGCAGGGACGTTCTGCTGAGCGATTGGATACGACGCGAAATCGCAGTATTTGCACTTCTTGATGCAGAATGGGATATGGACATAGACGCCAACTGGTCTCATAACATGTAACCTTAGCCAGATGCCTGCTAACACACAACCCCTGTCATTAGTTAGACGCGACGTTAGCAATCATTCAGTTGGCCCTTGGCGCTGGCCTGTTAAGCGGCGCCAGAACACCGTGGCCTGAGGCTGTTATCGGAGGCAAGTTGGCGGTTAGGTTTAGTCGGGCGAAAAAATGGTGATTCAGACTGCCGGCTAGGCTACTGTTATGGTTCTTGAATGGAGGCAACGTAAGAATGAGTGAAGACAAGCACGAGGTCGCCGCAGCCAAGCGCGTGTCGCTCGTCATGGGCACGGCAGGCCATATCGATCACGGTAAGACCGAGCTCGTAAAATCGCTCACGGGCATCAACACAGACCGCCTGAAGGAGGAGCAGAAACGAGGCATTTCCATAGAGCTTGGCTTTGCCTATCTTGACCTGCCGGACGAGAGGAGGATTGGGATCGTTGATGTGCCAGGCCACGAACGCTTTATCAAGACTATGGTCGCCGGCGCGTCGGGCATAGACATCGTCCTTTTCGTCATTGCGGCCGATGAGGGGGTGATGCCGCAATCGGTGGAGCACCTCGATGTCTGCCGTTTTCTGGGCGTCAAGTCGGGGCTTGTGGCGCTCACGAAGGCCGATCTTGTGTCGGATGAGGAGGTAGAGCTTGCCCGCGATGACGTTCGAGGTTTCGTCAAGGACACTTTCCTGGAGCACGCTGCCGTGGTTCTTACGTCGGCCAAGACAGGCCGAGGCCTTGACGAGCTTCTTCGCGAGATCGTGCGCCTCGTTGACCGCGTTCCTGGGCATTCCGTGGCCGGGACGTTCAGGATGCCGATCGACCGTTCGTTCACGATTCAGGGTTTTGGGACAGTTGTAACGGGGACAGTCATCTCGGGGCGTGCGTCAGTGGGCTCGGCAGTTGAGGTCTATCCCGACGGGATGAGGACACGAATCCGAAGGATTGAGACCCACAACACTCTGGTGCCCGAGGCGCTGCCGGGGCATAGGACGGCGATAAACCTCCCTAAGGTCGCCAAGAGTGAGATCAGGCGAGGCGATGTTCTCAGCGTGCCAAATGTGCTCAGGCCGGGCTATGTTTTCGACGTGCATCTCTTGCTCAATCGGAGTGAAAAGGCCGAGCTCAAGCCCGGGGCCAGGATAAGGTTCCACGTCGGCACGAAGGAGTCGCTTGGTCGGGTCTTTCCGATCGGCGATGCTATGTTTGGCGCTGGGCTCGATGGGTTCGCGCAGGTTAGGCTCGAGGAGGAGGTTGTGGCGTTGTGTTTCGACCGCTTCGTGCTGAGAACGTATTCGCCTGCTCACGTGATCGGCGGGGGTTTGATACTCACTGCGAGCAGCCGGCAGCGTTTCAAGTTGAGAGGTGAGCTCGTCGAGCAATTACGCACGATGAAGGACGGCTCAGAGGCGGACCGCGTTGCCGTATTCGTCAAAAGCGCCTTCCCCGACCTGCCCACTCTGAGCCAAATCGCCACGCAGTTAGGCCTTCGTGAGGACAAGGCTGAGCTTACAGTTGCGTCGCTGGTGCAGGACGGCGCTTTGCTTCAGCTGTCCAGCACGCCCAAGAGATTCTTGTGCTCCCACGACGCCGAAGGCCTCGAGCGCACACTAGTCGCACAGCTGAAGGAATACCATGCGAGCTTCCCGCTGCGCGCAGGCATGCAGGAGCGTGCGCTCTTGAGCAAACTTAAACATCCTGTTCTCAAGGAGTTTTTTGCCGACATCCTCGCTCGCGCGGTCGCTTCCGGCAAGGTCGTTGCGGACGGAACGCTGCTCCGCCTTGCGTCACATTCCTCGAGTTTGAGCGCAGAGCAAGAACAGATCGCTGATCTACTCCGGCGCAGGCTTGAGATTTCGGGCACGAATCCGGTCGAGATGGGGTTCGCCCTAAACGAGGTTCAGGGCAAAGTCGCGGGCGCAACCCCGGGCGTATTTCGTGAAGTGATTAACTATCTCGTGCAGTCAAAGAACGCGGTTAGGGTCTCGCCGGAGCTCTTGCTTTCAACCGATGGCCTAAGTCGCGTCGCCAAGACCATTCTGGACCACCTTGCGACACATAAGACGATGACGGTCGCGACAGCCCGCGACCTCCTGAAGAGCAGCAGAAGGTTCGTCGTCCCCGTGCTGGAATACCTTGACCGCCTTGGGATCACGCGCCGCGAGGGCGACGTTAGGATTCGCGGCGCCGGCAACCTGGCGGACCTGAAGTGAGAACAGTGGCCGATTCTGCGTGTGTGGCCCACGAAGATGCTTTCTCTCTTAGTGCCTCTTTGTGTCCTTAGTGGACCCTCCCATCTAATCAATCCGCTGCAAGCTAAAGATTTATCCACGAAGAACACGAAGGAACACGAAGATGCTTTCTCTCTTAGTGCCTCTTTGTGTGCTTGCCGGATCGGTCGTAAGATCGATGATTTCGTCCAGGAACGCTTTCGCCAGAGTAATCATAGAGCAGTTTGCCCTAAATGTGCCGAGCACTGCTCAGAAGGTGTCGAGTATGGCAGATGTGATCTTGCTGGCGAGGTCTGCGGCCGCCATCTTCAACGCCTTTTGCTGCGCCTGTTGCCTCGTGCTGACGTTGCCTGCTTCGTGGTCAGGGCTGAGTGGGTAAAGTCCTGAGATGACCTCGTCCACCTTGTAGTCTTTTTCGACTGACAGCTTCGAGGCGGAGAAGAGCGGTTTCTCATTCTTCAGGTCGGTGAGCTCAACCTTCACATCTATCAAGACACGATACTCATTCGCCACGCCCTCACTGTTGTAGGAGAGCTGCTTCAACTTGTAGCTCGTAACAGTGCCTTTGAGCCGGGCATCAGCGGAGCTCTCAGTAATCTCAAGCCCACCACGCTTCATGAAACTCTCGACAACCGCGTCGGTGACCAGCGCCTCAAGGCCGGTCTCCAGCGTCTCGTTTTTGAAGACAGGGATGCTAATTCTCTTCACATGTTTTGGCAGCGCCCCGCCTTTGCCCACGAGATTGTAGCCGCAGCCAACAAGCAGGCTGACCAAAACAAGGAGCACTGTCGAGGCGATGTCTCTTCTCATAACTCAACTCAAGCGATATGTGTTAAAGTCCACCGAACCAATGCCGATCGATCAGACCCAGTCGCTGGCGTTTTGTCAAGCCTCTGACGTCCCTGGGCGTGGTCAGAATCGGCAACTGCGTCTTCCGGCGGTATTTGGGCACGTGGATGGGTGTTGCTGAGACTGTGACGGCCTGTGAATTGGCATTGGGGCAAGCGTCGCCCCTATCCTCGCTCGTCGTTTCCAATAATCAGATTGGAGCGGGGAACGTTGCGGCTGCCTCGCGGATGGAGGGCAGAAGCTCGTGCCCGAAGGGCAGACCATGGGTAGCCGCAGGCGTAGCCTGACGGTGCGAATAACGCCACAATCCCCCCCATTCTAACCTCCCCGTTGCGTTGCACGCACGGCTACCCACGGTATCCCCTGTCGGGGATTACAGCCTGCACCCCTCGTTCGCACCCGTTAGGTGAAAGAGGCAGCAACTCGGCTTTCGACATGAACTCCCGTGCCTATGTGGCAGCCAGCTTCAGAGCTCAACTTCAGAAACGATCAATCTGATTTTTGGGGGACCACCCTTATTGCGTCGAGGCGGATGTCGCTCTATAGTCTTGATCAGGCAATGAACCGGTAACATTTTGGACTGGGATTTGGAGGGAAGGCCAGACAGTACTGCTGGGGCTTTGGGTAGTTATGGGTCTTGAGGTGACAAAAGGTGGATATCTCGTGCGCTGTTCTTCTTCGATGCGTGTTGCTGCGTGATGAGTAGTTTTGACCTAGTATCTGAGTTTGAG
>Ga0307380_10001687_pt1 | contig 32104 bp, 22 predicted proteins | sample UN3MG_FD_202239 | JGI IMG/M metagenome (GOLD analysis project Ga0307380, IMG submission 202239) | Soil microbial communities from Risofladan, Vaasa, Finland - UN-3 | ecosystem: Environmental > Terrestrial > Soil > Coastal area > Acid sulfate soil | place: Finland: Risofladan, Vaasa | collected...
ACGCCCGACGATCTCACCGATCGGCCGTGGTCCTACCTAGCGCAGCCGGCGTTCGTCAGCACTCTGGCGAGCGGGGTCGCGTCGCCGGCGCCGTGCAGCCTGGCGGTCGCGGACCGGGGCTTGGTATGGGCGAGCGACGCGGGCGGCCTGGGAGGAGTGGCCGGGCTGGCGAGCCCGGAATTGGTGATCGCCGACAGCAACCGCCTGCTGATGGCGGACGCCGGCGGCCGCGCCGTCACCAGTGAAAACGCGCTGTGGCACCTGCGCCCCGGGACGCAGATCGGCGCGGCGGGCATACCGGTGCAGGACTCGTACGCGGAGAGGATGTTCGAGCCGCTGGAGCGGCCGACGCGCGCGCGCGCGCTGCCCAACGGCAACCTCCTGGTCGTGGACACGGGCGCGAGCATGGTGGTGGAGCTCGACCCCGCTCACGAAGTGGTTTGGCGCTACCCCAACGACGACCCCGCGGCGGATCTGGGCGGCATGACCGCGGAGCAGGCGTGGCTGCTCGCGCCGGCCGACGCGCAGCGCTACTACTACCGCACCTCGGCGCTCCTGGCCGACGTGGTTGACCTGGAGGGCGTGATTCGCAACGGCGATACGGTTGCCCTGGAATGGGTGACGACACTGATCGCCGACGCGGGGAAGTACCGGGTGCTGGAGGTTGCGCGGCCACTGGTCAACGGCCGCTACCGCCCCGACCTGACCAATGCGGCACTCGCGCCGCTATTCGTCGAGCTGGTGCGCGAAGTCGCTTCGCCCCCGCTTACCGACTGGCCCACGCGGGCCGGTGGCGCCACCAAGCTCGAGGCGGCCTTCACCACGGTCGCGCGCCTGGAAGCCGCCGCTCCGTACCCGTACCTCAGCACCAGGATCATGTGCGCCGTGGGCAACCACCCGCCGGACCCGCGGGGCGATGACCAGTACGTGCGCCTGGTGGAGATCGCGCCCGCGGAGGCCGATACCGGCCAGCCGCTCGCGTACCTGGCGGGGAACCGCGTGGTGGGCCGCGGCGCCGAGGGCATCAACATCTACCGCCCGCGCACCAGCCCCTGGAGCTACGTCGGCGGGGAGCAGCTGCCCCGCGACTTCCTCAGTATTCGCCAGGCCGACTCCCTGGCGGTCAACGGCGCCCTCCACGCCCTGGTGGTGGATGACGTCGGCGTCAAGCTGGTGGACTACGCCACCTGGAACAACCCGGCGGCGGCGGGCTATCTGACCCCGGTGTTCGAGATGCGCGGCGCGGCGCCGTGGATGCACGACACCGCCGTCCCGCGCCCCGGTGGTTGGCTGACGACGTACGAGGAGGAAATCGCCGAGCTGGAATGGTCTCTCCGACAGTGGACGGCGGAGGTCGGCGACCCCGTGACCACCGGGCGCTATCCCCCGCTCATCAGCGAGCCCCACGCCGGCCTGAGCCAGGCGCTGTGGGACGCGGCCCGTGTCGCCGCCCTCAACCACCTGACGACGTACGCGCAGGCCACCGTCACCGCCGGCTCCGCCACCGGCGCGGTGGGGTTCCTGCCGGCTTACGCGAAGCGGCTGGGCGATGGGCAGTACCTGGTCGTGAACTCCTACCCCAACCCGTACTCCAGCACCGACCCGCTGGAGCTGGCGGCGCCGACCACCGGTGAGGTGCTGCTGGTCAATCCCGCTCTGAGCGTGGGGCAGCGGGTGGTTCGCACTCTCGATCCACTGTCGGGGATGATGGACCGCAATGCGTGGGACCACCTCTTGATTCCCGACCCCGGACGGTCGGAGTACCCGTCGCTGCGCGGGGGTGCGAGACCGCTGCGCCAGCCGCGCGCGGTGGACCTGCGGTAAGCCGCGGCAGAAGGTGATGTGATCGTGACAACGCGCGCGACAAGATGGATAACGACGGCGGCGCTGATCGCGCTGGCCGTGGGGCTGGCGGTCGGCGTGACGGCGTCCGGCCCGGCATGGGGCGCCGGCCTGGCGAGCACCGAGTGGCCGATGTTCCACCGCGACGCCGAGCATACCGGCAGCTCGCTGCTGCCGGGCCCCACCAGCGCTCGCATCCGATGGTGGCAGGGGGGCGCGGCCTTTGCCGACGAGTCGGGGCATCGTCCCCACGGCCCCCAGGGCGCGATCTGGTCTTCGGCGGCCACCTCCGAGGTCACCCCCGAGCTGGGCGGCGCCAAGAAGGTATGGTACTTCCACAACAGCTCGTGGACCGGGCGCGGCGCCGCCCCCGGGCCGCCGCTGGTGCTGCGGTCGGAGTACCCGGAGGCTGCGAGCACCAACGTGCCGCTTACCGGGGGACAGACCCTTTTCGAGACCAGCGCCGCGATGAATCTGGCGGCGGGCAGCGCCAGCCGGTTCCGCAACCGCGATCCGTACAGCAACCTCAGTTGGGTGCAGGCCGGGGTCTCGTTCCTGCTCAAGCAGCGCGTCCCCGCCGGGACCTGGCTTTTCAGCCTGTGGGTCACGGATGTAGTGCCGACTGTTCCCGGGGTCCCGGTGCAGGCGCAGTTCACGGTGTACAGTTTCACCGAGGGCCTGCCCGACACCACCCGGGTCGCCCTGCCGGGGCTGGATGCCATCAGCGTCCCGCTGCCGGACACCGCGCCGGGCGCGAGCAGTCTCGTCACCTACGCGCAGCCCGTTGCCGCCCCTATCTACCTGGAGCTGACGCAAGGCGTGTCCATCGGCGTCACCGTCAGTGGCGGCACGGCCACGCTCAAAGTGGGAGATACCAGCCCCAGCCGGGTGGAGACCTCGATCGAGGTGCCGGCGATCTACGCCGGTGCGGATGACGGCGCGCTGTATGCTTTCGACGCCGCGACCGGCAATGTGCTGTGGAGCTTCCGCGTGCCCAACACGTGGTTTCGCAGTTCGCCCGCCGTGGGCGACGACGGCAGCATCTACATCGGCAGCTACGAGGGGGCGCAGCGCGATCAGGGAGACCTGTACGCCTTCCGCCCCGACGGGACGCTGAAGTGGCTCTACCCCGCGTTGGACGAAGAGCCGCTCGACGCCATCAGCGCATCGCCCGTGATCGGCGGCGACGACGTCGTTTACATCGCCACCCACGCGGGCGAGGTGCACGCGGTGGACGCGGCGGACGGCCAGGCACGCTGGGTGCGCGCGATAGAGGAGGAGGGGATCGCTGACGAGCTGCGTTCCTCCCCCGCCTTGAGCTCCTCGGGCACGCTATACATCGGCTCCATGAACGGGCGTCTATACGCGCTCGACAGCGGCAGCGGCGAGATCATGTGGCGCTATCCGGCCTCCGGGCAAACCGCGCTGGGGGCGCTCGAGTCCTCGCCGGCCCTCGACAGCGACCTGGTGCGGCTCTACTTCGTCAACGAGGTGGCGACCGGCGACCCGTCGCGGCTGCATCTCGGCACCGGCGCCCAGGGCGACCCCGGCGACGAGCCCGCGGGCGAGATCGCACAGTCCTTCGGCGCCACCGGGCAGGCGAAGTTCGCGCAGGAGTTCCGCACCCACGCCCGGCAGTCCGAGCCCGCCATGCCCTCCGTGCTGCCGGGCGGAAGCTACACCGTGGATTTCTGGGCGCGGGCCGCCCTCGAGTCCCCGACCACCGAGCAGGCGTGGATGCGCTTCAGCGTCTTCCACTGCACGGCGGCGGACCCCGTGGGCACGCAGATATTCTCCTTTCCTGAGCAGGACATCCAATCCAGCACCGCCCCCGTCCGCTACCAGGCGCAGGCGACGCTGGCGTCGGCGGTGGCGCTCCAGCCCACGGACTACCTGCGCGTCGAGGTCTGGAGCCGCGTGGCGCTGGAGTCCGGCCACAGCGCGACCGTGCGCTTCGCGTTCGACGGCGAATTCGTCAGCCACTTCGAGGTGCCGCTGGAGGCCGAGCGCATCTACATCGGCTCCGACGACGGCAACATCTACTGCCTGCAGTCCACGGTGACCGAGCCGAACGTGGTCGAGCCGCAGCTCGAATGGAGCTATGCCACGGGCGACGCGGTCACCGCCACCCCCGCCATCGGACCCGACCGCACGGTTTACGTCGGATCGCTCGACCACAAGCTCTACGCGCTCGACCCCGATGGCACCCTGGCGAGCGGGGCATGGCCGTTCCAGGCGGCGGGGGAGATTCAGTCGTCGGCGGCGGTCACCGCCAGCGATCCGGCGCGGATCTACTTCGCGACGTCGGTGGTGGCCCAGGTGGGATCCAACCTCGCCGCGGGACGGGTGTATTGCCTGGAGCGCAACGCCGGGGTCGTGTGGACCGATCCGATTGACTTCGGGGCGGGCTTCGATCCCAGGGGCGGCGACCCGACCGCGTTCACTGCTTCGCCCGCGCCGTGGCTGGTGGAAAGCGTGCGCGGGAGCTTCATCGGCCCCGAGCAGTTCCGGTTCACGGGCGTGTCGCGCGTCGTGGATCCGGTGGTTTACCTGGGGGGCCACGACGGGGTGATGTACGCCTTCGGCACCGTGCTCGACAACATCGCGCCGCCTCCCGTAATGCCGGGGCAGGTGCCGGCGCAAAGTGTGCTGCGGCTGACCAAGCAGGCCGACAAGGCGGTGGCGGATGTCGGCGAGGAGATCACCTTCACCCTGCGCTACCGCAACGAGTCCTCGCCGCTGGCGGCCCCGGTGAGCGGCGCACAGATTTGGGACCCGCTGCCGGAGGCGCGCAACTATCTCGGCGTCATCAGGCCGGCGGCGGTCGCGATCACCACCTACAGCCCGGGAGGCGTCGAGTCGGCAGGCGGCATGATCTGGAGCGTGGGCGACATCTGGCCCCAGCGCTCGGGGCAAGTGTGGTTCAAGGTGCAAGTGATGGAGGACCTAGCGGAAACGCCCTCCACCCCCCAGGTGAGCGTCAGCCGCACCGACCCGGTGACGGCGGTACCGCCCCCGGGCGAAGACGATTTCGCGTGGGGCGACACGCTCTACCTCGACCTCACGGGGCGCGGGCGGCCGGGGAAGATCATCAACTCGCCGGCGACCAGCCAGGCCGGCATCTACGTCGGCGCGAACCCGCTCGCCTACGCGGCCCCGGTCGAGGTGGCAGCCGGGTGGGGGACGCGGTACCGACTGGCCTTCACCTATGGGCCCGAGAACAACGATCCGGCGAGCTTGGCGAAGAACCAGTACGTGGACCTCAACCACAACGGGCTGTGGGATGTCGGGGAGCCGCAGTTGTCGTATGCCACCGAGATCATCCTCAGCGCCACCGGCACGCGTACCGGTCGCTCGGAGGAGGCCTACGAGGACCCGATGGTGCTCGCCGCCAATGAGACCGTCTTCAAGGTCGTGTTGTTGCCGCGCGGGTACGCGGGCGGCCTCGGCGCCAGGTCGGTGACGGAGGCGCCCAACCGGGCGTGGACCCCGTACTTCTGGCGCGTCGCCGTGCAGCAGAACCGCGGCGGCGCTCCCGGGCGCGAGGTGTGGGGGCCGGCATGGGAGCCCCAGCGCACGCAGACCTACGACATCATGGTCCATAACCCCCTGGCGGCCCCGGCGAGCTACGATCTGGCGGGGGGCATCGCCGTCAACCCAGGGACGCGCACCAATCGCACCTCCTTCACCGTCACCAATGTCAGCGGCTTCTCACTGGTCGGCAGCGGGCGCACGCCCCAGCCCAATGTCGTGCGCCTCGGTTTCGGGGACCTGGGGCAGGTCGGGGCGGCATACCCGAGCTACGACTTCCGCCTTGAGAACTATCTGCCCGCCCATCGCCTGGTCACGGGGCTCGCTCACCTGGGTCTGCCTGCCGGGGGGAGTGGTTCCCTTGCCTTGTGGGGCGACATCCCCGCGTATCTCTCCCCGGGGGCCTACCGATCGCCCCGCACGGGGAACCCCCTGAGCGACGCGGTGACCGCCGGCATAGTCATCTACGTGGACATCAATGGCAACCGGATGTGGGACCTCGGGGAGGCCAGGTTCGAGGACGAAGCGGGCGGCTCGTTCAACCCGTTCACCGTCACCGCGTGGATCGCGCCCCAGCCGTCGCTGCGATTCGCGGGCGAGAGCGTTGACTACGCCAAGGCGTCGCCGGGAACGACGGCGGCGCAGCCAACAACCGCGCTGGTCAACCTGGGCAATGTGGGTTTGACTGCGGTGCAGCTCAATCCCCTGCAAGGCGGCCTGCTGTCACTGGCGCGCGCCGAGCGCACCGACACCGGTCTCACCGACTGGAGAGAGACGCATCCGCTGCCGGTGGACCTGTCGGCAGTCAGCCAGCCGGTCGCCAAGACCCCCGTCGGTTGGCTCCGGCCCTACCAGCAGTCGTTGTCGCTGCCGCAACCGGACGTGTCGTGGAGCCAGCCCTCCGGCGCCTACAGCGCCGCGCCCGACGTGGTGAGCGCCGCCGAGGGTCTCACGGCGCCGGGGTCCCCTTTCACTATGCGCGTCGCGGAGCGCCGCCTCACCGGCTACGACTGGAGCACCGGTCAGCCGGTGCTGGGCGCCAACCTCGACCCGTGGGCGACGTGGCTGGGCAACGACACCCTGCTTCTGTTGTGGTCGAGCCAGCGCAAGAGCGACGGCAGCGACCCCACTCCGGCGAATCCGCCGACCCAGGTCGAGCCCTACCAGGACGCGAACGGCAACCGCCAATGGGATGCGGGGGAATGGTACGACGACCGCAATGGCAATGGCACCTGGGACCGCGCGGATCCCTACCTCCTGCGGTACCGCAGCTTCGACCGCACCACCGAGCCAGGCGCCTGGACCGCGGCGCAGAACTACCCGGCGGCTGGCGACCCCATGGACCTGCCCGCGCCGGCGCCGCCGGCGTGGTACGACTGGCTGACCAAAGAGCACATGACCCCCGGGTTCGGGGTTGACGCCGACGGCACCCAGTGGCTGTTCTGGGGTGGCTCCGCCCTGCGCGCCAACAGCACCGGTGGCCATTCCTACGACAACCGTCTGCTGTGGAGCGATTCCAGCGCCATCTACGACAGTCCCAACGTCAGCGGCGGCGGCACGGCGAGCGACATGTTCCGCCTGCATCCGCGGCCGGTGTTCTGGGACGACGGCGCCAACGAGTACAACTGCGTCGTGTTCAGCGAGCACAGCGCGTCACAGGCGTGGCGGCTGTCGGCGCTCTATCGCAGTCGCCCGCTGGGGAACCCGGCCTGGGGAGCATGGGCGGGCCCGGTGACGCTGGACACCACCGGCGACATTACCGCCGCCCGCGAGCCGAGCGCCTTCATCTACGGGGGCTATCTGTGGGTCGTCTTCTCCGGCGCGTCGCAGACCTACGGCAACTACGACATCTACTGCGCCCGTTACAGCCCGGCGCCGCCCTTCACCCCGGTCGCCTTCGCGGGCGGGCTGCAGCTCCTGCGACTGACCACCCATCCGGCGAACGAATCCAACCCCGCGGCCTTCATCGAGACCTATCGCTACCTGGACGCCTCGAACCAGCCGCGGCCGAGCGTCGCCGCGGGCGACCCGGCAGACTATGATCCACGCCTGTGGGTGTTCTGGGTGCAAGAGGGAATCGGCGGCGGCGGTGGAGAAATCATGTATGTCACCCTGCGCGGGCTCCAGACCAACCCCCTGCAGTTGACCCCGGAGCGCGCGCCGCGCCAGGTGTCGGTGGATCACGCGGCCAACGACTTCGGGCTGTGCGCCGTCAAGGATCGGCGCTACGCGCAGGTGTGGCTATTCTGGAGCAGCACCCGCGGCGCCCCCACGGCGGGCGCCGCAGGGGCGGCCGCGAACAGCGACATATACTGCCAGGCATTCAACCCGGAGCTGCCGTAGCGCGCGCCGACGCAAGCCGGCGAGCCTTTCCCTGGGCCGGGCGGGCCTCGCCGGCAGGGGCCTCGCCGGGCGGGGGCCTCGCCGGCAAGGTTGCGGGTGCGCGCGGCATGTGCTATAATCGCGGCGCATAACCGGGGGGGCGTCGGCGGCGCCGACAAGGGGAAGCAGATGTCAGCCATTCCTACGATCGCCCGCGATATGACCATTCTCGGGTTGGATATCGGCACCAACCTGATCAAGGTGGTCGAGATGCGATCGGCGCGCGGGTCGCTGCAGCTGCTGAACCTGGGCATCCGGCCGACCCCGCCCGAAGTCATCTCTAACGGCGTGATCGTGGATCCGGCGGCACTGGGCAGCGCGATTCGCGGGCTGGTGCAAGCTCAGGGCATCCGGACGCGGGCCGTCATCGCCTCCGTCGCCGGCCAATCCTCGCTGGTGGTGCGCCACATCGAAGTGCCCAAGATGTCACGCGCCGAACTTGCGGACACCATGCGTTGGGAGGTGGAACGACAGATCCCCTTCGCCGCCAGCGAGGTCATCATGGACTATCAGCCCCTGATCGAGCCGGAGGAACTGCCCGAGGACCGGCAGAACATGGAGGTGCTCCTGGCCGCCGCCCAGGAGGACATGGTCAACGCCTACCTCGAGACCTTCCAGGTCGCGGGGCTGCAGCCGCGGGCGCTCGACATCGAGGGCCTGGCGGCCACGCGCGCCCTGGTCAACCTGCGGGCCGCCGACGGGCTCCACGACCAGACGGTGGCACTGGTAAACATCGGCGCCACCACCACCGATATCAGCATTATCCGCGATGGGCTGCTGAGCTTCAACCGACCGGTGCCGATGGCGGGCGACAGCCTCACCAACGCCATCAGCGAGAACCTCGGTCGCGACCTGGGCGAGGCCGAGCGCCTGAAGAAAGAAGTCGGCGTGGTCCTCCTCGACCAGCGGCCAACCGCGGCGGTGCCCGCTCCCGCCGCGCCGGAGGCGGAGCAGAAGACGCCCGGTGCGGCCGCGGCCGAGCCCCCCGCAGACGAGCACGCACCCGAGTTTGACCTCGCCGCGGAGCTCGACGACATTGCGCCGCAGCAACGGCAGGCGCAGCCGGCCCCCGAACAGATTTTCGACCTCAGCCGCCCGCCGGAGGTTGCCCCTTCGGCGGAGCCGGCGGCGAAGCCCGAACCGGCAGCGGCCGGCGCGCCGGCCGAGGCGTCTGCGCAGCCGCGTCCCGGCATACAGCTCAGCACCGAGGCGGTCAGCCGCCGGGTCTTCGAGGCGATGCTGCCGGCGTTGTCGGAGCTGGTGAGCGAGATTCGGCGCTCCCTGGACTACTATCGGTCGCGCTTCCCCGACTCGGCGGTGGACCGCGTTCTGCTCTTCGGCGGAACCGCCAAGCTGGAGAATCTCGCGCAGTTCGTCTCCAACGAAATCGGCATCCAAGTCGAGTTGGCGAACCCGTTGGAACGTCTCGACTTCGTGCCCCCGTTCTACAGCAAGCCCTACCTCGACGAGATCGCGTGCCTGCTGCCCATCGCGTTGGGGCTGGCGACGCGGGACATGCTGGAGTGAGCCGATGATCAAGATCAACCTCTTGCCCGCGCACATCTTGGAGCGCCAGCGCATTCGCTCCGTCATCGTGCTCGTGCTGGTGTTCGTCATCATCGAGGCGGCGATCCTGGGCCTGGTGATGGTGGACATGAAGAGACAGTTGAACGACCAGATGCTCGATCTCGCGCGCTGGGAGAGCCGGGCAAAGCAGGTGGCGAGCGTCCGGGAAGCCACCGCCAACGCCGATCGGGCGGCGCAGTCCTACGGCCGCTGGCGAGTGTGGCTGAACCAGATAGACACCTACCACAATGCGTGGGCCGATACCCTCGGCGAAATCGCGCGATGGATCTACGCCAAGGTGCAGGTGAGCTCGATACAGCCGTCTCCGAACGGGGTGCAGATCGCGGGGAAGACGGACAGCCTGGAATCCTTCCGCCGGGCGTACCTGAATATCTTGCGCTCGCCGATGTACTCGAACGTGACGTTCAGCATCTCGGGCGTCACCGGCGGTTGGCCTCGCGCCGAATCCCCAGCGCCGGGTACCGGGGCTGCGGGGCCGGCGGCCCCCGCCGGCAGGGGGAGAAGCGGGGGGCGAGGCGGAGAGGAAGAAGAGGCGGCCTCTCCGCCCCAGTTCCCGGCCGCTCAAGGCGCACTTCCTGTGGCGCCACCGCCGCCGCGCGACCCCCTGCCGATCGGCGTGACTTTCTCCTGCGTCATGAGGCCCGAGTGGGGAGGGAGGCTGGTTCCACCTCAACCACCCATTCTGCCCGGGACCGTCTCCGGCGTGGGCGGCGGAGCGCCGGGAGCACCAGCGCCGCCCGGCGGTGGTAGTAGCGGCCGTAGCGGCGGCGGGCGCGGCGGGGAATGACGACGCCAGGCGACCGCGGCCGGGAGGACTGCACATGGGCATCTTGTCACGGATAAAGCGATGGCACCTAGTCGCCGTTGGAGGGGTTATCACGGCGGCGATGCTGGTCGCGTTCATTGCGACGTTTCTGCTGCCGACGACGCGGCAGATGAAAGAACTGCGTGACGGCCAATCGGAACAGGAGCAGACATGGCAACGGCTGCCGACGGCCGTCAACGCCCTCAGCGACGCCCAGCAGCGACTGAGGGAGAGCAAGGCGGACACCGAGAAGTTGCTGGCGACGATGCCCAAGATCTCATCGGATCCCTTCCAGGCAATGTTCGATCTGCACGAGGTGTTCAACGACAAGATCGGCCCCCCCGTGTACGACTTCTTCCTCTCGCTGGGCTACGTCGCCAGCGGGATCAGCGTGCCCGCCTCTCCCATGCAGCCGGTGATCGTTCCTCCGCTGATGTCTTTCAACTGGAGTCTGAACCCGCAGATGAAGAGCTTGCCCGCCACCATCAACTTCCTGCGCCGACTCAAGGGCATGCCATACCCGGGCGTCATCAGTAGCATCAGCGTGTCCGGCATGAGCCCGCAACTTAGCGTGCCCATGCCGCTGACCGTCTATGTCGTGACACAGCGGGCATTGGTGCTCGGGGCGCCGGCGCCGGCCGGCGCACCCGCGGCCGCGCCCACCATGGCTGCTCCGCCGTCCGAAAGACGCGGCGGTGGCCGCGGTGCGGAATGATGAGCACGGAACTCGACATCGCCGCCTGCCGTCACAGGTAGGGAGAGGATAATGAGCGCCAAGGACAAGCAGAAACTGGCGATTGCGGTGGGACTGGTGGTGGTCGTCGCCGTCGCGCTGTACTTCCTGGTTCTGCGCAAGCCGGCCCCGGAGGCCGAGCTTGCACCTCCCCCCATAGCGGCGCGCCCAGTGGCGCCCCGACCGGCGCCGATCGCCGCGGCCCAAGTTCTGGCCGCGGCCCAGGCGGCCAAGCCGCTGGAGCTCTCCCGGCCGGATCCGTTTGAGCCGCTGATCAAGCAAATCGAGCCCATATGGCCGGTCGGTCAGCGGCCGCCCGTGGCGGCGGAAGAGGTGGGTATCGGGCCCGTCGTCGCCAACCTGCTGCCGCTCGACATCCCCGGCGTGCGGGAATCGCGGCGTATGGCCGGGGTGCTGTGGAATGAGCATGTGTGGGCCATCATCGAGACCGAGAGGACGACCGCCGTCGTGCAGCCGGGCGACGTGGTGGAGGGGAATACGATACGGGCGATCAGCCCGCAGGGGATGATACTAACCACCAAGCGGGGCATGATCGACGAGGTGAAACTGCAGGGACGCATTCCGGCGGCGGTAGCGGCCGTGCCGGTGAGCGCACCTGCCGGGCGGCCGGCGCTGCCGGGAATGGGCGTGCCCCAGGTAGCTGCCCCGCCGTCCAGAGGAGGCGGCGGCCGTGGTATGGAATGATGAGCACGGAACTCGACATCGCCGCCTGCCGTCACCGGTAGGGAGAGGATAATGAGCGCCAAGGACAAGAGGATCCCGGGGATGTCCGGGAGCGCTCGGGGCACGGCGCGTGCGGTGGGGGAAGACTTGCCGTAGCGGTCGTGCGCAGGTATAATCGCAGCGGCCGCCATCGGCGGCAGGGAGGTACGTGATGCGCACATTGACACTGATGGTAGCGTGGGGCCTGGTGCTGGCGCTAGCAGTCGGCGCCGCGTTCGCGCAGCCGGAGCGCATTTCGCTCACCCTCAAGGACGCGGACCTGCAGAGCGCGCTGACGATGCTGTTCAAAGACACGGGTAAGAGCTTCGTCATCGAGAGCGGAGCGCGCGGCGATATCAACGTCAGCCTCTATGACGTTCCGTGGGAGCAAGCGTTGCGGGCGACCCTGGAGAGCGTGGGCGCCACCTACGTCAGGGACGGAGATATCTACCGCATCCGCCCCGCGGTCATGCCGCTTCCTCCCGCTCCGCCCCCGCGTGAGGTGAGCAAGCTGGCGGCGGCGGGATTCCCATCTCTGCCGGCGCCTTCCAGCGGCGCGCCTACTGCTGCGGGTGCCATCTATCTGGGGTTCATCCCCGTGCGCCACGCGTCCGTCACCGATATGGCGCTGTGGTTCGGTGGCACCGCGGTCTATCCCACCACGACGTCCATGCCCGGGATGATGGGTTACGGGATCGGTCAGACGGGCACGATCGGTGGCGGCGGCTATCCGGGTCAGCTTGGTGGCGGCGGCTATCCGGGTCAGCTTGGTGGCGGCGGCTATCCGGGTCAGCTTGGTGGCGGCGGCTATCCGGGTCAGCTTGGTGGCGTGACGGGGCCCGTCGGTGGGTATACCAGCCCGTACACGGGCGGCGGCTCGACCCAGAGCGGGAGGGGGTAAGAGGAAAGCTGAGGCTGACCGCAGAAGAGGGTGGTTTGGCCGAGGCCAGGCTTTGTCGAGCGGCCGCAGCGGGGAGCGCCGCGGCCTACGTGCGGCACAGCGGGTCGGCCTTGCGGGCCTGGGCGATGTAGGCAGTTGCCGAGCACGGTTGCGGCGAATGACCCCTGGCAGCGACAGGAAGCCGCCGGGCCAACTAGGAGGGTGCTGATGACAAGAAGAGCGAGGCGCGGGCTGAGTATCCTCGCGCTGACTATCGCGGTCGTCGCAGCAGTGGCGCTGCCCGCAGCGGGTGATCAGAACGGGGCCGCGACCCCACTCGACATGACGTTGAAAGACGCATCGCTGCAAGAGGTGCTGCGCGCGATCGCCACCGCGCAGGGCGCGGACATCGTCATGACCGACGACGTCCAGGGCACGATCTCGCTGTCGGTGGCGCAGAAGACCGCCGAGGAGATACTGGATCTCATCGCCTCCACCCGCAACCTGCACTGGTGGAAGGAGAACGGGGCCTACGTCGTGAGCGGGCAGCCCCGCAGCGTCAGTACCGACTCGCACATCGGCGAAAGCGCATCCCCGAAAACGGCCCGCGCCGCCAACCAGCGCGTGGTCATCCCCCTGCGTTTCAACAACGCGCAGGATCTCGCTTATCAGTTCGGCGGCGCCGCGGAACCCTATACCCCTTCCTCCCGCAGCTTCGATGAGATCATCTATCCCTACGGTCCTCCGGGGCAGCCGGTAGGCAACCGCGTGGAGGGCGCGCAGCCGCAATCGCCCCGGGCGAAGACCGCCGCCGTCCCGCGCAATCCCTATGATGAGCTGAGGCAGCGAGGCGGCGGCATAGAGGAGATGCAGCCCACCGCGGGAACGCCGGCCGGCCCGGGGGGTGAGGAGGAAATGGTGACGGCCGGCGGGCCCCTCGGCCATCTGCTCCCGGCGGAGCTGTCGCCGCCGGTTGCGTACGCCCCCCTCAACGCGCTCATCGTGCAGGGGCCGATGGAGGCGATCGAGGAGTTTCGCAAGCTGGTCGAGCAGCTGGATGTGCGCGTGCCGCAGGTGATGGTGGAGGCACAATTCGTGGAGATGCGCGTGGATGACGCCCGCCAGTTCGGCATCAATTGGAGCTGGATCGGCGGCGAGACGGGGGTGGACGTCACCGGCCAGTCCACCGGCGGCAACGTCGGCATCTCCTTCGTCAAGGGTCGCTTCACCGCGCTCCTGCAGTCGCTGCTCGACACCTCGCGCGCGCGCATCATCAACGCGCCGCGGCTCGCCACCATGAACATGCAGCGTGTCGCCTTCACCATCAGCCGCACCTTCTTCTACTTCACCAGCGACACCGTCGTGCAAACGCCGACGTTCGCCGGCAGCCAGGTCTTCACCACCAGCCGGCTTAATGCGCTGCCGGTGGTCACCACCTTCGAGATCATGCCCCAGGTCAACGGCGACGACTCGATCACGGTTGACGTCAGTACCATCATCTCCGATGTGGCGGGGTTCATTACCGGGCCCAACGGCGAGAAGATACCGGAGCCGACGGCGACCGCGCTGCCGACGCGGCTGCGGGTGCAGAACGGCGAGACCATAGTCATGGGCGGATTCGTCCGCAAGAACGTCAGCGAGACCAAGCACAAGGTGCCGTTGCTGAGCGACATCCCGATCATCGGCAAGTGGCTGTTCACGGGCAGCAGTTTCACCCAGAGCGACAGCGAACTGCTTATTTTCCTCACCGCCCGCATCATGGAGGAGAAGGGCGATACGGCCGCCCGCGAGGAAGGCGGTTCGTCTTTCATGACGATGCCCCTGGGGCAATAGCCGGCAGGCGGCGGGGCAGGCGCGCGATTATCCGAGGCGGCGCCATGCAGGCGCCGCCTCGCCGCTGTTGAGGGGTTCCCGGCATGAGGCTGCTAAGTGCGGGCGAGAGCCACGGTCCAGGCTTGGTCGTCATCCTCGACGGCGTGCCCGCGGGCCTCGCGCTCGAGGCCGCCGACATCAACCTGCAACTGCGGCGGCGCCAGGGCGGCTACGGTCGCGGCGGGCGCATGCGCATCGAGCAGGACGCGGTCGAGATTCGCTCGGGCGTCCGCTTCGGCGAGACCATCGGCAGCCCGCTGGCGCTGCTCATCGCCAACCGCGACTGGGAGAACTGGCGCGCCGTCATGGCCGTCAGCGGCGAGCCGGTCGGGGATCCGGTTACGGTGCCGCGACCGGGCCATGCTGATCTCGCGGGGGCGCTCAAGTATGGGCGGCGCGACCTGCGCGACGTGCTGGAGCGCGCCAGCGCGCGGGAAACCGCTGCCCGGGTCGCGGCGGGCGCCGTCGCCCGCAAGCTGCTTGCGCGGCTGGGGGTCGAGATTGGGAGCCGCGTGCTCGCCATCGGGGCGGCCGAGGCGCGCATCGCCGATCAGCGCCCCTGGCGGGAGCTGCAGCAAGCAGCCGAGGCGAGCGACGTCGGGTGTGCCGACGACGACGCGGCGCAACGCATGCGGGCCGAGATCGATGCCGCGCGCGAGGCCGGCGATACCGTGGGGGGAGTGTTCGAAGTCACCGCACAAGGCGTGCCGCCGGGTTTGGGTGCCTTTGCGCAGTGGGACTTGCGCCTGGACGGGCGCCTGGCGCAGGCCTTCATGAGCATCCCGGCGATCAAGGGCGTGGAGATCGGCATCGGCTTCGCGGCCGCGCGGGTGCGCGGCAGCGCCGCCCACGACGCCCTCGTTCCCGGCGAGGGAGCGCGCGGCGTCAGCCGGCCCACCAACCGCGCGGGCGGCATTGAAGGCGGCGTCACCAACGGTCAGCCAGTGGTGGTGCGCGCCGCCATGAAGCCGATTCCGACGCTGACCGCGCCCCTCGATTCGGTGGATCTGGCCACCGGCGAGCCCGCGCCCGCGCACGCCGAGCGCTCGGACGTATGCGCGGTGCCCGCGGCGCGGGTGGTGGGGGAGGCGATGATGGCGCTGGCGCTTGCCGACGCCGTCACCGACAAGTTCGGCGGCGACACCATGGCGGAGATCGAGCGCAACCTGCGCGCCTATCTCGACTCACTTGCTGCGGGGATGGGCCCGTAGATGGGCAACATCGCCCTCATCGGCTTCATGGGCACCGGCAAGTCCGAGGTCGGCCGCGTGATCGCCCGCCGCCTGGGCCTTGAGTTCGTGGACTGCGACACCCGCATCGAGGAGCGCACCGGAAGCAGCATCGCCGACATCTTCCGGCGCGCGGGCGAGGAGCGCTTCCGCCGCCTCGAACGAGAGGAGATCGCGCGCGCATCGCGCAAGTGGGGCCTGGTGGTGGCGACCGGCGGTGGCGCGCCCAAGGATCCTCGCAACCTCGAGGCGCTCAAGGCGGCCGGGCTCGTCATCTGCCTGACCGCGCGCCCCGAGGTCATCTGGGAGCGCACGCGGACCACCAGCGAGCGCCCACTGCTGGCGGTACCCGATCCCCGCGCCCGCATCGCCGAGCTGCTCGCAGAGCGCCGCTCCTGCTATGAGCAGGCCGATCGCTGCATTGACACCTCCGACTGCACCGTCGAGCAGGCGGCCGAGGCGGTATTCAACGTCGCCACCACCGTTGACGTGGCTCTCGACGCCCGCAGCTACCGCATCATCATCCGCCGCGGGGCGCTGGACGAGCTGGGCCCGCTGGCGGCGCCCGCGGCCGCGGGACGGCGCGCCGCGGTCGTCGGCAACCCCCGCGTGCTGCGCCTCTACGGCGAGCGGGCGCGGGCGAGCCTGGCGGCCGCTGGCATCGAGGGCGTGGAGCTCTCCGTGCCCGCGGGAGAGCGGCACAAGACGCTGCGCCGGCTGGGGTTGCTGCTGGAGCAGATGCTCAAGATCGGCCTCGATCGCGACTGCTGCGTAGTCGCGATCGGCGGCGGCGTCATCGGCGACCTCGCCGGCTTCGCCGCCGCGACCTATATGCGGGGAATACCCTACCTGCAGGCGCCGACCAGCCTGCTGGCGCAGGTGGACAGCGCGGTCGGCGGCAAGGTGGCGGTGGACCTGCCCCAGGGCAAGAACCTGGCGGGCGCGTTCCATCAGCCGGCGGGGGTGGCCGCGGATCTCGACACCCTGGCCAGTCTGCCCGCGCGCGAGTTGCGCCAGGGGCTGGCCGAGGTCGTCAAGCACGGCGTCATCGCCGACCACCGCTTCTTCGAGTATCTCGAGTCGCATCGCAAGCCGCTGTTGGCGCGCGACCCCGCGGTGCTGCTACACGCGGTGCGTCGGTCGTGCGAAATCAAGGCGGAGGTCGTGAGCAGGGACGAGACCGAGCAGGGCCTGCGCGCGATCCTCAACTACGGGCACACCTTCGCTCATGCGCTGGAGACCTGGGGCGGGTACCGCCGCTACCGTCACGGCGACGCGGTGGCAATCGGCATGGTGGCGGCGGCGCGGCTATCTGCACAGCGAGGGTGGCTGCCCGCCGCCGACGTCGAACGCATCCGGGCGCTGCTGGTATTGTTGCGCCTGCCGGTGGGCACCGACGCGCCGCCGGAGGAGGTCATGCGCATCATGGCGGCCGACAAGAAAGCGCGCGGCGGCCGCTTGCGCTTCGTCCTGCCGCGCGCCATCGGCGAGGTGGCGGTCGCCGACGACGTGCGCCCGGAGGAGATTATGCAAGCGCTCGCGCCCGACCAGGCTGGCCGTTGAATCGGGTTTCAGCCCCGGGCCTCGCGAGTTGGGGTCCCGTCAAGGGGGTGACACTGTGGCGTCGCCTGAACCGCCGCCCGTTGCGTGTCTGTGGTGCGGTGCGCGCTTCCCGCCAGGGACGGAAAACTGTCCGCGCTGCCGGCGCGCAGCGCCGGCAGGCGACTTGAGTTCCCTGACGGGCGGCTCGCAGCGCGCACAGGAGAGTGGCGAGGCTGCGCGCGGCCGACGCGCCGGGGCTCCACAGCCGAACAAGGGGGATCGGTATCGAGCGACCCCGCTGCCGCCGGCGCGGGGGCAAGAGGCGTTTGGCAGTTGGGCCAACATCATTGTCACCGCCCGCGCCGACCCGCTCTTCGGCGTCTTGTTGGGGCTGATAAGCGCAAACGTGTTGCTTCAGTTGCTAGGGCAATCGTGGCTGGGCACGGCGGTTGCGGGGGCGATTCTGTGGGGCGTGGTGACGTTTCGGTGGTGGGGATATGTCCTGGGCATGTTCGGGGCGGGCATCGGCGTGCTGTTGGGATTGGCGTTCGCGATCGGCGCCAGGGGCGAGGGCTCGCTTAGTGCGATCATCCTGGTGGCGATCAACGGTTTCGCCCTCGTCGTGCTCTACACCAGGCGGGATCGCTTCGACTAACAAGGAAGAAGCCACTGCGGCGGCTTGAACGATGGACATGCTCTACGACTTCCATACCCACACGTTCATGAGTGACGGCGCGCTGGCGCCGATCGAGCTCATCCGCCGCGCCGCGGTTAACGGCTACAGCGCCATCGGCATTTCCGACCACGCCGGCCCCGGGACGATGGAGGCCGCCATCGCCGGCGCGCTCGGGGACTGCGAACTGGCGGCCGCGCACTGGGGTATCATCGCCGTCGCGGGGGTGGAATTGACGCATGTCCCCGCCGGTGCCATCGCCGAACTGGCGCGCGCCGCCAAGCAGGCTGGCGCGCTCTACGTCGTCGTGCACGGCGAGTCCCCGGTCGAGCCGGTCGAACCGGGCACCAATGGCGCAGCGGCCGCTTGCCCCGACGTGGATATTCTCGCTCACCCGGGTCACATTAGCCCCGAAGTGGCTGCGGCAGCGGTCGCAAACAACGTCTTCCTCGAAGTGACCGCCCGCCAGGGGCACAGCCTGACCAATGGCCACGTCGTCCTGATCGGCCGGGCGGCGGGCGCCAGGTTCCTGGTCAACAGCGATGCCCACGCGCCCGGCGATCTGCTGACGCGGGATAAGGCGGAATCGGTGGCTCGTGGTGCCGGCTTGAGCGACCATGAGGTGCGCCAGGTGCTGGACGACAACCCGCGCGAGCTGCTGCGGCGCCTGGGGCTGGGGCCCGCGTGACCCCCGGTGGGGTGCACACCCCCGGTGGGCCGCGGTCGGTGAGCAGGGACTCCCGCTGCGACCTGTGGGTGCTGTCCGCCGCGTTTTTCTTCATCTTCATGGGCACGGGCGCCCTGCAGCAGTTCCTCATCCCCTACCTGGAGCAAACGACGCCGTGGGGGGCAATGCGCTCGTCGCTGGTGCTGGCCACCGTGTATCTGGGATTGATCGTCTGGCGGGTGCTGGGCGGCTATGCCATTCGCGCGTTCGGCGACTACTGGGCGATGGTCGTCGGGGCGACCACCTACACGCTGTTCGCGTTGGTGCTGCTGGTGTACCCACGCCAGTGGGCGCTGCTGGGGGCGGCGTTCGCCTGGTCATGGGGGGCGGCGCTGCTGTGGATCACGAGCAGCGCACACGTACTCGACGCCTCCCGTCGCGAGCACTATGGGCGCGCCGCCGGCATGTTCTACGCGGCGACCCATTTCGGGTTCGTGATCGGCGTGGTGGTGCTGGGGCTGCTGCTGCGCGGGGTCGGGGGGCGCGGCATGCTGCTGGGCGCCATCGGCCTCACCGGCGTCGGCAACGTGATTTGCCTGTTGGTGCCGCGGCGACGCTTTCCGCGCGACCTGCCGAGTTTCACCGCGGTGCTGCGCGTTGCGGTCGGCCGTGCCGGGCGGACACTGAGCTTGGTGCAGCTCGCGGCCGCCGCCGGCTTCGGCCTGCTGCTGGGTGTATTCGCCTCCGCCATCAAGCACGACTTCGGCATCGCCGCGGTGGCGCCCATCACCATGGCGTTCTACGTGATGCGGGCGGTGATCAGCCCCTTCGCCGGAGCGCTGTCAGACCGCCTAGGGCGCGCCCGGGTGATGGCCGGCGGCTTCGGCCTGGGCGGGGTGGCGCTCTTGATTGCGGCAGTGGCCCCCGGCGCGGCGACGTTGACGCTCGCGGCGGCGGCGCTGGGCGGCGTCACCGCGACAGTGCTGGCGGCAGTACTCGCTTTCGTAGGTGACACCGCGCAGCCGAGCTCACGCCAGGCGGCGGTGGCCGGGCTCAGCGTGTGGCGCGACCTGGGAGTGGCGATCACCATCCTGCTGGGCCAATACCTGCGGCTAGTATTCCACGGCTACGCGGCGCCGTTCCTTCTGTTCGCTGCGGTGTTCTTCCTCTGCGCGTGGCTGAGCACGAGGCTCTACGCCATTCGCGGCGCCGCGGATACGAGCTTCGGCGGGGACGGCTGCGAACGCAGCCCGGTCGCGGCCGAACATCGGCGGCAGGACTAGTCCCGGCACGCGCCGAATTCATCAAGCGGACCTCGCCCCATTCCCCATGCCTGGAGGTTGAGTTGGAGAAAGCACCGGACGGGCATTTCCTGGCCCAGTACTACCTGGAGTCAAAGGGCGACCCTTCGGCAAGGTTTACCCTGAGCGAAGTCGAAGGGCTCAGGGCAGGCTTGCGGACGGCGGCGGAGAAGATCGCCTCCGAGGAGACCACCGGCAGTTGGGTGGGCGCGGGTGAGCCCACCGATCTGTTCAAGCGCAGCCGCGGCGAAGTCCACCGATACGATGACATCGGCCCCGGCAAGGCCCTCGCCACCATCGCCTACCCGCTCATCAACATGCCGGTGGACCGCTACTTCGTGCCCAGCTTCTGGCTCTTCATGACCGGCGGGCCGCTGTTCGAGCGCATGTTCGTGGATTCGGTGCGGATGGTGGATTTCGCGTTGCCGGAGGCGCTGCTGGAGCAACTGCCCGGCCCCAAGTTCGGCATGAAAGGTTGCCGCGACTTCATCGGCGCCGCCGCTGAGGATCTCATCATCGCCACCATCGTCAAGCCCTGCGCCGGCTTGACCGCGCGCGAGGTGGCGGACAAGTGCCGCGAGGCGGCGCTGGGCGGGATCGAGTTCATCAAGGACGACGAGAAGATGAGCAATCCCGACTACTGCCCGCTGGCGGAGAAGGCGCGGCTGGTCTCGCAGGCGCTGCGCGAGGCCGAGCAGGAGACCGGGCGCAAGGTCATCTACTGCCCGCACATCAGCACCCGGCCCGACGTGATCGTTGACGCGGCGCGCACCGCCGTGGACCACGGCGCCAGCGGGCTCATGCTGAACTGCTTCTCCACCGGATTCCCCGCGATCCAAATCCTGGCCGAGCGCGAGGACCTGCCGGTGCCGATCTACGTGCATACCGGGGGTCGCAGCGCGTGGGGGCGGCACGCCAACTTCGGGGTGGACCTCAAGGTGGTGGCGCGCATGGTGCGGATGTTGGGGGGCGACTTCATGCGCGCGCACATGATTGACGGCTACCTCATCGCCGACACGGCCGAGCGTTCGGTGGAGCTGGTCAACCTGTTCCGCGAGCCGATGGGGCATATCCGCGACATGGTGCCGGCGCTGTCGGGGGGGCTGGGCGCGGACAACCTGGTGCAGAACCTGGAGGCCTACGGCATAGACATTCTGCCCATGGCGGGCGGGGCGATCCTGGGGCATCCCCTGGGCATCCGCGCGGGCGTCACGGCGCTGCGGCAGGCGGCGCAGGCATGGCGGGCCGGGGTGTCCGTCGGAGAGTATGCCAAGTCGCACCCCGAACTCGCTGCCGCCCTGGATGAAGCGCGGAAGTAGGGCCAGCGCCGTTGGTTGCGCAGAGAGCCGTCCTGGTGGGGCGCGAAGAAGGCCGGATTTCGCAGTTCGCAATTCCAGCCCCTTGACAAGCTCTGACCATGCGTTATAATACCTGCCGAGATTGGCACTCTCCGGTCGAGAGTGCTAATCGCCATTAATGTTTGGGGAGGTGACAGCATTGATTCAACCGTTGGGGGAGAAGGTGGTCGTGAAGCCGGGCCCCGAGGAAGAGAAGACCGCGACGGGCATCGTGCTTCCCGACACCGCCAAGAAGAAGCCCCAGGAGGGGGAGGTGGTCGCGGTCGGCAGCGGCAAGCTGCTGGACAACGGCCAGCGGGCGCCGATGCAGGTCAAGGTCGGCGACACGGTGATCTACTCCAAGTACGGAGGCACCGAGGTGCAGGTCGATGGCACCGACTACATGATCCTGGATGAGGATTCGATCCTCGCCGTGAAGTGACGGCGCAGCCGTCATCCTGAGCGCAGCGAAGGATCTCGCTCACGCACGCAAGGTTCTTCGCCTTCGGCTCAGAATGACATTCTCTCGGACAAGTCAGCGTGCCAAGCATCAGGAGGTAACCGATGGCATCCAAGATTCTGGCTTACAACGAAGACGCACGGCGCGCGCTCGAGCGCGGAGTCAACGCAGTGGCGCGCGCGGTCAAGGCGACGCTGGGTCCCAAGGGGCGCAACGTCGTGCTCGACAAGAAGTGGGGTTCGCCCACCATCACCAAGGACGGCGTCACCGTCGCCAAGGAGATCGAGCTGGAGGATCCCTACGAGAACATGGGGGCGCAGCTGGTCAAGGAAGTCGCCTCCAAGACCAACGACGTCGCCGGTGACGGCACCACCACCGCCACCGTGCTGGCGCAGGCGATCGTCAGCGAGGGCATGAAGCTGGTCGCCGCCGGCGCCAACCCGATGATGCTCAAGCGCGGCATCGAGCGCGCGGTGGAGAAGGCGGTGGAGGAGATCAAGAAGCGCTCCATCCCCGTCGCCGGCAAGGCCGAGATCACCAACGTCGCCGCCATCGCCGGCAACGAGCGCGAGATCGGCGAGTACGTCGCCGACGCCATGGACAAGGTCGGCAAGGACGGCGTCATCACCGTCGAGGAGTCGAAAGGCACCACCACCTCGGTGGACATCGTCGAGGGCATGCAGTTCGACAAGGGCTACATCTCGCCCTACTTCGTCACCGACCCCGAGCGCATGGAGGCGGTGCTGGAGGATCCCTTCATTCTCATCCACGAGAAGAAGATCAGCGTGGTGGCGGATCTCATCCCGGTGCTGGAGAAGGTTGCTTCCGCGCGCAAGCCGCTGCTCATGATCGCCGAGGACGTCGAGGGCGAGGCGCTGGCGACGCTGGTGGTCAACAAGATCCGCGGCGTGCTCACCTGCGTCGGGGTCAAGGCGCCCGGCTTCGGCGACCGGCGCAAGGCCATGCTCGAGGACATCGCCATCCTCACCAACGGGCAGTTCATCTCCGAGGACCTCGGCATCAAGCTCGAGAACGTGGACACGACGATGATGGGCCGCGCCAAGAAGATCGTTATCACGAAAGAGGACACCACCATCGTCGAGGGCGCCGGCAGCAAGGACGCGGTGCGGGGGCGCATCGCGCAGATCCGCCGCGCCATCGAGGACACCGATTCCTCCTACGACAAGGAGAAGCTCCAGGAGCGCCTGGCCAAGCTCGCCGGCGGGGTCGCCGTGATCAAGGTCGGCGCCGCCACCGAAACCGAGCTCAAGGAGAAGAAGCATCGCTTCGAGGATGCCCTGAGCGCCACCCGCGCCGCGGTCGAGGAGGGCCTGGTCGCCGGCGGCGGCACCACCCTGGTCAACATCGCCCCCGCGCTGGAGAAGCTCAAGGCCAAGGACAACGACGAGAAGGCCGGCATCGCCATCGTCCGCCGCGCCCTCGAGGAACCCCTGCGCGCCATCGCCTCCAACGCCGGCATGGAGGGCTCGGTGGTGGTGCAGAAGGTCAAGGGCCTCAAGGACGGCATCGGCCTTGACGCCCTCACCGAGGACTACGTGGACCTGGTCGAGGCGGGCATCGTGGATCCGGTCAAGGTCACCCGTACCGCTCTCGAGAATGCGGCCAGCATCGCCGCCATGCTCCTCACCACCGAGGCGCTGGTGGCCGAGAAGCCGGAGAAAGATAAGGCCCCTGCCGGTCCTCCAGGCGGCGGCGCGCCTGATTACGACTTCTAAGCGGCGACTGTCATTCCGAGCTGCTCGCGAATTGTCATTCCGAGCGACGCGAGGAATCTCGTCTTCGCGAGACCTTCGGGGATTGACGCAGACTACGGATCGTAGGGGCACAGCATGCTGTGCCCCTACGGCGTAGCCGCCGATGAACGATGCGCGCCGACAAGAGCAAGCATTGCCCGGCATGTGTCCACATCGTCGTTAATCGGCGTCCGTCGGCGGTTTGACTAGAGTAACAACATGAGATGATGGAGATGATGATCAATGCCTCCCGCCCACGACTTGCCCCGCGCATGGGTGCGCCCGGTGAACCCGGAGGAGTATCCGGGGTTTGCGAAGCGTCCGGTCAAGCCGGTCACCCGTGCGGACCTCGATAACCAGTTTCATACCACGGCGATGCGCGCCTTCAACCTCGACCGCGCGCCGCAGGCGCCGGCCCACGAGTTTCGCATTACCGATATCAAAGAGACCCTCGATCTCTATACCAGGGACTATGACTTCGGGCGCGCCATCTGGCCGAACTGGGCATTCCTGTTCGCGGAGAACTGGCGCGAGGCGATTGATGAGATGGCCGCGCGCGAGCTCTACCTGTTTGACGTCTGGAACTACTGCCCGTCGGGCCCGTTCGAGCGCTTCGGTTGCTCGGAGTACCGCGTCCCCGACGACGTGCACCACTACCTCCTGCAACAGATGGGCCCCCGTTTCCTCGGTTATGACAACGGCGAACAGGATGGGCGCTACATCGGCGGCTACGCCAAGCTGGTGTGCCCCGCTCCGGTCACGCGGCGCCAGGCGTATGATGCGTTTTGCCAGTATTTTCGCCAGCTCGGCGACGACCTGCAAAACTACCTCACCGCGCTCAACAGCCTGACCTTCCCGCACTACTTCGCCCAGTTGGGCAACCACCGGCTGCTCGGGACCGAGAGCGCGCAGGCGCTACCCAGCGTCCCCATGTGGTATGCCTTTATCCGCGGCGCGGGCAAGCAATACGGCCTGCTGTGGTTCGGCAACGCCAGCGTGTGGAACCGCTGGGGCGCGAAGTCGCTCGCTGACCTCAACGCCGAAGACACCACTGCGTCCGGCTTCCTCAGGGGCCCCACCGCGGGCACCAGCATGAGCTTGCTGCGCCGCCTGTGGTATGTCCTCGTCATGTACGGCAGCGTCATCATGGGCTTCGAGTCGGGGCACCTGGGCAGCGCGACCGAGGAGCGCACAGTCAACGGCGTCAAGCGGCAAGTGCCGGTGCTGACCGACATCGGCCGCGAGCATCTCCGCGGCGCGCGCTGGTGCGCCGCGCATCCGCACCGGGGTGAGCAGCACACCCCCGTCGCCCTGCTGTGGGACTTCCACGCGGGGTGGGCGCCCCCGCGCCACCTGTACACGGGTGATACGCATCTCGTGTGGGGCAACATGCCCTACGAAAAGGGCGACCACCAGATTGATCTGCTCTTGCGCGAGCTCTACCCGCATTACGAGGACGCGGGTTTCTACCACAGCGAGCGCGGCTTCTTGACCGCGACTCCCTGCGGCGATTCGTTCGACATCCTGCTGTCGGATGCGTCCGAAGAGATTCTCAATCACTATGAATGTGTGGTCGTGCTCGGCGAGACGCGCATCGAAGGAGAGCTGCTGGGCAGACTATCGCGCTACCTCGAGCGCGGCGGGCAGGTGGTGGCGTGCGCCAACCAGCTCGGCGCGGAGGCGCAGGCGCGGTTCGGGGTCGAGGTCGGCGCAGTCGAGGAGGCCTACCACGCCATCATCGAGGGGCACCCATGGCCGATCAACGAATCGCCTTTCCGCATGCACCGCCTGACGTGCGATCCCGCGGCTGAGGTGATCGCGCGCACGCGCCAGGGCGCGCCCCTCGTCGTGCGCAGCAATCATGCGACCGGCGGCTCGACCCTGCTTTTCGCGGCGGAATTCTTCCTCACCAACCCCACGCTCGCCCCCGAACACATCCACAACGAGATCGAGCAGCCGCTGCCCTCGCCCTATGCCATCCTCGAACACGTGAAGGCGATCCTGCTGCCCTACCTGCGTTCCTCTAATCTGGTTGCGGTGGAGGGGTCACCCATCCAGTTCCTGGTCAATGTCACCGAGCGCGCCGACCGCCTGGTGGTGACCCTGTGCAACAACTCCGCCGAGCCTTGGGAGGGTGCGCTTCGCCCCCGGCGCGCGCGCGTGCGAGAGGCGACCGATTGGATGACCGACCGACCGCTGCCGGGCGGCGACTGCGTGCGGGTGCAGGTGCCGCCGCTGGAGGTGGTGGTCGTCGAGCTGCTGCTCGACGGTGCGGCATTCGAGGTCCGGCAGTGAAGGACCCCCGGCGCGAGTTGATGCACGCGGCTGCGGTCGCGACAGGCGCGGCGGCGCTCGCTGCCGAGCCGGTCCTCGGCGTGGAAGGAGATGATGCAATGTCGCCCGCGGTCAACCCCGTTTACCTCACCGGCTCGAGCGAAGGATGGCCCCTGAAGCAATTGGCGGCGGCGGGCTACCGCGGCCTGGAATTGACCCCCGCCTGCCTCGATAACCTCTCCCACTGGCAGCCGGCGGCAAGAAAGGCCGGCCTGCGCGCCTTGTGCGTCAATGCCATGGACGAGCTGCGCCCGTACCTGACGGGCAGCCTGTCGGACGCGGTCGAGCGCCGCCGCCGCGACACCCTGCGCCGGCTCCTGTGCACCCTGGCGAAAATGCGCGAGCAGGGGATTCCCTTTCTAGTGGTCGCACCGAGCCGCCTCGCTGAGGTTTACCAGTCGGTGGACGAGGCGCGCCCTTTGCTGGTCGAAAGCCTGCGCGAGCTGGCGGCGGCAGGAGACACGACGATTCTGCTCGTAGCGGCGCCGTTTCGCCTGTTCGCCTCCTCCGCCGAGACCGCCGCGATAGTGGATGAGGTGAACCGGCCCAATGTCGCCGCGGCCCTCGATGTCGGCCACGCGCTGCTGAGCGACGAGAGGCCGGCCGCCGCGGCGAAGAGGCTAGGCAAGCGGCTGCGCTACGTGCAGGTGCATGACGCGGATATTCGCCCCGGCGTCATGCGCCTCGACCGCCATCTGCCATTGGGCGACGGATCGCTGGAAAAGGAAGAGGTCCGCGCCGCCGTGGGTGTGCGGCCGTTTGCCGTCGGCATCACCCCCGCCGCAGATCCCCTTGACACCGCCCGCGCGGCGCTGCGTTGGCTGGGGTAGGGGCGACCTGGCGGATGGGCCTGCGGGCGGCGCGCCGGATTACCACTTCTGGTAGCGACTGTAATTCCGAGCGAGGCGAGGCATCGCGTCGTCACGAGACCTTCGCGGATTGACGCAGCTCCATCGGCAGTACGACGCAGACCTCGCGAGCGATGTGCCGGCCGAAGGATTCCTCGGCTGGGACGCGATGACGGTAGATGTTCCGAAGGACGAATCCGCCATCGTCTGCATGCACTTCGCGAACTTCGGCCTGGACGAGAGGCTGCCCTACGGTCCGGAGACGTTTTCACCCTCCGGTACCGGGTGCAAGAATAAGTACTTCAGGATGGCCGCCATGAGAGCCATGAGGCTGACCGGGATTCGCCGGATGGAGATGATGGAGGTCCCCACGCCCCGTATCACCGCCGACGACCAGGTCCTGATCAAGATGGCCGTGGTGGGGGTCTGCGGTTCCGACGTGCATTACTACGGTCAGGGACGCATCGGCCGCCAGGTCGTCGAGTATCCTTTCACCGTTGGACACGAGGGCGCGGGCGTCGTCCAGGAAGTCGGAGCCGCGGTCACCCGGGTGAGGCCCGGCGACCGCGTAGCCATCGAGCCTGCGATGTCGTGCCGGGGGTGCGACCAGTGCCTCGCCGGGCGGCCCCACACCTGCCGGAACCTGCGCTTCCTCGGCTGCCCCGGGCAGGCCCAGGGGTGCCTTTCCGAGTACCTGGTGATGCCGGAGACGAGCTGCTTCCCGATCGCTGCCAGTCTCACTCTGGACGAGGCGACGCTGTCCGAGCCGCTGGCGATCGGCGTTTATGCGGTCAAGCAAGCGATCCCCATGCGAGGGGCGAAGATAGGCATACTCGGCGCCGGGCCCATCGGCCTGAGCGTCTTGCTGTGCGCCAGGGGGCAGGGAGCGGCGGCGATCTATGTAACCGACAAGCTCGACGAACGCCTGGCGTGGGCGACGAAGATGGGCGCCGACTGGGTCGGCAACCCCGACCGGCGCGATGTGGTGGCTGCGGTCAGCGAGCGCGAGCCGGGGGGGCTCAGCGCGGTCTTCGAGTGCTGCGGCGACCAGGAGGCCCTCGACCAGGCGGTGGAGATGCTGACGCCGGGCGGCAAGCTCATGCTGATCGGCATACCGGCCACCCAGGAGCGGGTCTCTTTCGACCCCGACAGCCTGCGCCACAAGGAGATCTGCATCCAGAATGTCCGGCGCCAGAATCACTGCGTCCAGCTCGCGCTGGATATGCTGGCGCGCAAGGACTGCGATGGCAAGGTGATGATCACGCATCGCTTCAGGTTCGAGCGTAGCAACGAAGCGCTTGACCTCGTCGCCGGCTACCGCGATGGCGTGGTCAAGGCGATGATAGACATCGAGTGACTTGACGCCGCGCCCTGCTATCTCTCGTGGCGCGTCCTTTAGCACGCGCAGCAGATCAATCCGGGTCTCCGCATATTCCTGTCGCAACCAGCGTTCATCTGAGTCAACTTGTCCGCCGGCACCTTTGTCGCAACGCAGAAGCCGGCCTTCCGCCCGGTTTCTCTAACCCAGATTATGCATTCCGAGCGTGAAGAGCTCACCCAGCGGGTGTGTCATCCCGAGCAACGCGAGGGATCCCCTACCGGGGTTGCTCGCGGCTGGAATCGCTGATCTTGCGCATCCCCGATAGGGGATTCCTCGGGCGCGTCGCTTCCTCGGAATGACATGCCCGAAGCTTTACGCATAATCTGGGTCTAATCCGTGTCCATCTGTGCTAATCTGCGGTTCCCCCCCCTACCTCCCCGCTCGCGGCAAGTTGTCAACCCAGAACCGCGGGTCCACGGCTTGCCCGGAGACATAAACGCCCCAGTGCAAGTGCGGGCCGGTCGCGGCGCCGGTCATGCCCACCTTGGCGATTCGCTCGCCCCGGTTCACGCGTTGGCCTTCGACGACGCAGATCTCCGATAGGTGGAGATAGATCGACCCCACCCCCTGCCCGTGGTCGAGCACGATGGTCTTGCCGTGGAGCTTGAAGTCATCGCGGACGAGCCTGACGATGCCGCCGGCCGGCGCGAACACCTTGGCCCCCATCGGCGCTGCCAAATCCAGGCCCCGGTGGCGGTACTGGATCCTGCCGTTGATCGTGCGCGCGAGCCCGAAGCCGGTGCTCACGCGGGCCTTCACCGGCCACGCAAACGGCCCTTGCCATAGCTGCTGATCGGCCGTCTGCGCGAGCCCCGCGTGAATCGTCGGCGCTTCCTGCTTCACCGAGGGGTCATCGTAAACCCGGCTCGCCTCCTGTTTCATCCGCAGCTTCTGCACGCCGAAGTTGCGCTTGGCCACCGTCGCCCTGGCCGTGGTGCGCGTGACAGCGCCGGCATCGTCGCGCAGCACGATCTCCAGCTTCCGCGGCCCCGGGGGGGTGTCCGGCGGCACCGGCAAGATCGCCCGGTAGGCGTCGCCCACGCGGTAGAGCGGGTAGGACTTCCCTTCCCATTGGCACTCGGGGGCGAGAGATTCCTCCGCCCGCACCAGGACCAACAGGCAGTCTCCCTGGCGCGCGGGGGAGGGCGTCACCGCGATGCTGACGGTGGTCTCGGCGTCAGCGACGGCGACCGCCAGGCACAACATCACACTGCAAACCATGCGCGTCATGGTATGATGGATTCGCCGGCGTGAGGGGATCCCCTCCGTGCGCCGTCAACGAGCGAAGGAGAGCGGAGGGCGCGCGCGGAAATCAACGCCAGCCACCGCGCGCCAGCGGGCCGCGATGCGTTCGACCCATGCGCTACGGCATCATCTCGGACATTCACGCCAACCTCGAGGCGCTGGAGGCGGCGCTCAAGCGTCTGCGGGGCGTTGACGCCTACATCTGCCTGGGCGACATCATCGGCTACGGCCCCGACCCCGGCGAGTGCATCGAGGTGGTGAAGGCGCTGCCGGGCCTGCGGTGCGTGATCGGCAATCACGACCTGGCGTGCGTGGGCAAGTATGACGTCAACTGGTTCAACTGGTACGCGCGCGACGCGATTGCATGGACGCAGGAGCGCCTGACCGCGGCCGACCGGGGCTACCTGCTGTCGCTCCCGCTGATGGACATGGAGAACTCGCTGACGCTGGTGCATGGGTCGTTGCCGCAGCCCATGGACTACGTCACCTCAGCCGCGGATGCGCGCGGGGTCTTCGCGGAGATGATCACGCCGGTGTGCCTGATCGGGCACACGCATGTCTCCGAGCACTACGCCCATACCCATGGCGCGGCACACGTGACCCACCGGTCGCTCAAGCGCGGCGGCACGGTCAAGCTCGACCGCGGCCTGAGCTACATCGTCAACTGCGGCAGTGTCGGCCAGCCGCGCGACGGCAACCCCCTGGCCAGTTTCGGGCTTTACGACACCGCCCGCCGCGAGGTGAAAATCATGCGGGTCGAGTACGCGGTCGAGCGCGTGCGGGAGAAGATGGAAGAGGTGAATCTGCCCGCCCTGCTCGGGGAGCGGCTGGCGCTGGGGCGGTGAAGGCGGTCTCGGACGTCATTCCGAGCCCTTCGACTTCGCTGCTCAGGATGACGGTTGCGCGCGCGGGCTGGGGTTGCAGATGCTAGCGCTTGCCGCGCTGCGGCATCGGTTGCGAGCCGAGCTGTTCGAGCGCGTAGTGGAAATCAATCTTCTCCGCCGGGGTGATGGGACCCATGGTCTCGAATTGGCGGCGCTCCTCGGGCGAGAGCGAAGGCCTCTCCGGGCGCAGCATCGCACGGTTCCATTTCTCCTCGCGCACGAGCTGCTCGCCGACGCGCTTGCAGCGCCCGCAGCGGAAGCGGACATACACGAAGCTCGGGCCCATGAGGCTGAGGTAAAGGCTCGTCTGCAGAATCTCACGCGGGCCGATGTGATGGCCGCAGTTACAAGTCACGATATCGCGGGGAGCACCCATCTTGTCAGCAACCTATCCGACTGCAACGACAGCCCATTATAGCAGCTTCCGGCGGCCCTGCAAAGCGCCCCGTCTCCGGCGCCTGCGCTCGGCGGCGCCGACAGCGTCGCTGATGGTTGTATTTCTCGTCACCGCGGGAGGCGTATCCGCACCGCCGAGCGCGGGCGCACCGGCGGTGACGCCGGGCCCCTCCTCCCAGGTGCTCGCCGAGAACGCCGCGCTCGAGCAGGAGCTAACCGGTATCCGCATCGAGAACCGCCCCGACGGAGTGATAGCGGTTGCCGGCGACGGGGGATGGCGCCCGATCGGCTCGGTCCTGCGCTATACGACGACGCTCGACCGCGAACAGTTCACCGCCAGCACCTGGGGGCGGGCGGGAACCGTCGTCGCCACCGCCGTCAACGCCCTCCATATCAAGGTCACGCAGGACGAGCACACCGACCGCGGCGTCGGCTTCTCGCTCCTGCCGCGGGAGTTCACCCCCGGGGCCAAACAGCCCTTCGCGACCCGCAGCCCCGACTCCAGCATCTATACCGATATCCCCGCCGGCACCGCCATCTTCGGCGGCGACTACTCCCCCTTCGTCGGCAGCCCCGTCTACGTCGAGCGCGCCGGGGAGCTGGTTGCGCTGCCGCCGGACTACCTCCCGGCGCTGGGCGATGTGCTCGTGATCCGCGTGCTGCGCCCGCGCCCCTACCCCGCGCAGATGGTGTTCGAGAACCGCTTCCAGGGGCTGATCCACCTGCAGTATCCCGACGGCTCGAGCAAGCCCATCGGCACGGTGCTGCGCCCGGTGATGGGGGTCGGCAGGTTCCCGGGCACGCTGTACGCGGGCATCGGCCGCATTCGCGCCAACCATCCCGGCGTCATAGACATCTCGACCTCCCTGGTGGGCGAGATCGGCGGCTTCCAGATCGTGCCCGCGGGCCACGCCATGAGCCCGGAGACGAGGTACGTCCGCCTGCTGACGCAGTGGATGGTGGTTGGGCCCCTCGATGCGCGCGACCCGACGTGGGAGGGAGTGGCGCCGCTGTTTCTTCGGTACCTGCGACCGCAGTACGATGCGGCCGATCTTTACGCCGCGGATTGGGAGGCGCGCCTGCTGGGGCGGTTCCTGGTCGAGGTCGAGATCGGCGGGCGCTGGCAGGCAATGCCCCATTTCGCCATCGGCGCGAGCGCCAACGCGCCGCTCCCGGACTGGGCGGCGTCGGCGCTGCAGGAGGTCGAGGCCATCCGCATCATGTTCCCGCTGGAGGAGAGGTCGTGAGCGCAGACCTGCACCGGCTGATGGTCAAGGTCTCGCCGCAGGCGGCGCCGGGAGTTGGGGACGCGATGCTGTCCCTGGGGCGTGGGATCGAGGAGCAGCCGCGCAGCACCGAGGTGCGCCTCATTACGTACCTGGCGGCCGCGGAAGATGTCAGCCGCGCGCGCCGGCGAATCCGCGAGCGCATCGCCGCTCTGCGTGAGGCGGGCCTGGAGGTCGGGGCTGCGACCATCACCGTGCGCTCGGTGCCCTCGCGCACGTGGGAGCAAGCGCTGGCAGCGGGCATGGAGGTGGTGCGGGTGCCGCCCCGCATCGCCGTGAAGCCCGCCTGGAAACGGTACGTCGCTCAGCCGGGGGAAGTGGTGGTCGAGCTCGACTCGGGCATGGCGTTCGGCACCGGCGAGCACACCACGACCAGGGGCTGCCTCGGCGCGCTCGGGCGTTGCATCTTCGG
>Ga0307380_10001688_pt1 | contig 32103 bp, 29 predicted proteins | sample UN3MG_FD_202239 | JGI IMG/M metagenome (GOLD analysis project Ga0307380, IMG submission 202239) | Soil microbial communities from Risofladan, Vaasa, Finland - UN-3 | ecosystem: Environmental > Terrestrial > Soil > Coastal area > Acid sulfate soil | place: Finland: Risofladan, Vaasa | collected...
CGGCACAGAAGACGACGTTGTCGCCGCGTGCCTCCCCGTTCGACGCGTCGTGTTTGGCGGCGATCCCGCGTAACCGCACCGAGCCCGCCCAATGGGCGCCGGGGGTCCTTATGACCTGCGGACTGCCCGGCACACCCGCCGCGAAGTTGTGATCGGCGTGATCGTGGGAGATGGCGACGACTGCGGCCGGCTCGCTCATCCGGCCGTAGCCGATGGCGCCGTTGAAGGCCCCCGGTTGATACGGATCGAACACGATGTTAGCGCCGTCGGCAGCGGCGACCAAGAAGCTCGCATGGCCCAGGTAGCGAATCGTCATCGCCTCTCCTCCCGCACCTACTCGATGCCGGCGAGGGTTTCGCGCAGTATCGCGGCCGAGGCGCGAAGGTCTTCCAGCTCTTGCGGCGCCACCGCGGGCTCCAGCACGTCGCAGACGCCTCGCGCGCCGACGACCGTGGGCAGGCTCAGGCACACACCCTCGATGCCGCACGCCCCGTGCTGTCGCGTGGACAACGGCAGCAAGCGGCGCGCGTCGGCGGCGATAGCGTGCACGACCTCGCGCACGCACTGCCCGATGGCGTAGGCGGCGCCTTGCTTGAGGCGGATCATTTCCGCCCCCGCGCCGCGCACCAGGTCGAGGATCTCCTCGCGCAGACCGTCGTCAAACCCGGGGTAGGAGTCCAGCGTGACCCCGCCGATGCAGGCCCGCGACCAGATGGGCACCATGCTGTCCCCATGCTCCCCCAGGATCAGCGCCTGCACGGCGCGCGGGTCGCACCGCAGCCGCTGCGCCAGCAGCGAACGCAGGCGCACCGTGTCCAGGAAGGTGCCGGTGCCGATCGCCTTGTTCGCCGCCCAGCCCGAATCCACCGCAATGTGGGTCAGCACATCCACCGGGTTGGCAACCACGACCAGGATGGCGTCATCGGCCAGCGCGACCTGCTCCAGTTGCCCCAGGATCTCGCGGAAGAGAGAGACATTGCGCCCGGTGAGCCGCAGGCGCGTCTCCTCCGGCCTGCGGCGCAGCCCGGCGGTGATGACCACGACGTCGGAGCCGGCCGCCATTTCGTATCCGCCCGCGCGCACGTCGAGCGGGCCGCACAGCGCGGAGCCGTGGAGCAGGTCGAGCGCCTCCCCGAAAGCCGCCTCCTGCATCACGTCAATGAGCGCCAACTCACGCACTACGCCTCCGGTTTGCAGCGCGAATGCCGTAGCCGCTCCCACCTTGCCTGCGGCGCCCACCACCGTGACCTTCACCTTGTCTCCCTCCTGTGGCGCCGGGCGCCGCGACCGCTCCGGGCACCCATCGGCGCGCGATGTCGGCGGCGACGCTAGACGTCGCCGCCGCCCCCGAGCGCGAACCCGCCGTGGCGCTTGAGATGCTGCACCAGGCCGCCGTCAGCGAGCAGGGTCTGCATCACCGCCGGCAGCGGCTTGACCGGGACTTCGCGGCCCTGCGTGAGGTCGCGCAGCACCCCGGCGTCGAGGTCCAACTCGAGGTCGTCGCCGTCGCGGATGAACTCGGTCTCGCTCTCGATCAAGGGCAGGCCCAGGTTGAAGGCATTGCGGTAGAAGATGCGCGCAAAGGAGCGGGCGATGACGGCGCTCAGCCCGGCGGCGAGGATCACCCGCGGCGCCTGCTCGCGGGAGGAGCCGCAGCCGAAGTTGGAGCCCGCGACGATGAAGTCGCCGGGCTCAATGCGCCGGGTGAATCCGGGATCGAGGTCCTCCAGCAGGTGCTGGGCCAGCTCCGTCATATCCTCTGACTTGAACTTGTAGCGACCCGCGATAATGTAGTCGGTATTGACATCGTTCGGCGGGTCAACCCGCCGCCCCTTGCCGCGCAGAATCATGATCCTTGGTCTCCTAAAGGTACCTGCGGGGGTCGGCGATGCGCCCCTCGATGGCCGACGCCGCGACCGTTGCCGGCGACGCGAGGTAGATGTTGACCCCCTGCGGGTTGCCCATGCGCCCCAGGAAATTGCGATTGGCGGTGGAGATCACGTTCTCGTTATCCCCTGGCACTCCGGCGTGAGTTCCCACACAAGGCCCGCACCCGGGAGTAACGAACACCGCCCCCGCCTCGAGCAGCGCGCGGTGAATGCCGCGCTCGATGATCTCGATCAGCACCTGCTTGGACGACGGCACGCAGATCAGGCGCGTGAGGGGATGCGCGTGACGCCCACCCAGCACTTGCGCGGCGACGGCGAAGTCCTCGACCCGCCCGTTGGTGCAGGTGCCGATCACCCCCTGCTGCACCGGCGTCCCCAGCGCCTCCTCCACCGGCGCGACGTTGTCCACCGTATGCGGCCTGGCTACCTGCGGCGCGAGGCTGGACAAGTCGTACTCCCGCACCTCGGCATACTGCGCCCCGTCATCGGCGGCGACCGGCTGGGCCGCCCGCGGCGAGCGCCCCCGCACCCACTCCAGGGTCCTGTCGTCGGCCTCCATGATGCCGAACTTGGCGCCCATTTCCACCGCCATGTTGCACACCGTGAAGCGCCCCTCCACCGACAGTGCGGAGATCGTCTCGCCGACGAATTCGACCGCTTGATAGGTCGCGCCGTCGGCGCCGATGTCGCCCACCAGGTGCAGCACCAGGTCCTTGGCGTAAACCCCCGGCGGCAACGTCCCGCGGCAGACCACGCGCATGCTCTGGGGCACCCTGAACCACAGCTTGCCGGTGTACGCCGCGGCCGCCAGGTCGGTCGAACCGACCCCGGTGGCGGCGGCGTTGAGGGCGCCGTAGGTGCAGGTGTGGCTGTCAGCGCCGACGATGAGATCGCCCGGCAAGACATGGCCGTGCTCCGGGAGCAGCTGGTGGCAAACGCCCTCGCCGATGTCGTAGAGCAGCGAGCCGTACCTCGCGGCCGCGCTCCGCATCTTGGCGTGGATGCGCGAAGTCCCCGCCACGGGACTGGGGGCTGAATGGTCGAGCACCATGGCGAAACGCGCGGGGTCGGCCACCCGCTCCGCGCCCAGGCGCTCCAGCTCATCAATGATCATCATCGAGGTGCCGTCCTGGCCCATCGTGAAATCCACGTCGGCGACTACGATCTCGCCCGCGCGCACCTCGCGCCCGGCGTGGCCCCCCAAGATCTTCTCGGCGATCGTAAGTGGCATGGGGCGGGGCTATCCCTCCTGTTGATATGCGTAGACGCTGTGGTTGTGGATGGATTCGTAGCTCTCGCACTCGACCTCGAACCAGGTCACACGCTGATCGGCGCGCAGACCGATGACGGCGTCGCGGACGATGTCCTCCACGAACTTGGGGTTGGCGTACGCCTGCTCGGTGACGAACTTCTCGTCCTCGCGCTTGAGCACGGGGTAAATCTCGGCGCTGCCGTGGCGCTCCAGCTCTGACACCAGGTCCTCGATCCAGATGATCTCTCCGGGGGCGTAGCGCACGCGCACGCGGAGCATCGCGCGTTGACTGTGCGCGCCGTGGGTCGAGATGTCGCGGCTGCAAGGGCACAGCGAAGTGACGGGCGCCTCCACCCCCAGGGTGAAGACATAGTCGTCGCCTGCCAGCGAGCCGGCGAACTGGCAATCGTGGTCAAGGTAGCTTTCGGCTCCACTCACCGGGGCGCGCTTGGCGATGAAGTACTTGAAGCGCATGTCAACGTGGGCGCTGGGCGCCTGCAGCTCGGCGCACACGTCGGCCAGCATGGCGCGAATATCGGGGCTGGCCACCGGGCGCTGGCTCCACTTGAACAGCACCGCCAGGAAGCGGCTCATGTGGGTGCCGCGAAAGTGGTGGGGCAGTTCGGCCGCGAGGTTGACGCGGGCGAGCACGCTGTCGTAGCCGCCCTCCTGGCGCCGTATCTGCGCCGGCAGGTGCACGTCCTTGACGCCGACGCGCTGGATGGTGACGCCGCGGTCGTCGTGGGCGGCGGCGACGTCCTTCATGGTCTGGCGTTGTGTCATCGAGGCGTCCGACCGGAGAGGCAGGTCCGGCTGGAGATTTCCTCTCCGCCGAGCGCGATTCCTGCTGCTGGCGTCAGCGCCGGGCCGCGGCCGCGGGAAAGGCGATGACGGCGGTGGTGCCGCCGCGCGCGCGGTTGCGCAGGGTGAAAGAGCCGCCGAGCTCTCCCTCCACCAAGCCGCCCACCACCAGCACGCCCAGGTGACCGTCGCGCCCGGCGTCGAATCCGGGGCGCAGCCCGCGCCCGTTGTCGCTGACGGTGATGCAAATGCGCTCGCCGGCGGTGATGCTGACCGTAACCCGCCCTTGCTCGCGCCCCGCCAGGCCATGCTTTACCGCGTTGCATAGCAGCTCGTTGAGCGCGACCCCCAGCGAGGTCGCAAGCTTGCACGGGAGCATCAGGCGGTCCCCGCGTACGCGGCAGGTGATGCGCTGGCCGGCGACCGAGAAGGTCTCGGCGACCATGGACGCGATCCGACGTGCGGTTTCCTTCATGTCAACCGCATCCAGGTCTTCTGCGTGCAGAAGTTGGTGAATGAGCGCGATGCTCTGGATGCGGGTCATGCAGTCGCGCAGGACCGACTCCTTGGTCGCCGCGGGGTCGCCCTGTGACAACTGCAGCGCCAGCAGCCCGGACACGACGGCCAGATTGTTCTTGACGCGATGGTTGAGCTCGGCCATCATGATCTCGAGCATGCGCGCGCGTCCCTGCTCGACCTCGTACAGTCGCGCGTTCTCGATCGCCACCGCGCCCTGCGCCCCGATCGTGCTCGCCATCGCGCGGTTGGACTCGCTGAACTCGCGCTCGACCCCGGGTTCGTCCAGGTAGCCGACGCCCGTGACGTGGGCGCCGTAGACCAGCGGCACCACCAGCACCGACTTCATCGCCAGCGCCCGTGCGCGTTCGTGGTCGCCCAGTGGATCCGTGGTCGCGTCCGCGACGTACACCGGGCGATGCTCCCGCACCGCCTGCAGGCCGCGGGCGCAGTCCAGACGCCGGTGCCGCGTTTCGCTCTGCAGCTGCGCGATCTGCTCCGGGCCGGCGCCGAAGGCGGCAAAGCCCTTGATCGTTTCTCCCTCCAGCAGGACGATGTGGCAGCGGCTGACGCCCACCGCCTCGGCCATGGTTGCGGCCACTGCGTGCAGGCATTCCTGGAGGTCGAGGCCCGATGACGTCGCCCGCGCCGCGTGGTACAGGGTGCGCGCCTCCCGCGCCCGTCGGCGCTCCGCCTGCAGCGCCCGTTCCATGCGCTCCTCGGCGGAGCGAATCTCGCTGATGTCGTGGAAGACCGCCACCGCGCCGGTCACCGCGCCGTCAATCATCACCGGCGCCGCGGCTACCGACACCGCTCGTTGGGGGTGCCCCGGCCGCAGCACCACCGCTTCCTCGCCGCGCACCACCTCGCCTCGCAGCGCCCGCGCCAGCGGCGCCTCGTGCGCGCCCATCGCGCCTCCGTCGGGGCGGACGAGCGCCAGCTCCGGCGCTTCGACGCCGAGGCCCGATCCCTCCTCCAGGCCGAACAGCGCCACCGCCGCCTCGTTGCACTTGCGGACTATCCCCGCGTTGTCCGCCAGCACGACGGCGCTGGCGATGCTGGCGAAGACCGCGTCGAACTGCTCCGCGCGCCGGCGCTCCTGCTCGGCCGCGCGGTCGGCCGCCTGCACCAGGTACGCGCGCTCGCTGACATCCGTGATGAAGACCATGATCTCCGCGACGCGCTCTCCCCGGTCGTCGAAGCGCGGGGTCAACTGCACGGTCCACAGTCGCTCGGAGCCGCCGTCGCAGCTCACCCGGAAGTTGCTGACGCGCGCGGCAGCCCCCGAGCCGCCGGCGGCCACCAGGAGATTGAGCAGGGCTTCGCCTCCCTGCCGCACTGCCTCGCCGATGGGCCTGCCCGGGAGCGCCGGCGCCTCCACCTGCATCAACTCCGCCCACGCCCGGTTCAGGTACAGCACCGAGAGGTCGGCGGCGCGGACCACGCACACGGCGCCGGGATGCTGCTCGAGGATATCGAATGCGCGGGCGACCTCGGGGCTGCCCGGGCCGGCGCATACCCGCGCACCGTGCACACGGTGACCGTTGCCATCCACCACCATCGTCCCGTCAGCGCGGAGCCGGTCGCCGCCTGCGGCCGGCGCGCAGATCTGTCGTTCACCCCTCGCCGCCGAGCCCGCCCGCCGGCAGCTTCCACTTGCCCTCGCCGACCTCGCGACCGGTCAAGATCAACCGCATGACCTTCTCCGCCGCGTCTTGCAGGAGCGCGCCCGCCTGTGCCATGGCTTCCGCCTCCGTCATCGGCGCCGGCACAATGCTAACCGCCGCGTCAATGCCGATCTCAGCCAGGCGCTCCGCCTCCTCGTGCACGGCGCCGGCGAGCGCTATCACCGGCACGTTGTAACGCCGCGCCAGCCGGCCGAGCCCGCTGAGCGTCTTGCCGTACGCGGTCTGGGAGTCAATCCTCCCCTCGCCCGTGATGACGAGATCGGCCGCCTCCAGGTAGCTCTCGAAGTCAACCGTTTCCAGCACCACCGCGATGCCCATGCGCGGCTGCGCCCCCAGAAACGCCATCAGGCCCGCGCCCAGCCCCCCCGCCGCCCCCGCCCCGGGGCGATCGGCCACCTCTTGCTTGAGATCACGCGCGATCACCGTCGCGTAGCGCATGAGCGCGGAGTCGAGCTCACGCACCATGTCGGGAGTAGCGCCCTTCTGCGGGCCGTATACGGCCGATGCGCCCTGGGGCCCGCACAGGGGGTTGTTGACGTCGGTGGCGATACAGAACTCCGTGGTGCGCACGCGCGCGTCCATGTTCGACACGTCTACCTTGGCCAGCCGCGCCAGCTCGGCCCCGCCGGGGCCGAGCTGCTCCCCGTTGTCGTCGGTCAGGCGCGCGCCGAGCGCCTGCGCCATTCCCGCGCCGCCGTCGTTGGTGGCGCTGCCCCCAACCGCGACGATGACCTTGGTGCAGCCTTGGTCCATCGCCGCCGCAATCAGCTGACCGGTGCCGTAGGTGGTGGTCACGCGGGGATCCCGCCGCTCGGCGGGGACCAGCGCCAGGCCCGAGGCCGCCGCCGTCTCGACCACGCCGGTGGTGTCGTCACCCAGGATGCCGAAGAAGGCCTCCACGGGCTCGCGCAGCGGGCCCCACACCCGCTGCTGCACCAGGCGCCCCCCGGTCGCGTCCACCAGGGCCTGTGCGGTTCCCTCTCCGCCGTCGGCCAGGGGGACGCGCACCAGCTCCGCGCTCGGCACAACCGCGCGAACGCCCTGCTCGATGGCATCGGCGGCCGCCACCGCGGTCAGGCTGCCCTTGAAGGAGTCCGGTGCGATTACTATGTTCATGACCTGCCCGCGCTCATCGGCCTAAACCCGCCCGGCCGCCTCCACCACCACGCGCGCACCGTCGGGCACCGACTTGAAGACCTCGGGGTCACCGACGACGCGGCCGAAGATGTTGACCGGGCTGGCGGGGCGAATCTCGGCGCCGCGGCTGGCGGGGGTGGGCCCGAAGAAGATGCAGAACGCGCTGCCCGGCCGCCAGTAGCCGAGATCGCCCATCTGCACCACCGCCTGGGGCTGCTCCTCGTCGCAGCGCACGGGGATGCTGAAGTAGATCTCGTCGCCCCAGGTGTTGGCGCTGCCCTCGATGGGCAGCGCGCGCGCGATCGCCTGCGCGGTCGCCGAATCATTGAGCTCGGCCTGCGCCTCGACATCGCCAGCACGAATGCGTACCACGGTTGACATGTCGCCCCTCCCCGCCGCGGACGGTGGGCCCGCGCTCACGGTTCGTCCTCCGCATCGCGTTCGCGGAACATCGCGGCGAAACGATCGGCGTACTCCTCCTCCAGGCGCGCGAAGTGCAGCTCGAATCCCACCAGCCACAGCATCATCAGCGCCTGCTCCAGCTGCTCCGCCTTGGTATCCAGCACCCGCGCGAAGAACTGCGTCACGATCTCGTCGTAATCGCGGGCCGACTCGCTGATCTCGAACGCGTGCCCGGCCTTGCCCGCGTCGGCGAACAGTTGAGATTGCATGCGCGCCAGGAAGTCCTGGACGTTGGCCGGCGTCGCTCGCTGCAATTGCCCGCCGAACTCCCGCTTGACCTCCTCGCGGAACTCGTCAAGTTTCACTCGCGCATACCTTGCCTGATCTCAAGCCCCCGGCCGGCGCTCCCGCAAGTGCGCTCAGTAGTCGGGGTCAACCAGCCCGTAGCCCCCGTCATCGCGCCGGTAGACGACGTTGACCCGGCCGCTGTCGCCGTTGACGAAAACCAGGAACTGCTGCTCCAGCATCTCCATTTCGTCAATCGCCTCCTCCACCGCCATCGGCGTCAACTGCACGCGCTTGGTTCGCACCCGACGCGGCGCCTCCTCGGCGTCGAGATCCTCCTCGGCGTCAGCCTCGACTGCGCCCTCGACCGCCGCCTCGGGCGCGCGCGCCTCCGGGCTTCTGCCGTGGGCGCGGTCGATAAGCTTGCCCTTGCGGTGCTTGATCTGCGTCTCGAGCCGGGTGACCGCGAGGTCAATCGACGTGTACATGTTGTCGGACCTGCCCTCGCCGCGAAACACCGCGCCGTCGGCGGTGACGGTCAGGTCAACGTTGTGCCAGTTGCGCTCGGTGCTCTGCACGACATGCACCGACGTCAGCTTGCGCAACTGCTTCTCGTACTTGCTCAGCTTGCGCTCCGTGTAGCGCCTGAGCGCGTCCGTGACCTCGAATTGCTTGCCGGTGAACGTTATGTCCATCACCCCTCCTCGGAACTGCAGTCATCACCGCTCGCAGCCGGCGCCACCGTGCATACGGCATGGCTGGCGATGCCCGCGCCGGCGCCGATGGCCCCCAATCCTTCGGCGGTCTTGCCCTTGATGTTGACGCGCTCGGGCGCGACGCCCAGGGCCTGCGCCAGCCGCCGCTGCATTTGCCCCACGGCCTCCGCGATGCGCGGCTGCTCCGCCACCACCACCGCATCCACGTTGATGACGCGGAATCCGGCCGCCGCCGCCATCGCCGCCACTTGCCGCAGCAGCTCCACGCTGTCCGCTCCCGCATAACGCGGATCGTCGTCGGGGAAACAGCGGCCGATATCGCCCAACCCCGCCGCCCCCAACAGCGCGTCGCTGACGGCGTGCGTGAGAACGTCGGCGTCGGAGTGCCCCGCCAGGCCCACTCCCCCGGGGAACTCGATGCCCCCCAACACCAGGCGCCGCCCTGCGACCAGGCGGTGCACGTCGTAGCCCACGCCGCAGCGCGACTCGCGCCTCCCCGTCCCCGCCGCCAGCAGCATCTCCGCCAGCGCGAGGTCCTGCGGGTATGTGATCTTCAGATTCCGCGGCGAACCCATGATCAATCGCACCGGCGCGCCCATCGCCTCGACCACGGACGCATCGTCGGTGGCGGCCGCGCCCTCCTGCCGCGCCCGCGCGTAGGCTTCCCTTAATAGCTCGACGCGAAACGCCTGCGGCGTCTGCGCCGCCCACAGCCCGTGCCGATCCACCGTCGTGCGAATGAGCTCACCCTCGGCGTACTTGAGCGTGTCGCTCACCGGCAGAGCCGCCACCGCCGCGCCGTGGGTGCGGGCGGCGGCGGCGCATGCCGCGATCAGCTCCGGCGTCACCAAGGGTCGCGCCGCGTCGTGCACCAGCACGCACTCCACGCCTGCCGACACCTCGCGCAGGCCGTTCATCACCGACTCCTGGCGCGTGCCACCCCCGGCGACGACCTTCTCGGTCTGGTCGCTCGGCCCGTGCGCGATGAGCTGCCGGAACGGCTCCACCTCGTCGGGCGGAGCGACCACCACGATCTCGCCCACCCTCGACGCCCGGAAGGCATCAAGGCAGTAGCTGACCATGGGGCGGCCGCCGAGCGGCGTCAGCGCCTTACTCCGCCGCGAGCCGAGTCTTTCTCCGGAGCCTGCTGCCGCTATTAGCCCGGCTGTCTCTGTCAGATCGCGCCTCCCCCGTGGGGTCGGTCCTCAAGTTGCCGAAGATCATCTTGCCCGCGACTGTCTGCAGCACGCTGGTGACGATGATCGTCACCGTCTCTCCCATGTGGCGCTTGCCGTCCTCGACTACCACCATGGTGCCGTCCTCGAGGTACGCCACGCCCTGGTTGAGCTCCTTGCCTTCCTTGACGATGGTGACCGACATCTCCTCCCCGGGCAGCACCACGGGTTTGACGGCATTGGCCAACTCGTTGACATTGAGCACGACAACGCCCTGGAGCTGGGCCACCTTGTTCAAGTTGAAGTCGTTGGTGACGATGGCCGCGCTGGTCGCCTTGGCGAGCTTTACCAGCTTGAGGTCCACGCCTTCGTTGTCGCCGAACACGATGTCGTAGCGATCATAGACCTCCACCGACAGGTTCAACTCGTCCTGCATCTGGTTGAGGACGTCGAGGCCCCGGCGACCGCGGTTGCGCTTGAGGCTGTCCCCGCTGTCGGCGATGAGGTGCAGCTCCTCGAGCACGAAGTCCGGCACCAGGATCGGGCCCTCGAGGAACCCGGTGCGGCAGACGTCGGCGATGCGACCGTCAATGATCACGTTGGTATCCAGCAGCTTCGCGCGCGAGCCGGCCGCTCCGGCGTCGCGGCCGCCGGCGCGGCCGACGAGGTTGGGCATGAAGAACGACAGCTCCTCCTTCATGCTCATGGCGATGCTGCCGCCGAGGTAGATGCACGCAACCCCCAGCAGCAGCACCAGAAACGGCCCCAGTCGCGGGATGATAAGCACGAACCGCCCCAGCAGCACGGTGAGCACCAAACCGATGATCAGGCCGACCACCCCCGCCACCTTGTCCGGGGCGGGGAACCGCTGCAGGTTGCAGGCGAGGCCTACCATCTGGCGGAAGATGACGCCGGCCAGCGTGAACCCGATGAGGAGTCCAAGAACGACAAACGCAATGCGATACCAAAGCACGAAGTATTGGCCGACCTCCGCGTTCTTGATGAAGGACAGCCCCAGATAGATATCGGCGAGCTCCCCGAACACGACCGCCGAGACCAGGCTGAACGCCAAGCTGAAGAGGAACCCCATCACGCGTGTTGCCATTGTCCTTCACCTCCTCTCTGCGCCGGAGTCACGAGCTGCCCGCGGTCAGCCCGGCGGCGAAGGCCTCGCCGACATCGGCCACCGCTACCACCTCCAGCTCGTCAAAGGCGCGCGACACGCCGCCTGCGGGCGCTACGCAGCGGCGAAAGCCCAGACGCGCCGCCTCTCGCATTCGCTCCTCCGAACGGTTGACGCTGCGGATCTCCCCCGACAGCCCGACCTCGCCGAAAAACACCGTCTCCGGGCACACCGGCCGATCCTTCAAGCTGGACGCCAGGGCCACCGCCAGGCCCAGATCAGCGGCCGGCTCCTCCACCCGCACCCCGCCGGCGATGTTGGCGAAGACATCCTGCGTCGACACCGCCAGCCGCGCCCGCTTCTCCAGCACCGCCAGCACCAGGGCCAGTCGCCGTGGGTCGACGCCCGTCGAGCTGCGCCGCGGCGCGCCAAACGGCGGCGCCGGCGACGCCAGCGCCTGCACCTCCACCAGCAGCGGACGACTCCCCTCCATGCTCGCAATCACCGCCGAGCCGGGTGCCTCCGCCCGCCGCTCATCCAGGAATGCCGCGGACGGATTCGCCACCTCCACCATTCCCTCCTCGCGCATGTGGAACACACCCAGCTCATGGGTGGGGCCGAACCTATTCTTGACCGCCCGCAGCAGCCGGTAGTCATGGTGCCGCTCGCCTTCGAGGTAGAGCACCGCGTCCACCATGTGCTCCAGTACGCGCGGCCCCGCGATCGCCCCCTCCTTGGTCACATGGCCGACCAGCAAGATGGGCCGCGAGGATTGCTTGCCCGCGCGCATCAGCAGCGCCGCGCAGTCCCGCACCTGGCTGACACTGCCCGGCGCGCTCTCCAGCGCCGGATCGTGCAGCGTCTGCACCGAGTCCACGATCACCAGCCCCGGCGACACCTGCTCCACCGCCGCCAGGATGTGCTCGATGTTGGTTTCCGCGAGCACCACCAGGCGGGCGTCAACCGCCCCGATGCGCTGCGCCCGCATCCGGATCTGCCCCGGCGACTCCTCCCCGGACACGTACAGCGCCCGCCCCTGCGCCTCGGTGAAGGAGCGAGCCGCCTGCAGCACCAGCGTGGACTTGCCGATCCCCGGTTCGCCGCCGATGAGCACCAACGCCCCCGCTACCAGGCCGCCCCCCAGGACGCGGTCGAACTCGCCGATGCCGGTGGGCTGGCGCGCGGTGGCGGCGACGACCACGTCGGAGATGCACATCGGCGCCGCTGGCGCCAGCGGCGGCCATCGCGCGGCCGCGCCGCGGCCGTGGGCCTCCACCCGCTGCTCCACCAGGGCGCTCCAGGCGCCGCAGTCGCGGCACCGGCCCATCCAGCGCAGGTGTTCGGCCCCGCACTGCTGGCACACATATATGGCCCCGGCTCTCATGGTTTGGCGATCCGGTTAGGCGCGCGGAGCGGAAGGCGGGGAAAAGGAAACGCCCCCGCGCGGCGCACCGCCGGGGGCGAAAGCGTGCGCCCGGTATGTTCGACCCCCCTCAAGGAGCTACTGGCGCAAGCTGGTCCTGCTTGCAGAATGCGACCTTGCCTTCCCTACGGTGCGCGGTGATGATGTCGCCTTCCGTGAATTCCCCCCGCAGGATGGCGTCCGCCAGCGGGTCCTCGACCCGGCGCTGGATCGCCCGCCGCAGCGGTCGCGCCCCCAGTGCGCGGTCGAATCCCTCGCGCGCCAGCAACTCCCGGACCTCGTCATCCACCACGAGCTCCATGCCCTGGCTGCGCATTTCCTGTGCGACCCGCTCCAACATCAGATCCACGATCTGCTTGATCTGCTCCGTGCTCAACGCGTGGAAGACGATCACCTCGTCCACGCGATTGAGGAACTCGGGGCGCAGGGTCTGCTTGACCTTGTCGAGCACGCTGTCCTTCATCCGCTCATGGGAGGCCTGATCGTCGCCCTCAGTGATGGCGCTGTAGCCGATCGTGGTCTGGCCCAGGTCCATCGAGCTGGTGCCGATGTTGGAGGTCATGATCACCACCGCGTTGCGGAAATCCGCCACCTTGCCGTGCGAATCGGTCAAGCGCCCGTCCTCGAGCACCTGCAGCAGGAGGTTGAAGAGCTCGGGGTGCGCCTTCTCGATCTCGTCCAGCAAGACCACCGAGTAGGGCCGGCGCCGCACCTGGTCGGTGAGCTGTCCCCCCTCCTCGTAGCCGACGTAGCCCGGCGGCGACCCCACCAGCCGCGACACGCTGAAGCGCTCCATGTATTCCGACATGTCGATGCGGATCATCGCGTTCTCGCTGCCGAACAGGAACTCGGCGAGCGCGCGGGCCAGCTCCGTCTTGCCCACCCCGGTGGGGCCCAGGAAGATGAAGGAGCCGGTGGGACGACGCGCGTCGCCAAGGCCGGCGCGCCCACGGCGCACCGCCCGCGAGACCGCGGTCACCGCTTCCTCCTGGCCGACGATGCGCCGGTGCAGCACCTGCTCCATCTGCAGCAGGCGGGCGGTCTCCTCCTCCTGCAGCCGCGTCACCGGGACCCCGGTCCAGCTCGCCACCACCTGCGCGATCTCGTCCGCGTCAACCACCCGCGGCAACGCCGAGCGCGTCTCCTGCCAGCTCTCCCCGGTGATGCGCACCTGTTCCTTGAGCTTGCGCTGGCGATCGCGCAGCTGGAACCCGCGCTCGTAGTCGCGCTCGAAAGGACTCACGTTCACCACTCGCTGCAGCTCCCGCTCGACCCCGTCGAGCTCCTGGCGCAACTGCTTCAGTTCCGGCGGCACCAGCGACGATTGCAGCCGTACCCGCGACGATGCCTCGTCCACCAGGTCAATCGCCTTGTCCGGCAGGAAACGGTCGGTGATGTAGCGATGCGACAGCCGCGCCGCGGTCAGCAGCGCCTCATCCGTGATGCGCACCTTGTGGTGCTCCTCGTAGCGCTCGCGCAGCCCCTTGAGGATGTCAATCGTCTCCCCCAGCGTCGGTTCGGGGACGGTGATGGGCTGGAACCGCCGCTCCAGGGCGGGGTCGCGCTCGATGTATTTCTTGTACTCGTTGAGCGTCGTCGCCCCGATGCACTGGAGCTCGCCGCGGGCGAGCGCCGGCTTGAGGATGTTGGAGGCGTCGATCGCCCCCTCCGCCGCGCCGGCGCCGATGAGGGTGTGCAACTCGTCCACGAAGAGGATGATGTCGCCCGCGCTCTTGCGGATCTCATCGGTGACCCGCTTCATGCGCTCCTCGAACTCGCCGCGGTACTTGGTGCCGGCGACCACCCCCGCCAGGTCGAGCGCGACCACCCGTTTGTCGTAGAGAATCTCGGGCGCGTCGCGCTGGACGATGCGCTGCGCCAGGCCCTCGACGATGGCGGTCTTGCCGACGCCGGGCTCGCCGATGAGGCACGGGTTGTTCTTGGTGCGCCGGCTCAGGATCTGGATCACCCGCTGGATCTCGGTCTGGCGGCCGATTACCGGGTCGAGCTTGTCCTCCAGCGCCAGGCGGGTAAGGTCGCGGCCGAAGGCGTCGAGCACCGGCGTGCTGGAGCGGCCGCGCTGCTGCGGCTGCCCGAGCGCCGGGGTTCCTCCGAGGTGATTGACCACTTCCTTGCGCACGCGGTCGAGGTCAACGTCCATTGAGCGCAGGACGCGCGCCGCCTGGCCCTCGCCCTCGCGAATGAGCCCGAGCAAGATGTGTTCGGTGTCGATGTAGTTGGGCAGGCCGAGGCGAGGGTTGAGCTCGCTTGCCTCCTCCAGGGCAAGCTCGAGCACGCGCTTCGCCTTGGGGCTCCAGTTGATCGGCGCCTCGGTGCTGATGCGATTGTCAATCAGCCCCAGTTGGCGATGGATCTCGCTGCGCACCCGCCCCAGGCTGATCCCCAGCCGCTCCAGGACGCGAGCGGCGATACCGTCGCCCTCCCGCAGCAGGCCCAGCAGCACGTGCTCGGTGCCGACAGTGCTGCCGCCGAGCTTGCGCGCCTCATCCTGCGCATACTGCACCACGCGGGTCGCGGGAGCGGTGAATCGCTGCCAGAGCTCACCGTCGGACATCCACCCTTTCCTCCGTAACCACCTGCCGCCACGAGCACCCCCTCCCGGGCGGCCATCACCTTCACAGTCGCGGTGCGATCGGCACTCCCTCGCTGCGCGTCAGTGCCGTGAATCGCTCCATCAGCTTCCTGGTAACCGCGCCCGGCACTCCCTCGCCGATCTTGCGGCCGTCCACCGTCACCACCGGGATGATCTCTGCCGCGGTCCCGGTCAGGAAGCACTCGTCCGCTGTATAGACGACGTAGCGCGTAAAACGTTCCTCCGATACCGGTATACCCAAGTTCGCGGCCAGTTCGATAACCGCCGCGCGCGTAATGCCATTGAGAATGCCAACCGACAGCGGCGGCGTGACCAGGCGCCCGTCGGCGTAGAGGAAGATGTTGTCGCCGGTGGCCTCCGCCACGTAACCCTCGTGGTTGAGCATGATGCCTTCGAGCAACCCGGCCTGGCAGACCTCGATCTTGGCCAGCACGTTGTTGAGGTAGTTGAGGGACTTGATGGCTGGGTTAATGGCTTCCGGCAGGTTGCGCCGGGTGACCACGGTCAGCACCTCGAGCCCGCGCTCGTAAAACTCCCGCGGGTAGAGCTCGATGCTGTCGGCGATGATGATGACGGTGGCGCCGTCGCGGCACTTGCGCGGATCGAGGCCGAGGTCGCCGCGGCCGCGGGTGACGACCAGCCGCAGGTACCCGTCGCTCAGGTCATTGCGACGCAGGGACTCCAGCACCGCTTCCCGCATCTCATCCGCCGAGAGAGGAATCTCCAGCAGGAGCGCCTTGGCGCTGTCGTATAGGCGCTCCAGGTGCTGTTCGAGGCGGAAAACCCGCCCGTTGTAAGCCCTGATGCCCTCGAATACACCATCCCCGTACAGCAGTCCGTGATCAAAGACCGAGATCCGCGCCTCAGCAGCGGGAGCAAACTGGCCGTTGATATAGACCAGTCGATCCAAGCTAGCACTCCTCTGGTGGAGATTATCGTTACTATACCATAAATGCCTCCCACTGACAAGCAATGTCGTGCGGCGTCTGCACTATTGAGTTTCGCATAGGATGTTGACTGCCAGGTGACCGAGGCCCCCAGCCACGCCGCCAGCGGCCGGACCGGCGCGTACCAATGCCCCTGCACCAACACCGGCGGCTGCTGCAAGATCAGCAACCCACTGAACGCGGGAGCCGCCGAGAGCGTGACCGCAACCGCGGTCAGCAGCAGGCCGACCCACAGTCGGCGGGACGGTAGCATGGTCCTCTCCTTCGGGAGCGCTGCTTTCATAGACACGAAGACGCGGGGGGCCGTTTACGAAGGAAGCTGGTCGGATCGGGAACACGCCCGTCCTCGTCGCCCAGGCGGCGCGGCAGGCGAGACGCCTGCGCTCCCAGGGCTACCCCTTCATCCCGCTCATCGCGATCCCCCGCGTGAAGTACTTCTGGCCGAAGAGAAAGAGGAGGAGGACGGGGAGGGTGACGACGACGGTGCCGGCCATGAGGAGGTCCCAGCGCGTGGTGTACTGGGTCTGGAAGATCTGGAGGCCGAGCTGGAGGGTTTTCATGGAGTCCTTGCTGGTGATGAGGAGGGGCCAGAGGAACTCGTTCCAGGCGGCGGTGAAGGTGAAGATGCCCAGCGTCGCGAGGGCGGGTTTGGAGAGGGGGAGGATGATGCGCCAGTAGATGCCGAACTCGGAGCAGCCGTCTATGCGGGCGGCGTCCTCGAGCTCGCGGGGGAGGGTCATGAAGAACTGGCGCAGGAGGAAGATGCCGAACGCGCCCACCGCGCCCGGGAGCACGAGGCCGGTGTAGCTGTTCAGCAGGCCGTGCCCGCCGGCGCCCAGGAGGTGGTTGCCGCCCGCGAGAGGCCAATGCTTGAGCATGACGAACACCGGCACCATGGTCACCTGTCCGGGGATCATCATGGTGGCGAGCACGAGCACGAAAAGCAGGTTCTTTCCCCGAAAATTGAGGCGCGCGAAGGCGTAGGCGGCGAGGGAGCAGAGGAGGAGGTTCGAGGTCGTGACGAGCGTGGAGTAGAGCACGGTGTTGGCGAAGTATCGGGCGAAGGGGGCGGCGGCCATCGCGGCGGAGTAGTTGCTCCATTGCCAAACCTTGGGCAGCCAGGTGGGGGAGGCGAAGATCTGCGACTCCGGTTTGAGCGACGTCGAGAGCATCCACAAGAAGGGCAGGATCATGCTCACCGCGCCCAGGGCGAGGAAGAGATGGAGGAGGGCTTGGATGCTGAGTCTCGGCCTCATGAGTACTCCACCTGACCCCCTCGGGTGAGCCGCAGCGTGAGGAGGGAGAGCACGAAGATCAGCCCGAAGAGCACGAAGGCCATGGCCGAGGCATAGCCCATCTTCATGTAGCTGAACGCGTTCTGGAAGATCTGGTAGACGATGGTGGTGGTGGCGTTGTTGGGTCCGCCGTTGGTCATGACGTACACCTGCGAGAAGACCTGGGAGGCGCCGATCACGGAGACCACGAGGATGAAGGCGGTGGTGGGCTTGAGCAGGGGCCAGGTGATGCGACGAAAGCGCTGCCAGGCGCCCGCGCCGTCCATGGTCGCGGCCTCGTAGAGATGCTCCGGGATCCCCTGCAGGCCGGCGAGGTAGATGACGGTGTTGTACCCCAGCCCCTTCCACACGGACATGGCGACGATCGCGGGCATCGCCTCCCCCGGGCTCCCGAGCCAGGCCTGCGGCGCGAGCCGGCCGAAGGAGAGCTTGCCCAAGAGATAGTTCAGCAGCCCATAGCTCGGATCGTAAATCCACATCCACACCATGGCCACGGCCACCATGCTGGTTACCACCGGCAGGTAGTAGGTGGTTCGATACAGGCCCATGCCTCTGATGCCGGCGTTGAGCAGCAGGGCCAGTCCGAGCGCGAGGGCCATGCCGAGGGGGATAGTGCCGAGGGCGTACTGCGCGGTGTTGCGCAGGGAGAGGAAGAAGACGCCGCCGCTGCGCAGGTCCTCCCACAGGCGCGCGTAGTTCTTCACCCCCAGCCAACTCGGCGCGTGGATCACGTCGTAGCGGCAGAACGAGAGGTAGAGCGCGGCGAACACGGGGATGACGGTGAAGACGAGGAAGAGGGCCAGCCCGGGGGTGAGGAAGAGGTAGGCGGCGCGCTGTTCGCGACGGGCGGCGCTAGGCGGTGCCATGTTCTACCTCGAGCGCAACTTCGAACTGCAGCGCGTAGAGGCGGGCGTAGGTGCCGCCCATGGCGAGCAGTTCGGCGTGCGAGCCGGTCTGCGTCACGCGCCCTTCATTCAATACCGCAATGCGATCCGCGCGCAGCACGCTGGAGAGGCGGTGGGCGGAGGTGCGTCCCTCCATCAGCCGGTCCATGGCCTCCTGCACCAGGCGCTCGGACTCGGAGTCCTGTGCGGGGGTCGCTTCATCCAGCACCAGGAGGCGCGGGTCGCGCAGGCTCGCGCGGGCGATGGCGAGGCGCTGCTTCTGTCCCACGGAGAGACGGGTGCCGCCCTCGCCTACTTCTGTGCTATACCCCTCCGGCAGCGACCTGATGAAGTCGTGCGCGTTGGCGGACTGGGCGGCGGCAACGATCTCCTTTTCCTTCGCGCCCTTGCGGCCGAAGGCGATCGGGATCGGAAGTCCGATGAGGGTCAGCCGGGGATGGTATGCGGTGAGGATGGCGACCGTGGTCGCGACCTGAAGGAGGTTCGAGATCATCTCTACGAGGAGTGAGGAGTAGAGCGCCCGCAGGGCCTCGACATCCGCCTGCAGCACCGACATGATGCCGCCGGTCTTGCGCCGGTCGAAGTAGGTCATGGGGAGGCGATGCAGGTGGTGGAACAAGTCGCGGCGCAGATCGGCGGCGGCCCCCTCGCCCGCACGGGTGAAGAGGTAGGCGCGCAGCAGTTTGAAGGCCTCGCCCAGGAGGATGCAGGCGAGCGTGACCAGGACGATCGTTACCACGATCCGCTCCCGATGGGCCGGTGGCTGCTTCGGGATGAGCACGTCATCGAGGAGGTGCTTGCTGGCGTAGGGCCAGATGAAGCTGGAGGCGGTGACGACAAACGCGCACACCAGGGCCCCGACTTGCCAGGGCCAATAGGGAGTGAGATAACGTAGGGCGCGCAGGAAGGTCTTCATCCCCTCGTCCTCTCGGCCAACAGCTCGTCCAGCTCTTTCGAGTAGTCGCGCAGGGCCTGCTCCGGGGTCTTCGTCCTATAGACCGCGGCAGAGACGGCGGACTGGAGGCCGGTGCGGATCTCGAACCACTCCGGGATCGCGGGCAGGGAGCGGCCGTACCGATCCATGAGGGAAACGAACTCCTGAAGCTGCGGATTCTGCTGCATGAACTGCGCCGCCTTCACCGCGGAGCGCCGCGGGGGGATGAAGAAGAGGGTGGAGTTGTAGGCGGCGAGGTTGTCCGGCTCCATCAGGAAGGTCATCAGCTCCCAGGCGAGGTCCTTGTGCGGGCTCTGGGGCGACATCGCCAGCCAGTCCGTGTACACGGAGACGACGCGCTGCTTGCGCCGCGGTGGGGCCGCGATCCCCACCTTCGGGAGCAGCGCGGGCGCGTACTGCTTCACGTTCTTGATGCCGGTCTGGTTCATGAACTGCATCGCGGCTCTCTGCGAGGCGAAGACCGGGACGGAGCCGCCGGCGGTGGGCATGGGCGCGGTGGGGCAGACCTGGTACTTGTTGTAGAGGTCCACGTAGAACTGCAAGGCCTCGATCGCTTCGGGCGAGTCGAGCCGCGAGCGCGTCCCTTCCTCGTTGAAGATCTGCCCGCCATTCTCCCACAGGAACTCGACGAACACCTGCCAGGAGACGGGCAGGTTCATGCCCGCGAACTCGATGCTCTTCCCCTTGCGGCGGGTCATCTTCTCCGCGGCCGCGGCCAGCTCTTCCCAGGTGTCGGGCGGGTGGGAGAAGCCGGCCTGGCGCAGCAAGTCCTTGCGATAGAGCAGGACCCGCGGGGCGGAGAGATAGGGCAGCCCGTAGGTCCTGCCGTGGTATACGCACGTGCTCCAGGAGGCGGGGAAGAAATCGTCCTTCTGGCCCCACCTGGCGACGCGACCGTCCAGCGGCTCGGCCATGCCGCGATAGGCCAGCCCGCCGACGTACTCGGCGCCGACCTGGAAGACATCGGGCTGGACGCCGCCGGCAAAGCTGATGGTTAGCTTCTGATCTATGTTCGCCCAGGCGATGTACTGGGTATTCACCTTCACCCCCGGATGGGCGGCCTCGAAGCGCGGCACGAGCTGCTTGTCAATCAAATCCCGCGTGTCCGGGAGGGCATCGGTGATCCACAGTTCGAGCTCCGTCACCGGCTTGCCTCCATGGCAGCCGAAGGGCAGGAGTGCGAGCAGGAGCAGGAGAGAGAGCCGCTTCACCGCGCGTGAACCTGTCGCCGGTCAGTTGAAAACCAACCACTCACGGTCGATTCAAGACCAGCCAGTTAGTTATCCTTCTTGGGCTTGCTGTTTTCCTGCTTGGTTGACGGTTTTGTGGCCTCAGTTTGGGCCTTGTCCTTGAGCCGGAAGCTGCGCCCGGCCATGGTGATGACCTGGGCGTGCTGCAGGAAGCGGTCGAGGATGGCCCCGGCGGCGGGGACGTCGCCAAGCAGCTTACCCCATTCCTCGATGGGCCGGTTGGAGGTCATGATGGTGGATCGCACCTCGTGGCGGCGCATGATGATCTCGAACAGATGCTCCCCCGAGTGGGGCGGGATGCGTCTTAGTCCCATGTCGTCGATGATCAGCAGTTCGGGCTTGAGGTAGCGCTCCAGCAGCTTGTCCTGGCCGGCGAGCGCCTGGTCCGCAGCCAGATCGCGCACGAGATCAAAGATCGAGCGATACAGGACGGTGTAACCGAGCTTGATGGTCTGGTAGCCGATAGCTTGGGCGAGATGGCTCTTGCCGGTGCCCGGCGGGCCGATGAACAGGATTCCCCGTCCCTGCTCGACGAAGCGGCAGGTGGCCAACTCCATTACCTCGCGGCGGGGGATAGCGGGGTTGAAGTCCCAGTGGAAGTCCTCCAGCGTCTTGTGCTCCCGGAAGTGGGTGGCCTGCAGCCGCCGTTGGAGCAGGCGCTGATCGCGCAGCGCCAGCTCGTCCTGGAGCAGCAATTCGAGGAACTCCTCATGGCCCAGTTGGTTGGTCCTGGCTTCCTGTAGGCGAACCTGGAGCGTGCTCGCCAGCCCGGACAGTCGAAGGCGTTTCAAGCTCGTTTGCAGTTGTGGGTTCATACGCAGCTCCTTTCCGCCAGAGGCGGACAAGTCTTTGCCCGTCATGGATATGGTATTTCCGGTGCGGGCGCCGGCGGTCGGAATGAGACGCCAGGAAACTGGGCGATGGCGTCGTAGGCATCGAGCGGGCGGATCAGGGGATGCTCCGACAGCAACGCCAGCTCCGGCTGCTGGCGGTGTTGCTGGCAGAGCCGGCGCAGTTGGCGCAACCGCCACACCTGGTGCTTGGCGGCGGTTTGGCAGGCCCTTTCCAGGACTGGGGTCGGAATCTGGCGGGCCAGGGTCAAGAAACCCTGCAGCACCCGGATGCCGGCAACGCCGCGGGCCTCGATCATCTGCCTGCTCTAGCGGGCACTCCAGGGGCCGATCAGGCCCGCGCAGCTAAGCAGGTACTCGGCGCCGCGTTCGACCCGGCTGATCTTCTCGGCAGCCAGATGCGCCTGCTGGGTGCTGAAGGCGCCGCGCTGTGCCCGGCAGTGGATGGCGATCTGCTCGACTTGTCCCCCGTAGCTTCAGCGAAGGGGGAAGCGGTCGTTATAGATGCGCACCACCCGGCTATCCCAGCGCACCCAGACTTCCCGGGCCAGGTATTCCGGAGGCACCGAGTAGTAGGAGCGTTCCACCTCGATGTGACCGTCGCGGTGCACCTTGCGGCGCGCTTCCTGGAAGCAGGGGAATCGTTGCTCGGGAAGCGCCAGCAGGGCCTGGCGCTCGTGCTCATCAAACAGCGCCCGCACCTGCCGGCGGGTGGTGCCGTGGATACGGTGGTCGGCCACCTGCGTCTCCCACTGGCGCAGGTGCTGGTTGTGGGCGTCCAGGCTGGAAAAGAGATGGCCCTTGAGCGCGTTGCCGGCCAGATAGCCGATGCTGTTCTCCACCTTGCCCTTGTGGCGGGGAGTACGCGGCTTGGTGGGCAGGATCACCGTGGCGTAGTGGCGGGCAAACTCCTCGACCTTCGGATTCAGCTCCGGATCGTACCAGTGCTCAGTTAACGTATTCCTGCAACAAGATCAGGTATGGCCATCTGAGGCCAGGCGGGACGCCTGGCCTACCGGTATCACCGCTCTCGCGGTAGGACAGCCGTCCTCGGCTGTCCTGGGGGCTGCGGCGTCCTTGATTCACAACTATGTTAACTGAGCACCAGTCGGCTCGGGATACCGCTGCCCGCAGGTTGTCGATCACCAGCGTCCGGGGGCACCCCGCCGAAATGGTGGAAGGCATTCTCCAGGCAGCGGATGAAGCTTTCCGTGTCCTGGCGCCACACCGCCTCGCTGTAGGCCCGGCGGGAGTAGCTCAGCACCACCCGCAGCGCGTGTGGCCGGCGTTTGCGACCGCCGGCTCCGACTTACACTACTGGCGCCGGACATCGTCGAAGCCATCCTCGACGGCACGGCGCCAGACGGCCTATCGCTCGACAAGCTCTATCGGTTGCCGACAGAGTGGGAGGAGCAGAGACAGATGTTGGGGGCCTGAAGCCAGGCAGAGTTCGAAAGATCTCAATTCCTTACGCGAGTGCGTGCTTCAGGTTGCCTTCCCACTTCGAGGCACTTGGGAATCGCTAGTACCCCAGCTTGGGGCCTATGACGTTTGTCATCGCGGCCAGATTGCCGATAAGGAAGGCGCGCAGGTTGCGAAGAAATATCTCGGTTGCACGCTCTCCATGCCTGGGGGTGAGGCCGGACACATGTGGGCTAATGATCGCGTTCGGCATATCCCATAGCCGGCTGCTTCCAGGCAGCGGATCTGGCGTCGGGGCATCCAAGCCCGCGCCAGCGATCCATCCCGCTTGAAGTGCCCGGACCAGCGTTTCCTCCCGGACGAGGTCTCCACGCGCGATAAGGCCAGCGAAGACTCCAGGTCACGCCACGAAGCACACGTGGGCGATGCCCTTGATCATCGCGACTTCCTCCTCAGTGGCTTTCGGTTCGCTCCCTCGACAATCCTTTCAGACTTCACGCCCCCCGCCCCGAAAGCCGGACCGTCTGTCGCTGGGGCAGCTCTGTCAATCGCCAATTGTCTCGAAGGAGCAGCGGTGCACGCTGAAGACGTATATCTACTCGACCATGATCTCGGTGCAACCTGGCGCGATCTGTGCGTGGTAAGTGAGCGCGTCGCGCCCGCGCTCCATCACCTTCACCAACTGGTCGCCGTGGCGTATGCGCGCCACACCCTGCGCTCCGGGCAACCGGATCTCGACTTGCTCCAACGGTTGGTTTAGGTCGTTGCGTATCTCGAATCGCGCAGGCGCGAGGCGCGACAGCGTCACCGGCAGCGTTCCCAGCAACCGCCGCGAGCCTGCCTTGACATCGCGCAGCAACATGATCGTCGAGTCGCCGCGGAAAACCGCCAAGTCGCTGCTGAGGGCGTTGAATACGCGCGACAAGACAACGATTTCCACGTTGCGGTTGAGCCCGGCCGTCTCCTCGGCCTCGACTCTTACGCTTTTGCCCTCTTCCAAACGCAGCGCGATTGAGCATGGGTGGTTGAACGCGTCGTCCAGGTCAAAGATGTTCTCCCAGCAGCGCAGGCCCCCTCCCTCGAACCACAGCAGTTGGTAGCGCGTCTGCTGCGGCTTGTGCAGCTCGACCACCTGCGCGTAGTAGTCGGTGGCGTTCAGGTAAATCGCCGCGCATTCGTCCTTGCGAATGACGTACCCCGCCGGCGGATAGCGGCGCCAGTCATTGTAGCCGTTCCACTGCGCGATCAGCGCGCCGCGTGTGAGGTGGGGGTACATCCAGAAGTTCCCCTCGCGCGAGACGAACAGCCCGTGCTCCGGCTCGCCGGGCACGATGGTTTCTCTGTGGTCCGACGTCTGCGCCGCTACCCCCTGAGGATCATCGCTCCAGAAGCGCATGCCGTTGTACGACTTATGACGCGGTGTCGCGTAGGCGGCGAAACGCACCCGTGCTGACTCGGGGGGCTGCCCGCGTTGCACAGATGCGACGTCGTAGAGAATGACATCCGGCAGATCATGAAAGAAGATGTGCGTGACGGCGGCGCCGTGAGCAGGGGCATTCTTCAAGGTCGCCTTGAATCCGACGATGGGCGAGTTGTTTTGTACTATCTGCGCTTCCCACGGCAGCTCCCACAGCATGAGCGCGCTGTCGGACGGCGCAAGCGTGCGCAACGACGGGCCGCCCAACTTCGGGTAGGCATCGAATACCCGTCGCTCCCGGATAGTGCTATCCTCGGTCAAACGAGCAAACGAACCCGGCCCCCCTGGAGAGTAAAACAGCACGCTGTCATAAGAGTCCACGCGTACGCGGCCATCGGGCATGACCGCAAGATGGGCGCGGTCTGGCGGCGGGGGTTCGAGCCGCGCCGGCCGAGGCCGGTACGGGGTGCCCGTCTGCACAGTCAGCGGCACATGGTCCAACGCGTTCTCAGCGAGATCCATCAGCCGCTCTACCAGGCCCGCGTCGCCTGGCCCATAGCGCCCGTTAGAGCCGATAGCAGTGCGGATGCGACCGAGGCAGTCCAGCCAGTAGTTCGGCATGTAAACCGAGCCGCGCAAACGGGCATCCTTGCCCAGTTCAGCGACTCGGTGGCGCAGAGCGGGCAGCCGGGACAGGTGATGCCATACGCCCGCCGGCGGGTCGTCGGCGATGGCGATAAGGTTCGTTGCCACGTGCAGCCGCTCAATCCCGTCCGTCATCTCCAAGATCTGACCGGTCGAGCCGTGGACGGCGATTCCCTCGAAGGCAACGGGCCTGCCGTCCTTGATGCGACGACAGTTGTGGAGCACCACGCGCGTACGCCCCCGGTCCGAGGCGTTGACGCCGGAGACGATATGGGCGTGGTCGCCGCCCGAGGTTTGGAACACGCAATTCTCGAAAGTGAGATCCACATTGACGCCCGACGACGATGGATCATCGAATGCACCGTCGCGCGAGCGGATGGTGATGTTCTGAATCGTGTTGGTCACGCTTGCTGGGTAATACCCTCCGCGGCAACTGATCGCCGTCGAGGTGAAGACATCAGGCGCGGGGTGTGCGTCCAACAGGCCGCCCTCCCAGCGCACGTCGGATGAGTTGTAGTAGAGCAGCGGATAGCCGCTGTCAGCATTGCGGCCGGAAACGATACGAACGTTGCGCCAGACACCCGACGCCGACGGTCCAACCACGACCCAGTAAGCGCCAGAAATCTCGCAGTCATCGAAATCCATCTGACCGAGCAGGTACAGCTCCCGCCGGGCCCATTCGTCCTGTGGATTCTCCATGACGAGCGATTCGCCCGCGCACATGGTGAGCTGCCCCTTGAGCCACAGCGCGACAGCGCAGACGGCGCGGCCATCGGCAAAGGAAAAGGCGGTGGGGTTGGCCAGGTCACCGGCAATGCTGGCCAGCGTATTGCCCGAACCGTCCACCATAATCAGACCGCCCTGCAGTCGAGCGGCGCCTTGTCCCGCCTGACTGAATATCAACAGCGCAAGGCAAGCGAGCGCGACGGTTAGAAGGAGGTGCCACCGACAGACGCGCGCTGGAGCCGCACCGCACGGATCCGGTTTGCGTGCCGACTGACCGGGCAGAGCTCCGTGGCACAACAAGCGGTTCATCCTGCTGGTCATCCTGTGGCCATTCTAGCCGCCGCGCACGGTAGTCAAACCTTCAAGCACACCGCACGCCGTAGGCCCTGAACTTACCGGGCCGGCCGTGCGCCGGCGCTCTCATTTCCGCCAGCAAAGCAGAGGGGAACCCCCCAGCGATGTCGCGAGTCTCCTCCCGGGCGGTCCGCGCGAGCTTGCGGCAGCGGTCGCGCCTCGCGACAGACCCCGTCCACCGGGTTTTTCCGCGCGCCGGGATCGTTTCCCTGCTCGGAGACCGTGTGGTATCGGGCCTAACGGCTGAAGCCACAACTGTGCGCGCGGGGCGCATTGCCATGCGCGGCCTACCACTTTTGCCGGGACCTTCCCCGCTTGCAGTGGGGTCGGTCCGCGTGTATTCTATAGGCGGACCGGTGTCTGCGACTTGGGGAAATGGTAGCCAAAGAACGCGGCTGAGCAATCAAGTATCAGACCCGGCAAGGGAAGGGTGGCGATGAGCTTGCAGGTGCACGTTCCTGAGGATCACGGTGCGGTTGACGTTCTGGCAACAGGCGCCGATTGGGTGAGCGTGGCGCCGCACGACTATCCGGAGGACACGTATCCTAATGTCTGGTACTGGTTTTGCGTGCGCAATGCCAGCAGTGCTGCGGTTTCGCCGGCGCGCATCACGCTGTCCGGCCTGACCGCCGGGCCGGAGCCCGAACGCGTATATGTGCCATTCTGGAGCATGTCGTTGTGGTCGAGGGACGGAGAGCGCTGGGAGCGCGTGCCTCCGTCAAACCAGGCTCTCGCTGACGACCGAGTGGAGTTCACTGCCGATCTCGCACCTGGCGAGAGCGTGTGGATTGCGGAGACCTTCCCCATGCCGTGGGAGCACTGCCGGTCGTTCATGGACCACCTTGCCGAGATTGCGGAGCCCGGGTTCGAACTTGAGCGGCTGCACCTGGGCGACAGCGAAGAGGGCCGCCCGGTGCTGGCAGCGCGCATCGCGAACGGCAAATCGCGCCCCGCGCTGGTTCTCATCGGCGGGCAGCATGCGGTGGAGGAAAGCGGCAAGTTGTTCTGCGAGACCGCAATCGAATGGCTTGTGCGGCAGCGGCGGACGCCGCAGGTGCGGGACCTGCTTTCCCGCCATGAGATCTTCCTGGCGCCTGAGGTCAACCCCGACGGGTGCTACTGCGGGCGAATGAATACCAATGCGCGGGGCGTCGTCATGGACGCCCTCGACGACGACAGCGTGGAAATGCGCAACCAATTGCGGCTGGCGGACCAGGTGACGCCGCGCATACTCGTCAACTGCCACGGCTGGGGAAACACGATCGGCACGCCGCCGTACGAGGGATGGTACCGCTGGCGCGATGAAGATCCATTCTTCGATCACGTGTGTGCGCGGGTGCCGGGAGCGGCCACGAGCACCGAGCACCTTCTCGACGGGCGCTTCAGGCTCGAATCATACGTGCGCGAGAAGTTCGCGGCACACGCAGGCATCTTGGAGATCAACTGGAACTTCTATGTCAAGCACGAGGGCTCGGTAGTTCAACCAACCATCGAGCACCTGCGGGCCCGCAGCATCGAGTACTTCCGTGCGATAGCGACCATGGAGGACTGAAAGATGAGCAAGCGTGACCGCCTGGCGCTCGAGGGTGGGCCGCCTGCGATTACGGTTCCTTATGTGGACCACTATCCCCAGATCACGGAGGAGGAAATCGCCGCCGTCATGGATACGCTGCGCAAGGGGCAGATCTCCATCGGGGACGGCACCGGCATCATCGGTGAATTGGAACGCAACTTCGCCGCCATGGTGGGGACGCGCTATGCCTTGGCCCAGTGCAACGGCACCTCTTGCTTGCACTCGGCCGTGTTCGCCGCAGGCGTCGGCTTCGGCGACGAGGTGATCGTGCCCTCCTACACCTAGCACGCCAGCATCTCGCCCATCCTCCACTGGCGGTGGCCTGCCCCCATGAATGATACCCCGGGCTATGTTGGTGCCGGGGCGTATGTGACGAACGATTCTCCGGTCCGCAGCCGGGGCTGAATGGCCTCCGGCGCTGGAGGCCGGCGTGCTGGAGGCGGTGCGCAAGCACCTGTTCACCGAGGAGAACCTCAGTGAGGTGATGCGCTACGCGCGCCAAGGGCTGAAGGCGCGGGCTGCGCAGGCGAGGGCAAAGGCAGGGCGCCGAAAGACCGGAGGGCGTCGGCTCAAGGACTTGGAGCGCGAGATCGGCAACGTGTTGGCTGCGGTTCGCGCTGGCGGCGATAATGGCGGGGCGACGCTGCTGCGCCAGGAACTGGATCGGCTTACCGCCGAGCGGGAACGATTGGCGGCAGGGGTTGGCGACCCTGGTGATGGCCGGGCTGTCGAGGAGGCACTTGAGCGTGCCCTGGCCCAAGTCCCACAGGCGGTCGAAGAATACTTCGGGAAACAGGATCTGGCCGAGCTGACCGACCCACGCTACCTGGCCCGAGCGCGGGAGGTCTTAGCCGACCTGCTGAGCGAGATCGTGGTGGTGCCGGCCCAAATGGAAGAAGGTCGCCCTTGCTACGCCGTAACGCTGAAGGGCGACCTTCCTGCCGCCTTCCGCCTGCTCGGTGGCAAGCGAAAGGTCGTTAGTGAGCATGGTAGCGGGGGCGCGCTTCGTAGCGGAAAAGAAGACAAGACCTCTCCCCTGGACGCGCGAAATCCCCTTCAAGCTCGATCTTGAGCGTGATTTGCGGCCTGGCGAACGCCCCAGGCCCCGTCACTCTCGCGTCGTGTCGGGCGCCAAGAAGGCCAAGGTCGCTGGTTCGAATCGCGGTCGGCTCGCCCGGGCAGCCATCTAACCGTCACCCGATACCAACCAGCGACCAAGCAAACGCCACTGGGTGGTGAAGTGACACCCCCATCCCCATCAGCGCCTGGTCCTCAATGCCCAAGCCCATCTTCACACCTCGCTCGATGTCTCATATTGGATCTGCTGAACGTGTCAGTGACGGCCGGGATGCCGCAGATCGGGGGTGAATCAAGGCATGGGGCTAGTGTCCGGACGACCCGTTAGCACAAGCCCGGCGAGGCGAGGAGGCCAGAGATCAGCGACACCAGTCCTCACCGACACGCCTTTTCACAGTACTCCCTGAGTAGGCGAGCATAGAGTAGATAGTCATCGAGAGAGACCTCGGGGGGCGTCTGATGATCTACGGATGGGATGAAGCCGCCCTGTCGCATCACCGGCAGCAACCGCTCAAACTCCTTTCGGATTCGCTCCTCACCCAGATGCATTACCGTCTTGTCGAAGGCCCCGATCATCCTGAGCCGTGGATGCTGCCGGCGCAACGTCGCGACATCGACGCCGGCCATCCGCTCAAGCGGCAGTAGCGCTGCCACTCCCACGTCTTCGAACCAGCATGCCGGCACCGTTACGTCGCCATCGGTGTCCACGAATAGGATAATCCCACGGCCCATGAGGCTAGGGATGATGCGATGGTAATAGGGCGCCATGAACTCATCGAAGTGCGGTTTCGAGAGCATAGGCCCATGGTTGTACGACATGTCCTCCGCGACTGTCATGAAGTCAGGGATGCAGATTTCGCAGAACTGATCGAGCACACGCAAGTTAAAGGCGAGGAGATCCTGGTTGATCTCTGCGAGCAGACTGGGCTGGTCATAGAAGGCGCACAGGTGGGGTTCGATGCCGAGCAGCCCCCGGGGGAACCAGAAGAAACCACTCAAAGTGATCCAGACAACCATCTCTCCGCTTTTCTGGCGTTCGGCCCACGATCGCACCAGGGCCGCGTCGAAAGCCGGGTCCGGATACAAGTGCCTTTTGATCTCTAGGTACTCCTTCCGATCTGCTACCAGGGGCATCCCGGGGCCAGGTGGACTGGGGCAGGATCGAGAGCGTGGGCTAATCCACAATTGCCTGTGGACGTCCAGCCCGAGGTACTCCCGAATCGCGCTGGCATCCCGAAGCTCCCTCGATAGTCCCTCGTCATACCAGCGGCTTACGGTCTTATCCCACCAGCCAGCCCATTCGAGCAGGGGCAAGCGATCCACCCTCTCGAAATTCAGAACGCGACGAAATCTTTCTCGGTTTGTCATGGTACGGTTTCAGCCTTCATCCTCGCTGCCCCATCTATTCCCCTTGCCGCCGGCCGTCACGCCAAGACGGACCGGCGACAAGGACTCGCGGGCCGTTTCCGCGGCGCGCCAACCCGATCTACGATGCCGCCATGTCAGTGCGCTTGCCGTCGCACTTTCCTCTGCGCGATCCTTCTACTTAGCGCGTGGCCGCATGTCCCACTGGCATCGAGTAAACCACCAACGCCGTCTCCGGCAAGCCCAATACCTTCGCCACCGCCTGCTGGTTGATCCCACCTTGCGTCACCGTCGCCAGCCCCAGTGCGGTTGCCTCCAACGCCAGGTTCTCGGCCGCGTGGCCGACCTCCAGGTAGATGAAGCGATCCACCATTGCGGCCATCCGCGATCCCATCTTGTTCCGATCCCCGGTGAACACGAACGTCACCGGCGCCGCCTCCCCTCCGCGGGGGGGCTGCGTCACCTCCGCGCGCCGATCCTGATCTGAGATGCGGATCAGCCTGTGCCCCTTCGGCTCATACGCGAACACGCCGTCAGTCTTGAACACGTACATCGTCAGCGGGTACATCGCCATCGCCGACGGGGCCGCGCGGTGCCCGGTGGCCGGATCGGTGATGCCCTGCGCCGCCCACAGAAGTTGCCCGATCTGCTGATCGGTCAGCGCCTGGGTGTGGAACCCCCGTACCGAGCGCCGCTTCGCAATCGCCTCTTCCAGCGACATCGTCCCCTTCGTCACCGGTGTGGGGAGCGTCACCTCCTGCGGTGTCGCGACCGGCGCATCTGCGCCGATGCCCGTCACCGCTGCCGTCCCGATCACCAGACACGCCACCAGCAGCGCGACCAGCCATCTCATCTCTCGCCTCCCTACCGCAAGATTAAGGAGCCAGTTCGCTGGCCTATCGGCAACCCCTCTCGTGGGGCGAAGACAAGCATCGGCTCGCTTTGCCCCGACCATCGAGCTGTGCCTGTACACTGCGCTTAGCCCCGCTGCCCTTGCACCCGGCTTCGCCCGCGGTCGCGGGGGCTGGCGGCCTCCTGGAGATGGATCGCGGGTTCGAATCCCCGGCCCGCTTTTGGCTCTCTTGCAGAGCCTCGATCCGCCTCCGGTTGAGGTCGAGTTCCGAGGGCGTCGCGGAACTGCTGTAGCGGTGGGGGCGGCGTGAGCTTTGTTGCGGGCTCGAGGTTGACTCCGGTAGTGAACCCCGGCCGCCCCAGGATGGGTTATCTCTTCTGTTCCGGGATGGTGGGCCGTGCTGGACGGAAGTGATAATCTTCCCGCCCGTACGCATCGCTGCCAAGGCGGTAGTCGCTGGTTCGAAGCGGGGGCCCGATGTGAAGCCTTTAACAAACTTCTCGCCACGGCCACAGCCTTGAGACTGGTCTATGTGGCAGGGGCGCGCGGAAGAAGAGCGTGCTGCATTTTGCGAACGTGATCGTGCGTGCGCGCAGGCCGTCAGCACCCTCCGCGAAACGTCACAAACGTCACAATCGTTATCGCGCCTCGTGGCAATCCTTCTCAAGCCGAGGCTTGGGGTTCCTCGGCATAGCCCACGGCCATGATGTAGACAGGGCGCTGGCCCGAGGGCAAGCCGAGCACTCGGGCCACGGCATCGTCGTCGAGGGCGCCGATGGGAACCGATCCCAGGCCCAGCGCGACCGCCTGCAGCTGGATGTTCTGGCCGACGTGGCCAGCTTCCAGGTGGACGTAGCGCTCGGCACGAGCACCGTACTTGACCTTGGTTCGTTCGTAGACAGCAGTGATCACGATGTCCAAGGGGGCTGTCCGCAGAGACAACTGCCCAAGCGCTGCCCGCGCGAGGCTAGCCCGCAGATCTGCCTTCGACATTTGAACCAGCTTGTGGCCATGGGGAAGGTAGTGGAACACCCCATCTTGTTTCACCAGAAAGACCTCGAGCGGGTAGAGCGCGCCAGCGGAAGGCGCAGTGCGGAACCCGCTTGCTGGATCGGTGATGCCCTGGGCCGCCCAAGCCAGCTGACTAACCTGTTCAAGGGTCAGATCTCTGAGGGCGAACTCGCGCACCGAGCGGCGTCGGGCCAGAGATTGCTCGACGGAGACCGGCCCCGTCATCCGGGGCGCGGGAAGGCCTATTTCGGTGCCCGCAGTCACTGGGTGGGAGGGTGGGTTCTGCCCGCATCCTGGTCCTCCCGCGATGCTCAAACTTGCGCCGATCACAATCGGGCTGTCAATAGCCGCCCCATGTGTACCACCGGCCGCCGCCTGATGTGTACCACCTTTCGGTGATTCCGGGTCGTCGCGTGCAGTGATCGACGATCACTGT
>Ga0307380_10001689_pt1 | contig 32099 bp, 32 predicted proteins | sample UN3MG_FD_202239 | JGI IMG/M metagenome (GOLD analysis project Ga0307380, IMG submission 202239) | Soil microbial communities from Risofladan, Vaasa, Finland - UN-3 | ecosystem: Environmental > Terrestrial > Soil > Coastal area > Acid sulfate soil | place: Finland: Risofladan, Vaasa | collected...
TATTGATAAAGATAAAGGTGAAGATAAAGATGAAGATGAAGATGAAGATGAAGATGAAGATGAAGAGCTTTTTTCTAGGTTAGGGTCTAGGTTAGGTCTAGGTTTTTTCTCAGGAACCGATAGGTTTTTTGTAGGTTTTTTTGAAGCCTTGTTTTTTGATCCTTTTGGCCTTCCTCCAAGTTTTCCACTTTCTCTTGATGCAGTTCTTCTTGCGGTGGCTTTTTTTATTTCTTCCACAATCCTCTTCTGAACGTATCTACCATTTTCGTGGAGGAAATAGAGCTTGAGAATATTATCCAGAACGGCCTCTTTCCCCGGACGGAGCCTTGCGATTTTTATGAGCTCTTTCTTGTCGTCTATCAGCTCACCCTTCTTCCAATAGTTCATGAGGAGGAGCAGATAAACTCCGTGATCCTCTGCCTCAAGACTCATTGTGTCACTCAAGTAATCGCCGATGTAAACGGGCATCCAGATGTCAACCTTTGCCAACTTCCCCTCCCACAAACAGCGATACACCAGCCTCTTGATATCTCTCCCAAGCCCGTGTTACTCGGCCTGTTCCCGGAAACAGGTCCACAAACTCATCGCCGGATTGCATGTTCAGCAGCTCGAAGATCCAGTAGCAGAACTCATCTGGTTTAGCTCCAGCAAGTCCTCGTGTCTGCCTCGCACCAGGATTACCAAAACGCGAGTAATAGCCATTAGTCACAACAAAATCTGCAATACTGCCACCATCACGATCGCGCTTTCTTCCACCACAGAAAATCACAGGTTCCCAGCAATTCATGGGCCAACCGAAGGCACCGATTGTTCCGAATGGTTTACACCAAGCCGCTATTCGGCATTTCCAGGATTTCGGAATCATCGGAAGTAAATCCCAAAGACCGCGGGGATGAGAACTGAGAGCCCAACCATCCGGGAAATCATGATAGAGTTGCTCGAGCAAAGCTTTATGATCCACTTCGCCGGCATAGTTGGACTGATCTTTGTAGAATCGTTGAGCACAACCTATGTACGGCGGATCCGCGTAGCAGAATCTCAAAGCTCCCCTCCCTCTCTTACTGTCTTCTTAAACCTGCCAGGGGGCTCCGCCCGGCCGAAACAGGATCCAGGGCGCGGCTTACAACAATGGCGAGTGGTGGGCCGCATGGTTCCCCGGCAGGATTGATTCCAATGTTCACTTTTCTCCCTTGTAGAATAAGCATCCACGCATCTCATCTCGTATGGTCTTTTTACGGTTCTTGAATTCATCACTTCGATCGCCCCGCAATTTCATAATCTTTTTCAAGCATGGGCACATCTTCTCGTATCGTATTAACATGCCCTTTGCATCGAGGAGCATGACGACCTTCCCCCCGCAATCTTCACAAATCTTTGTCTCTACGGTATTCATATCCCCTTCTAAACGCCCCCGCCTGCCCAGGGGCTGACTTACCTAACTGAGCGAGGCTGTCACTCATTTATAGAGATCATGATTCGATAAGCCCTAAACGCTTTCACAGTAACTACTACCCCGCATGACAGGTTACGGTTTAGTGCCGGACCTTCTCCAACGGAGCCAGCCCGACTACAGATGCTGTCCGGTGTGACCCGGCATCGACCAATCGGTAGGCAACCGAGCAACCTCAGGAGCCTCGATGGAGCGCAGTCGGCTGCGGTCATATAAACCGTAGACTTACAACTCGCTCACAGCACCTCTTTAAGCCAGGATCGGAGGTTGAAAACCGTCACTGGGAGGGGAACGATTTTAGATTCCCCCGGTCCCAGCATGCCTCTTTATTCATCAACTTTTGCCTGTCATGGCGCTTAATTGAACGTCGGTATCACCCCCCTTCAATCCGATCTAACCGTTTCCAGATATCTTTGAGATCCGCTTCGACGCACTCTTTAAGATAGAGAAGCGAATTTCTGGTAGCTTCTTTCAGGTCATCCAGAGACTTGATTGGTTTCTCGTCGCAATTGTCATCAAGAAACAAAAGCTCTCCGGCTTCTGATGTTTTGGTCTCGATAACTGATGTCGTTTTCATCTTTTCTCCTCTTTCTTTATCCGCTTGGCGCAGATCCGGCAGACCTTTCTATCATCCCGGGTACGCCAGACAGCCTTGTTTTTCATGCACTTCCAGCAGGTCATCTCAGATAACCTCTAAAATTGGCCGATCTCGCCGTTTTCGCGGGGTCTGGGCGATGCATACACCTATTGGCGTGTTTGGAGACGCACCCCAGCATTTCCCGCGTAAAACGATATTTTCCCGTGCTACTGTTGCCCCTATATTTCGAAGCTTATCCATTGCTATTCTTTGATTCTTCTTTGTCTGAGTATCTCTTTGAATCTCTTTGTATGAGAAAAGGCTGCCGTCTTGCAGAACTGAGAAACAGTCAGCCCGATGCTTTTTGAACATATGTACAGCTTCTCGTATTCATCCTGATCCAACGAAAAGGAGACGGTCTTGTTCTTCATCCTACCGCCCCTTCCCCCGGATCAGCGGGAGTCGGCCGTGCAGTCGGATGAATAGCTCCTCATAGGCCCCCTCCCATTCACATACCGGAGTTCCTGTGAGCTCGAGGAAGGGTACTACCGGATGCATGCAGTAATGGCGGAATCCGATGTCCAGGAAATCGTTACGCCAGCCGGCGTCAAAGCGAAACGTCATTTGGTAGGGCCAGAAGCTCGTTCCTTCCCGATCCTTCCAAAAGTAGTTACGCATCCCGCCGCCCACATAGAAGCCGAAGGATTCTACGGAGGCCTCGAGGTCGGTATAAAAACCGACAGCATCCAGAACGTAGCTCAAATCAGGCTGGTACATGGCGAAGCCAGTGTTGGGTAGCAGGCCGCACTCGAGGGCGAAGACGAATACAAGCCAGTTCATGCCACCACCGCCTTTACTGACTCGATATGCTTACGAATCTTCGCCGCCAGCCTTTCTGCTGCCATCGGTCTGTTACCGATATTGCAAGCATCATTGCATCCCTGATTCGAGCATACCGGCAGCAGGTTATATCGGTGATGGATCACGTCTTGGCCGTACTTACGGATGTTGGTCTTAGTCTTGGCGATACGATGTGCGAGGAAGATGGCCGGTGCACCGCATTTAACACAGACATATCCGTGGTCGGCGATGATCTGTCGCTTTTGCTCTTCGGCTATAAGTTGATCGCGTTCTTTCATTCATCCTCCTTCTTCTTTAGCCGCTCGGCTTCTTCCTCTACCAATATAATTCTTCATAAAACAGGTCCGGATCGTCTTCCGGCTCATCCATCCCCTCTTCCCGGCCCTCTTCCCTGGCTTCGGCGGCTATGGTACGCAAAATGCCTTTTGTAATTGATAATTTGGCAGATGAATGAATTGTATTTGCGGCATTATCTATCCGTTCCTCGGTCATTCGTCCTCCTTCCTCAGTATGATATTGAGCTCTTATCGAGCTTCATCATTTCCTCGTAACTACGGCCGCCGATGGATTTATAGACTTGACCCTTGAGCGGCCCATCCGCAATGTATTCGTGCAACCAAAAACCGTGAATATCGGCGAACCGCTGCAATGTTCGGGTAACAATCTTCATGTTTTCGACTGTTGCTTGTGCTGAGGGTAGGGAGCTTTCCACCCCGTTCAAGTCGAGATACGTTGGATATCCTTCGGGAACTGACATTCTCAGCATTGCGTCGTGTATTTGCTGCTTGGTGTATTTCGCTTCTCCGTTTTCATCCAACACCTGTTCGGCTAAGTCCTCGCAATGACCGTAAAATCTATTGTTTTGACTACGCGGACCAGTTGTGCGGGGTCGACGAGGTAGATCAAGTCGCAAATTTAGATAACCGCCGCATTTCTTTTCTGACTGTTCAATCAGAACTGCAAGAGCATCCTCAAATCCCCTTGGTTTCGCAATACAAAAGAGTCCATTTCCATCGGCTGATATCTTCGTGGTGAACTGAATCATGCACTTCCCCCGTTGAGATAGGTGGCAAGGATCTTTCGCCATTCTGCAACCTTGCTTCCCGGATCCGGAGCAACAGTCAAACGAGGTTGCCCATTCTTCTGGAGATTGAGGATTGCCAAATCGACATCGGCCACATGTTCACCAGCGAGAAGCAGAGCATAGGCCGCGATCTGCAACCAATATCGCTCTTCTTTTCCCGATCCGACTTTAATGTCAGCCACGATGAGTCGCTCCCGGCCAGGCAGACGGAAAACTCGATCCAGTCGGCCGCCGTGTGTGCAATCCGAGGCGACGACTATCAACTCCGAAGCTTCTACGATCGGATGGGACATCTCGAGAAAGGATTGATAGGCTTTGCAATAAGGAGTCAGCCGCGGATCAAGTGCTCTCCAATCAAGGTTCCCCGCATCGATCATCACGGTTGCGTTGTGGATCATAATTCCTCTGGTCAGATAGTAGGGATTGATCTCCGGCATCGGGAAAACTGTATTCAAAATTTTCCCCACGGATTTGAGGTAGTGACCTTGATAGGTAAACCAGTGCCCACCATCCTTAAAATGCGTAATCTCAAGTCCTGCAGGGAGCTTGTATTCGATCATGCCCGAAATGCCACGGTACCAACATCAGAAACTTCCCACCCCGGAATCCGGGTTTCGCCCTTGAGCGCCTTCGTAATCCGATTAAGTTTCACCAGGTCTGGAGTCATGTACTCGCGGGGAATCAGACTTTCATCGACCACTTTCCCTACCCAGTTCTCTCGCGTCGAAGCTCCCTGGACCTTTACCTTCGGTGCGGGAGCAGCAACCTCCTCGACTTCGACCACGATAGGAGTTTCCAGCATTTCATCGGCCTGCTCTTGCATCCCCTCATTGGAGAGCCTTTCGGCAGCGGCCAGACGAGCATCTTCCTCGACCTTCCGTTTCGCTGCAGCCTCTTCCTCAGCCAGACGCCGGGCTTCCTCCGCTTCCTTGCTCTTGCGATCCTCCTCAGCTTTCTGCCATGAATATGCCAGCCTGGAAAGTAGTTTCTTTGCCGCCTCCAGCGGTTGGATGAAGGATCTCATCACCCGCATCACTTCCTGGTAAGCTTCGTAGGTCTTTCTTTTGGCCGGCCCCAGCTTATCCTCGACGAGTTTAATTTTCGCCGAGCAGGCCTTCCCCAGCTCCATCGCCTGCGTGTAACTTGTGGCATCATTCACCACAAGACTCTGCGCCGCAGCGACAACCGGATTGACCTCGCTTTCGATTTCGGTTCTTTCTGCTACCATTACTTCGTTCATGATTCCTCCTTGATTTTTAGGCGCCGCTCCTCGGAAACTACATCGAGTCCCTGAAGCAGTGCGAGTATTTCTTCCAGGTTTCCCCGGGCCATATCCGCCTTGGCCTTCCATTCAATCTTTTCCTGACTGGCAAACAACGCGATCATGGGTCCTTCTCTTGATTTCTCTTTGGCGTTTAGGATCGCCATTATTTCTGAGTAAGGATCCTGGTTGGTATTTTCTGGCGGGGCTTCTACGATCTCTATGGGGAGTTCCGGAGTTGTGACACTTGGGAGAGCGGGCTCGCTTGGTTCAACTATTAATGCCTGGGGTGCACGGAGCTCACCTTCTTCTTCTTTCGGTGTCTCGCCATTCTCAGAGTTTTCAATCTCGGCATCGACATAGGGCATTCCCCGTAAACTCTCACGGAAGGCAAGCCGGAATCCCTGGCCGATCGTGCATTTCTGCGTCATGAAGTGGCCCCGTTTGAGCCACATTGAATTCGGTTCATGGCATCGCTGGGCCTTGTTCCACTTCAGACCGATCGCCTCGGTGTAGCGGACGGCCCACCGGAACTCCTTAGGCCAGTCCCGGCGCTTAACGACTAGCGTCACCCGATAGGTGGATTTCCTCCAATCCGTAAAGTCAATCTCGCCGGCTTCTTCGATGTACCAGTACTCGAGACGTCCTGTTTCCTCGGCCCGGTCGATGTAGACTTCATAACCGACCACCGGAACCAGGGTGCCGCCACCCTCATCGCCATCCCCACCCATCTTTACGGCGTGGATTTCACGTCTTAGCGGATTAAGGCGGAAATCCCGTGCTACTGCGAGGAAGAGATTCTTCTGCTGGGCGTTGAGTTTCGCGGTGATCCCCATTAAATCGAACGCCTCGAGGATCTCTGCATCAGTCATGGGCTCTCGCTGGACCTGCGGGAGGGCAGTCTCTATCACTGCCGGGGCTGCTGCGGGTTGCTCAATCTTTTTGACTGGTGGTTTCTCTTTCGCAGTCTGCCGCTTAACAGGCTTTCCTTTGGTGGCCTGTCGCTTCACCGGCTTCCTGTTCGCGGTTTGCCGCTTTTTGGATTTCTTACCTATTTTTATATTCATCCCGTACTCCTTGGATGATAAGACCCTGGGGAAGCTGGACGACGCCCAGAGCGATCTTCCCCAGGTAGCCCATTGTGGAGTACGGGCAGACCGAACATCGCTTGTTCAATCAACCCGCACCCTATTACTCTTTGGATCGCCTCTTACCGAAACAGCCCTGTATAAATGCCAGGATCAGCCCGGGTACTACGATCACGGCTACCAGTGCCGTCAACAGTATTCCCTCCGCTATTTCAACTGCACTCACAGTTTGCGTTCCTCAAAGAAGGACGGGAACGGTTGAAGAACGATGCGGGCCCCGCCCCGTCCTGGCCGTCTTTCTCGGCCATAATCTTCGCTTTGCATGACTCACAGATACCGTGAGTTATCCCCTGCTGCTCCGGGGCTATCTCGCACATCGGCTCTTTACACCAGGCACAGATCCGCTTCAAGATTGGCCTCCAAAATCCAATTCCTGTTGATCCAACAATTTCTTGTAGGCTTCCATTTCTATATAAATAGCATTCAAAATGATGCTAGCCGGAACAAATACACATTGGGATTGCCAGGAACGTCCGTTTTTCTTTGATTCTTGAATTGATATTTGGTAATCTTCTTTCCAGCATGGATAATTTTTGCGAAAAGCCATGCGATAAAGCTGAAAAGGTAAAAGATAGACTTTGTTACTATCTACCGGATCAAATGTGCAGAAGATATAATCAACTTCTTTTTTTTCATCGAGCGTCCAACCCACTTTCGCCTGCTCTGGTGGAATATTGAATTTCCCATATGGCATAACGCTCCATATTTCAGGTGCAAATTCTGGCTCTTCATATCGCCAGAATTCAGAGCATCCTTTCTCTCTTGTCTTTGCATCAATTCGAATAGTGGCTCCACGTCTCAAAGTCGCAATATAGTCAATTCCGCTTTTGTCTATTTCTGTAGATGTTTTGATGATGGAATCACAACCATCAATTAGTTTTTGCAATGTCTCGATATCAGTTTCCTGTTGAACACCCTGAGAAAATGCTAGTTTTTTTTCAAAATCAAATACTGGCTTCAATTTCTGCCCCCCAACAAATCCATCCTGGACGCTTTCGGCGAGCATAAAGATCCATCCATGGCCCTGGGCTGCACGTCTCTATCAGATCGTAAAATTCTTCTGGCTTAGAACTATGGTCTTTGGCGCGATTCCAATTGAAACAGGTTCCTACGTCCTGTCTGAGTAGTGGCAAAGAACCACGAACACCAAACAGAATATGTTCTGTTTGCCCCCGGAAATAATTGCCGATTCCGAAAGAAGGTTTGCACCAAGTCAAACAAACGATGTAACGGAAGCCCCAAGCTTCCAGTAAAGGGAAACCTTTGGGCAAACTGCGGTTGGTGATCCAGAGATAGAGATGAGCACTTTTTTCAGCTCGTTCATTGATCTTGAGTTTGAGCAGATCTTCATATTTGACCATTTCATAGGTAGGTTGGCCCCGGCCCATTTGATCTACATCCCCTTCATCCAACTTATTCCAGGGTGGATCGATCACTATGGTTTGTGCTTTTGCATCGGGAAGGAGAGCGGCCTTGGCTGCCAGTTCTGCATTCTCTTTTCGCCTTTTCTCTCGTTCGATTCCTTTCGCTATCCGAAGTGCGGCAGTAAAATTCTTGTCTGTTTTAGCACAGAAAGCTTCCCACTTCGGTTCTGGAATTGTGAGTAGTTTGTAATCCTTCTTGACTTCGTGTTTATCAATTCCCTGTTCTTTTAGGGTAGGAGCAACGGGGTCATTTTTACCCCGTTGCTGATACTGACCTGGCTCTTGCTTCGGCAACTTCTCGACTATTTCACCCCGTCGCTTACGGGAGCGTAAATAAAGCTCCATCGCCTTTTCCCGCATTTCTTCCGTATCAGTTACAGCCAGAATCACCTCAGCCAGTTTTATCAGTTTTTGGACATGTACTACGTCATGTGCCATAGCAACGGCTTTTTTTGCATCACTCAGGATTGCAAGACGGTCATCACTCACGCCCGCCCCTCCTGCTCAGTCCGCACCCTCCGGGCCTCCTGCCGGCCAGTCTCATAAGCGGAGCGGTACTGCCGGAAGCCGACACCATGGACGATGTACAGCCACCGCGCCTCACGCTCGTCGCCTATACGTCCGCAACGTCGGATACGGGCAAGGATCGCCTGCCGCACCTGGACAGACAGATCCCCTATATGCGGGGTGACTTGGTGAGGAAAATTAACTGTAGAGGTAGTCTCAGTCCTGCCGGTGGGGAAGCTTATGCTCGATAGCTTCGAGCCGTCGGTCGACGTTCTCGCGCCATTCGCCAAGCTCGTTGAAGAAAGACCAGAAGGTGACCATGAACACTCTTTGGTCCCTGGCAATCTTCTCGATATCCTTGCGTGCTGATATGCGTGGGGTCGTCGTAGGGTTGGGAATAGGTGTGAAGTTACGCATTCTATTCGCCTTTTAAATATTCTGTCTACTAATGCGCCATTCATCCTTTGCAGTTCCCCCCCCGCTAGTTTTCAGATTTCTGTTCGTTCTCGTCGATATAACGCAGGATAGCTTTCTTGGCAATGGCAATCTTTTTCATACCACTTTCGCACGCAAAAGCCTCAAAACGCTCTGATTCGTCCTCATTGAGCCATATTTTGAACGCATAAGCTTTTGTTTTTTCTGCCATTTCCACTCCCATGATTAAGACAATAGCACATCTACGATGCCTTGTCAACACTTTTTTTCAATATTTCTTGCTTTATTTTACCCGATATGCTATGCTTGTCAATAGGAGGTGCGAGAAAATGAAAAGAACATTGCTCAGGATTTTACCTTCCCTTGTGATAGGGATTTCCTTGATTGTATCTGCACTGATATTTGAGAAAGGAATGCGTGATTTAGCCGGTGGCTTGTACGACATTTCTTATTCTGTAAGAAATGTGGCAGATTCAGCAGAAAAAACGTACCAGGAGATACAAGATTTCCCGTCATCTATAGATGTTTATGTAAGGGGTAAATTGCAAGTATTGGGATCAATTGGCACATATTAGTCACCTTGTTAGGCTATACTCTGTCAATAGGAGGTATTGGAAATGAGCATAATCACACGGATAGGAAACCGTATCGAGAATCCGGATAAACTGGATACTAATCCCTGGAGCGATTCGCCGGAAGCACTTTTATGCGATTACAAGGCAGAAGGCCAAAAGATGAGTATACGGTGTCCTCATTGTCTTGAGTTTGTTGAACTAGCAAAAGGAAATAAGTGTTCTTGTGGAAGAGCCGTTGTGATAAAGCGGCATGGTAATTGGTGGGTTCAATTTTTGGACGAATCCAAACATCCCCAAAAGGATGTTACGCTGATAAGGACGAGTAAATGGAGAATGTTTTTCGCCCGGTTGAAAATCTGGTTAATTACCCGGAGGAACAAGATATGAATAGAATAGCGATTCTGATCATCTTAGTTAGTATATTGTCTGGGTGCATCACCGCAGATTTTATCCGTCTTGACTCAGAGATCAGGGCAGAGACAAATCCAGAACAAATAGAAGTATGAGTGGAAGATCCAGAACGGCCTTATAAAGTGATTGCCATGATTGAAGTTTCAGACGAAGGCTGGGATTTTTATCTTGAGGAATTAAAAGATAGAATGGTTATAGAAACGGCAGCCTTGGGAGGCGATGCTGTAATAATCGGGATTGAATCGAGAGATTCAGGTACAATCTTCACTCCGATGGGCGCCGGTGGTTTTATTGGCACGAACCTTAAAGAGAAAAGGATCTTAGGCAAAGTAATCGTTTATACGAAAAACTAGTCAGCCAGCCTGCCGATCCCGTACCCCGCAGCTCCGGCCGCGGCAACCGCCAGGATCACGTAGATCGCCGTTTTAATCTTCTGTCGGCGGATCTCTTTCTGAGCCGTCTCCGCTATCTCCTGACAGGTTTTCTCCAAATCCTCGTATTTCTTTAAGTCCTCTTGTTGCTTCTTCACCGATTCGTCGATTGAGCTCTTCAGACCGGAGATTTCCTGCTTCAATTCCGTCGAATCGGTCTGTAAGTTCTCTAAATCGCTGCTCATTCCGGCGAGCTCGCTCTGTAAGTCGTTCGCTTTCTGCCTGTACTCGGCCAGCGAGATCTTCTGCAGTCTCAGCTCTTCGGCCAGCTGCTTCGAGTAGGCCAATATTGTAAGATAACGCTCTTCGGTAGATCGAACTATCGCGGTCGTACTGTTCGCGTAACTCAACGATGGTAGCAGAAGCAGGGCGATACACAAAGTAAAGCACAGCACCCGCACCGACCAGAAGGCCGATCGCAAAGGCAACCAGAATCCATTTTGCTTTGACATTCATGCCTCCACCTTCTCTAACAACTTACTTTTACGAATATCACCGGGCACCGTATACTCCTCACTTTGCCTCGGTAAAAGATCCCAATTGGCACCTTTATATGCCTCATCCCAAACGATGCTACATACGTCACCAAAGAACGCTGCACTGAACGGAACCCACCCTATCTTCTCCCAAAATCCGCGCGTCGGATAAACAATCGCCAGTACCAGAAACTTTCCGAAGTTATACGGCCGTCGTTTGTTAACGCTATCAATGAAGTAGCGCAGTATCGCTAATTTTTCCCCTGGAGTGAGTTCTCTGATTGGCTGCCAATACTCATCCGCTTCCCGTGCGCCGATACTGATGTAGATACCGCTTTTAAACCAGATCCCCGACCACCAGACCGAAGAAGTAAAGGTGAATCCCTGGATATAACCAGAGACGTGTGCATAAGGCATTCCGGTGAAATACGCTATGGCTCTGCTTATAAAACCCTTGCCTGATCTATACAATAAAATTGTTCCATCTCGTAATTCTTTCATTTCGTTTCCTCACTATTTAACTTCGATACCTTGATATCTCTTGCCCCTTCCACTCCCACTACGCCGGCGATTATAGCCAGGCACGGCGCGGCAACCATCGACAGTAACAGTGGCGCATTTGGCTCTTTGATGTACCTGCAGAAAGCGACGACGGATAATAGGCAAAGTACCGCACAGAAGATAGCAAAGGCGAATTTCCTTCCCAATTTTCGTTTCATCCTTCCCTCTCCCCCGCCTTGTCCAGTTGTTTCTGCAGTTCTATCGGCCAGATCTCCGCTGGATCGTCTCGCTTCTCCCATCGCAGCCATTCCCGTCGATAGTGTAGCTCCAGATGGATATGCGCCCCGGTAGAATAGCCGGCGTTGCCGCTGGATCCGATGCGGTCTCCCGCTTCCACATAATCCGGATCTTTCATGTTCCACAGACTCACTATGCTGCCGTTCTTGTCCGTCTCCTCCTTGATCTGGCAGGAGGAGTGCTCCCCGAACAGGTCGTCGAGAATGCTTTGAGCCCAGATGTGGGCGAATACATAGGTCAGTCCACTATCTCCCTCGAGGATCAGCAGGCCGCCGAATGTATCGTAAAAATAGTTGGAGAAGGCGAACCACTTCTGATCGTCCCAAAATAGATTGTGCGTCTGACTGTTTGAGCGGAACTGGACCAAGCGGTACACCTTGCCCCGCTCGGAGGCCATCATCGGCGTACCCTCGGGTACCGCGAGGTCCCAGGCGCCGTGAACGTGGGTCTTTTTCTCCGGAGGTGCGTTGATCGGCCGCATTTCCCCGAAATCAGAAGTCAGTTTCCAATCGATCTGTATGGGAAATAATTTATCTTCCATAGTTCCCCTCCCAGTTCGCTATGTCACAGAAAAATGATAAGCGCTCCTATTCCTGCGAATATCACCGAAATGATGCCCATGGTGAGCATGAGCTCGCCCCTGGTCACGTAGCGAGTCTGGGCTTTCTGCAGCTGCCGGATATCCTCAAGGACTCCGCCACCGTTACCCATCACGCCCTCAAGCCACTTGACGGTTCCATACGTCTTGACCAACAGATCGCGGTCGGAGAGCTTCTGCGCCTCCTTCTGGGCCTCTTCAAGAAACTTCTGGATTGATAGTTTTTGGATCTCTTCCGGTTTCATTCTTTATCTCCACCTCTATCTGCTTCGCCCTGTCGCACAGTTCTTGCACCAGGGCTTCGGGGTTGTCTTTGTTCTGCAGGATGATGTCGGGCAGCTCGGCTACAAGTTGTCTCTTGACCGCCGCCTTTCGTTCTTTCTCTAGTTCTTCGGTAGTCGGTTGAATCGGCTTTTGCTCAATGATATATCGATCATCCATGTGATCTGTTTCAGAGTCATAGTCTGGATTCTCTCGTATCGTCCACTGAAGTTTCCCATACTCATTCACAAGATTCTTTGCAAAAGGCTTTGTGAATTCATAAAACTCTTTTGGTCCTTCTTTTGTAGAAATAAGTTGGGATTGAACGATATAATTTTTTCCGTTTATTGTTTTAATGTCATATCTTACTCGCATCAGATTGCTCCTCCTAGCTGAGTAATTGTAAGAATCTCGTCAGTAGAGGCTCCGGGTACTGAAAAATAGTACTCAATCTTATCGTCATCTCCGATAGGACACTCCATCATAATCACGTCCGACATCAAGGTTAAGTGTGCCGCACCGGTAAGTGCCTGACTACTCCATCCCGGTGTATTGCTAGTAGTGCCTTTGTCCCAAGAAGTTCCTTTAGGACGGAAATATATCGCCATGAAGGGATAATTCTGAGCAACGGCGGACCAGCTCATATGTATTTTAAACAAACCCAATCGCATGTTATCGTTACCAGTGTTTAAACAAGTAATCTCTGTCCAACTATCCAGTGTTGGAGAGGTTGTATTCAGTAATATATACGTGCCTAGATCCTGAAACCAATGCCGATGCCCGCAATAACGATTACCGACCAGAACCGGCGCATCAGCTATATCGTGGATACACTTTCCCGCAGCATCCAGCGCCTTCATCCCATCACGGTTGGAGATCAGGATTTGCCTATTCCGCCAGTCGGTGATGTTCAGCTCTGCGTTGTGTAGCCGGATGCCGTTGCGGTCGATCCGCACCTGGCGGTCAAAGCTCGCCACCTCGCTCAAAGAGTACCAGGGTCGCCTGGTGTTGTAGTGCCGGTCCATCTGCTCTTCGGTCAGCAGGACGTTAGGGAGGATCATTAGGTCACTCAGGAAAGCATCGGCTTCCCATCTCCCGGCCTCTTGCCCAATAGATAGAGTAGGAAATGAACTACTTTTAGCGTCGGGAGCTGCTCCGAAACCTGTACTTTCTCCTATAGTGTCGGCGTAGACTTTTAATCGTGAACCATTTGCATCTTGGCTCGAAAGGTCTACCGAAGCAGCAACAAAAATCTCTTGATTTATATCATCATTCGCCGTTCCATCATCAAAAGTTTGAGATGCAAGTCCTCTAGCAACCCCACCATCTATCCAATAAAGTTTGATTAGATCATTATCGCTATCGTAATAGATCATAAATCTATGCGTAGCATCAATGATCCATTCTATAAAGCGATGAAAATTAGTTGAAGTGTATTTGAACCACGGCCTCACCCAGAAACAAATCGAGAACTTCTCGGGCATCTCAAAGGGATAGTTGAGAATCCCGTCCTTTGCCCGCTCTGTCGGGGTGTAGGGAGTTGGGTGGGCTATGTCTTCTACCATCACGGCGGTGACGTAGATGTGATCAAGGTTGGCTTCGGTGGTGTCCGGGTAGATGTGTATCTCAACATCGTTGGCTATGACAACAGCCGCGGCCGTTGCCGCCACCCAGACCTTCTTGTCTGTAATCCATACATACTCGAGGTTGGTCGCCCCGTCTGCGACTGCTATAGTTTTTGTGCTCCAGGTTATCGTGATGGTCCCGCGAGTCGCCACGCCGCGCTCGGTCAGGTCGATAACCGTGACATCTGACAAGCCATGCATGAAGATCGCCTGAAAAGACGGTGTGGCTGTAGTTACTTCCACGTCCTTGTAGGTGAAGGCAGGGTTGGCGTCGGTGATCAGGAGCTTCGTGAACCGCTTACCATTGATGTAGTAGTCCGAGAGGGAAGGCGTGATGTTCGCATTCTCGTCCAGCCAGCTCGCGTCGGTCAGGTCTTCGGGGAAATCTACCAGGTTCTTGGTCTTCTGGAAGATCCCGATCGCGCCCTGCTTGGAAACGGGCTTGTATCGAGCCAAGGAGTAGTCTTCAAGGGTGAGATCGAATAGTGAAGTCAGATCAGCAGTAACCCGGTCTATGTCGGTTTCATCGGCAAGAGTACCGAGAGCAGCCCCATCCCAGGTCCAGAACTTAGCGTATTCGATGAGGGAGTCGGCATGGTTTGCCGCAAGCTCATGGCCGATAGAAAGAGTTGTTAAAGTAGCTGAATATGCGTCAGGAGCACCACCCCAGTCGTTATCTTCTGCTTGTTTTACGCCAGCTACAATAGCAAAGAAAGCGTTATTCCCTAGCTGTGTTGAAAGATCAATCTGTCCGTAGAGGATAATCTCCGAATTGACATCGTTAGGGGCGCTGTCGTCAAATACTTGTGTATAGAGATAACGTGTTGTACCAGCAACATCATTCTTCCACCAACAACAAAACTTATCACTTCCCGATATATAATAGAGAATAAAACGGTGATTTACATCTACATGCCACTCCGCTATTCGATGACCTATGGCTGTATCATAAGCAAACCACGGCCTGATCTTCACCTTAAAAGCAAACTTCTCCGGCATCGTCACCGCGTAGTTAGGAGAAACAGCAGGTCTTACTCCTGTTGGATATCGATATTGATCTATGTAGGGAGTTGGATAAGGGAGATCTTCGAGTTGAACAGCGGTCCAGTAGGTGTATTCACCATCTGTCGCATTCGGGCTACCATATAGATAAATACGTATATCATTACCTGCCGCAGCGAGAGTTCCTATCCACTGAATCTCAACAGTTTCAGAGTCAATCCAAGTATAATTATGTAGCGTCCCGCCGCCACCCGGTGCACCAGGAGCATTAGGATAGTTATCGAAATCAATAGGTAAAGTAAAAATGTTTGCCGCACCATCGATATCGTATATCCTTATATAGGCAACATTCCCAACTGAACTACCCTTGCGGCAAATAACGGAACCGGCAATTCCTGCTTGAGTAAAAGCCGCCGTATAGACTTGCTGGACGTAATCCGCCGCTGCGCCTGTATTTCCGATCTTGGTCAGCCGTTTTCCATCAACATATTGATTGGTCAAAACTTGTGTGGGTGCTCCTACAGGAGTCCAATCAGCAGTAGTAAGATCTTCAGGACTCTTTATCAAGTTCTTAGCGGTCTGAAAAAGCGCCTCACTCTGGCCGATCATTCTCGGCGAGTGAAACCCCCGGAACTCCCGCAGGACCTCGTCTATCGCAGTGGGCGGTGCGTACACCACCTCCTTCCCAGCCGCCGGGATGGTTCCACGCGATCCCACACAGTCGGGCTGGGACAGGTCGAAGATCTCTGCGGCAGGTGCAGCAGGATCGGCGTCTTCGTATACCGAGTACCCACCTTCTTCTGCACCAAAGGCCATCTCCCTGGCCGTGAGTTCGCCAACTATCATTTTTGTTGCCGCAATACTACGGGCTGCGATGTCCCCAGTCTCGATCAGAGAAGTGGTTGCGTTGGCCACGTCACTCCACGCCCCCTCGACACCCAGGATTGTGACCTGGCGCACACGGTAGTACAGCCTTATAGCAATGGGATTTTCCGCGGTTCCCCCGAACGGGATGGGAAAATGAGGGATGAAATTGTCCGGGGTGCTGGTCCACTGATTAATCGTGCCCTGCCAGCCCGTTCCGTCGAGTTTCAGGGAATACCAGTTGGTCTGGTCGGCAGACACCTGGATCTCGTAGTGGTCGAAATTCGCGAGGTTGTACTGCCGGTCCCAGTGAACGACGATACCCTTATACACCCCGTCACAGTGTGTGATGGTGAGTTGCACCGGAGTCGTTGTGCCAGAGACAAGTTTGGTGATAGCCATGACGATGTTTGCTATGCTCGGTCCGATGAGCCAACCTGTAACCTCGACATCGCCACTGAACTTGTGATAGCCGGCTGAGGGAATGCGCTTGTTGAGATCTCGCCGCAGGCGCCTGCTCATTCTTCCTTCCTCCAGCCGAGAAGTGCGCCCAAATTTTCCTCACTGATGGCCTTGTAAGCTCGTCTGCCGGCAGTATGTGGCAGACCCACGGTGAAGGACAGCGCTTGCAGACCTTTCTGCACCATCATATCCCAGTCGCCTTCCGTTAGCTGTACGGCTGTATTTACCCACATCTGCACTTGTGGAAATATGCTCACCCCTCCTGTCTGGAAATACTTGCCCGAGATGGTAGAGAAAATGTCATTCCCGAACATCGGTATGCTCTCAACGTACTCCTGGAATAGACCGAGGATCAGTTTCTTTTTCTTTTCCTCATCATCACCCTGGAGAGCGCCGGAGGCTATGGCGATCACAACCCCGGCAGTAGCTATGCTCACGATGTCAGAAAGGCCGCGATACAGTTCCATACGCCGCATCGCCAGCGGCATATCGAAAGTCAAACGGTTCCAGATGACGTTCAACTCGGAGGTGAACATCGTGAACCACTTGAGTATTTCCCCGTGTCTGTACATCTCAGCCAAGTCCTGCACTCTGGCAGACGGGGAGTTGCGGATAGTCGCAGCATCTGCCGCTTCGATAGCCCTGGCTTCGTTCCCTTGAGTATCCTGCATCGTTTTGTCATAAACTGCCGTCCAGCCGATACTCACAGTCGTAATATCCATGACCTCCAGACCCTTCATGCCCCATTTGCCGATCTTCCCGACGATGGCACTGTAGAGTCCAGGATCAATATGTTTCAGGTTCTCCAGGTCCACGCTGATCTGCCGATTGCGGACAAACTCACTGCGTTCCTTCACGAAATCCACCTGCGTATTGCGAAAAAAGTGGCCGCCGGCAACAGCCTTCACCGATCCCGCCGCAAGTTTCGCCGAGGCTTCCAATAGATACGCCGGCGCCAAAGGTCCCAGGTCCGCCATAAACGCATATGCACCGACTGACTGCTTGGCTACCGACAGAAGGTTAAACCCTAACCAGGCGACCGTTGCGTGTTTCCTACACGTTCGTGCAAGCTTATCTATCCCGTTCATGGCTCTGTAGGCATCTGCTTGTGCGAGATCGCTGGTGTACTTCTTCAGCCAGTGATTTAGTACCGATCCATATTTTTGCTGGACTGCGGCTGTTACCTGGTCGCTTCCAAATATATTGTGCATCTCCCTGACCAGTCCATACTGATGGATGAATCCTTCCTGCTCCTGCACTCCTTCGACCCAGAGATTGAATAGATCCGTGCGGATAGGTTTCTGGTGTTCCGCCTCTATGTCGATCCGTGCGTAGGTAGAGTGTCGAGCAACAAACTGCTTGGAGATACCCGCCCGCCCGGTGAGTTCTACGATGGCCTGGTCCTCTCGCATCTCATAATTTGCTTTCAGGCGGACCATGCGGACATAGTGTTCCTCACCCGGAAGGTCCATATTAAACTGGTCGATAAAAGCGTCCCGGTAGCGGGCGAAGTTCTTTGATCCATCCTCGTCGATCGCATCCGCCATCGCTCGTTCTTTCTCGGAAAGTTTTGCTATACCCTTCATCACTACCTGCGCAGGCAGGTTGTTGCCTTCTATCAAGGCCATAGCAGTGCGTTCGTTTTTCATCCCGATGTACCAGTACATCACGTCCTGGAGGGTCGGCATGTTCCCATCACTGTAGAGGAACCCGTCGATGTCAAACTTACGCCCTACCCATTCTTCACCTTTGAGTTGAGCCAGTGGATTGAGGGTAAATCCCAGTTCCTTCATCTTGTTCAGCACGAAAGTCTTACGTTCCCGCTCTGCTTTCTTGAAGGCACTCCAGGCATCGTTGACTCGCTTCCACCCCAGCTCCGTGAACGGTCCTTCTTTTACCCCGGCGAACACGCCATCCAGAAGGGACAGCACCCGGCGCGGTGTCAAGGTTTGAATCCATAATGCCAGAGACTTGCCGGTGCGCTTCGCTCTGCCTATAACCTTCTCCGGCTCCTCGCCGCGTAGAACTGCGCCTTCCAACCGATTCTTCAGGTTCGCCGCGGCACGGGCCCTTTGCGCCAGTTCCAGGTGCCGCTTTAATCTGCCCAGTTTGCGGAGTATGTCGATGGAGTCGGCAATCTCCTCAAGTTGAGCCAGCGTCATGTCCGGCAAGTTGACAGAGTAGAACCGCTCCAGCTTCTCCATCGGCACCTGTGCTGCAACTTCTGGGTTCTCTTCGAAGAACTTGCGGGTCTGCTCCCTGGCGTACCCCTTCATGGTCTTTTCCATGACCTGTACGCCGTTCACGATGCGGTACTCCCGCATAGTGGGATCCAGCCCCTTTTGAATCAACCGGATCTGCTCGGCATAACCCTTAAATTGGATGCTTCGTCCAGGTGGCCGCGTGATGTGAGCGATCAGCTTCCTGCGTACTTCTCTGAGCTTTTTGGCCGCTCGTCGCTGTGCTGCGGCCTTGCGTACACCCTCCTTGACTTTCTCCACCGCCGCCCACTTCTCGGCGTACATCCGCATCTTGGTTTCTTTTAAGACCCCCTTCGCCTTCTCGGTGTCGATGATCTTCTGGATCTCCCGCCCGAAGGTAATCCCCTCGACGTAGGCTTCCGCCTCTTCTACCGGAGCCTCTCGAGAAAGTATCCGCTTCCATGCTCCCTGCTCGTCCATGATGACCGCTACATGAGCATTACCAGCCAGAGCATTGATCAGACGGGTACGAAAACTCTTGATCCTCCGCTCGATCGCCAGCATCTTCACTTCGTTGCCGGCAACTCTCTCCCGCTCTGCCATCGCTGCCTCGAGCTCGTCGCCGGCTTTTATGGCGAGTTGTTCCTCGGCTGTCAATCCGGCTAGGGCTTCCTCCGTTGCTTCGGTTGCCTTGGTAGCCTTTTCGGTTACTGTTCCCTCAGCTGCCTCCGCTTCTCCGGCCAGTTTGTCGATACCCTTCTCCGTGATTTCGCCAGCTTCGATCTTCGCGGCCAGCTCCCGATCCTCGATATCCCTCGAGGCGTCCACCTTTTCTTGATAGTCGTAGGTGGCAGCGCCGGGGATGACCGGCGACTCGATGGGAACGGTAGGCGGAACTTCCGGCTCGATGGCAGGCTTATGTGCTTCATCCCAAGTTTCCTGATAGAACCTGGCGGCCACTTCGCCAGCGATATCCGCCTCTCCCGGCTCACCGTATTTTTCCTCCATATCGGCACGGAAAGCCTCGGCGCTCTCATAGCCCTTGGCGACCTCCACATACTGCTGATAGATTTCTGAGTCTATCTCGGTGCCGTACAGAAAGTTTCCTTGCCAGTCATCCGGGTGTAAGAGCACCCCCGGTCTCTTGCCGCTTATTCTTAATTGAGCTTTATAACGTTCAACAAATCTCATGGTATCTGAATATACATCCGCATCATAAACGCCATCTTTAACCCAACCACCACTTACAATGCGCCCGGGAGGGATTCCCATTTTCTTGATAAACGGAACGTGTGCCGAGAAGCCCAGGGAAAGATCGACATAAATGCTGCCATCATCCGTCAAGATAGCCAGATAAGTTCCTGTCTGTGGTATCGGTGGAGCTTCTGGTAAGTCAGGATGGAATAGCTGCAGCCTTTGAGCCAGGGTAGCCGTAGCCCTGGTGTAGAACTGGCGAATGTCTCGCATATCTGGATCTTCCAATTTCTCATAGCGCACCGACCGCTCGTAGTCCATCTTGCCCGTGGGGATTGCCATCACTTCGAGGAAGACCCTTCGCTTTCCCATCGCCGCATCTTCGATAGTCTTCATCTGCTCGGAAGTCGGCACCATCGTGCTCTGGAAGGACATATCGCCCGGATGCGTACTGTCTATGCGGATCGCTCCAGCCTGCCATGCCCCAGAGTAGGCACCACGGAAGTAACGGATCTTCTTCGGGTCAATCTTCTCGAATACTTGGCTGATCTCGACGTGATAGATCCGCCCGAGGTATCGGGGCTTGTTCTCGTGCTTGTTCCAGTCGAAGTCGAGCATTTTGCCATCCGACAGGATCCAACCCGCGAGTTCCGGGTCGTCTGTCGTACCGAATATCTTGACCGCTGCCTTGTTGAACTCCTTCTGTGCCGCTTCATCCCGGTGGAACAGGGACAGGTTATCCGCCAGGTCTTTCATCCTGGTGAGCTCTAGCGCCGTCTGTTTGTCGGCTATCTTGCCGCTGATGTGCTGCCAACCCTCTGGCGTCTTGGTCCAGTCTTTTAGACCGACATCCCGCTCCTCGGCAAACCCGAATATCGGCTGGGTCGCCTTCTCTTTTGGTCGGAGTAGCTTGTCGTCCCACGGCGTCAACTCGAATCCCGGTGGTTCCTCTCCCTCCGGGTGCAGTAGTTCTTTGGCTACAGGCAGACCGGCCAACTCTCGAGCTTCTCGCATCTTCTGCGGGTCTTGCGTCCAGTTCTCCCAGCTCACGAGCTCCGCACCCAGCACGTCTACACGGTCCTGGATCGCCGCCACATCGCCGGACTTGAATCCGTATTTCTCGACGATCTTCGCCTGTGCTCCCTTGCTCAATCGCAGGGCTGAGGATAGAGCCTGACGCTCCTGCAGGAGCTCAGCTTTCTTGGCACTGACAGCCTTGGCGACCTTCTCACCTTCCCGAATAAGAGTGTCGTCAAAGCCGAACATATCCGACTGGACACCTTCGGTTGTAGTTACCTGCTGGCGGGCCAGAGCAATAAAGTTACCGAGTTCGTCTGCTGATAGTTTTTTGGATTTGCTGATCCCGAGTCCCTGGAGGCGTTCATCTCCCAGGGATGCCGCGGCTATCGCACTAGCTTTAGCTTCGGGTATCTTATTGTTTCGGTAGAGAGAATAGAGACCATCGGCGGCATATCTGCCAATCGCAAAGCCGCTTCTTCCCTTGTGGCGATCCAGAAGTCCGCGGCGGGATGCTTCTTGTACGGTAAGGCCTCTGTTTTTGAAATACGCGGCATAATCTCTTACACTCCCCTGTCCGTCACGAATATTTGACTCGGCATCGAAACTGCCAGCCATAGCAGCAGTAAACCCATCCGCCTCTCTAACTATCTGAGAGAGGATGGTCGGCAGTCCCAACCTTTGAGCCAGATCCAACCGGTGACGGCCAGTTATGATCTCTAGTGTACCATCAAAACGCTCCCAAAGTACAATGGGCGAGATCCCGACTTTGACATATTCTTCAGCCAGTAGCGGCTCGATGATCCCCCGCTTGTCGGCCATCTCCTTGAAATTGGGAACCTCTTCACTCAAAGTAATGCGAGATAGCTCGATCTCCTGCGGTGTAACAGAAGACGGGTGGATGATGGTAACAGCGTTATCAGCAGACGGCTCTATGCCTTCCTCGACCTGGCTTGTAACGATCGGAGCAACCGGAGGAGCTTCAGCCCTCGCCTGTGCCAGTCCACTGTCCGGCTTGGCAAAAAGAGAATCGTAGGCCTTCTCGAACTCAGGTGACAGGAGCCTTACCTCTCCGCCCAACCGTTCTTTGAGAAAGCTGATCAGTTCTTTGAGTGCCGCTGCTATCTGCTGGAATACAGTTTGCAGTTCCGGTGTGGGTGCCTTGCCGGTAGCCAGGTAATCCTCGAAATAGTCGGCTAGTTTCTCGATGTCTTCGGTGGTCCAGGTTTCCCGCAACTTGCCCAGAGCTGTCTCAAACTTCTTGATCTGATCCGGGGATAAAGCCAATCGCTCAACTGCGTGAAAGAACTCGTGGACTCCGGTATGGAAGTCGGCCTTGCCCAGTGCCGTGAATACTGCCTTGACCTGTCCCTTGAACTCCTCCAGGTCCACGGCCAATGGTGATATCGGCCTTCCCTCGACCATGAACCGGGTGGCCGCTACTCCCCGGCCTGCGGCCAGTGCCTCTTTTGTTTCCTCGGTAATCGCAGTCACTTCGGGAGAGATGTACTTCCGTAGCCACTCCTCTGTCGTCTGTCCGGACACCTTGGCGATAACGTCTGTAAGTTTCCCGTAGAACTCAGCCTGCTCCGGCGTGTCGGCGGTGAACAGTTCCCCCATCCGCTGTACGAACAGACCACGGGTAAGCTCTTGCTGTGCAGCCGGCGCAGCGGCCGCCTCGAACCACTGTAAGCCGTACTCAGCTCCTCGAGGGTTGGTGGCAATCAAATCCTGCTGTAAGGCAACATCCAGTTCATCGGTGGGATTCCACTCAATCTCCTGCCCAGGGTAACGAGCAGCCAAATCCAGTACGAGCTCTCGACGCATATCTGTCTCTGTCTCGTTGACAACATCCTCGATATAGATGTGGTCGCCGACCGTCTCATATTGCACGTATCCGTAACGTTTTCCGGTGGTAGGATCTCCTGCCTTTAGAACCGCAGTAACTCCTTCTCGGGTCCTGGTGCGCTCCTCTACTTGGGTGTAAAGCCTTTCCTCGGGAGTGCGAACCACAGCCGCTGCGGGGGCTGGTGCTCCTTCAGCAGTAACCGGAACTGCTGCCACCGGTGCCTTGCCGGGATGCTGCTGATCCCAGACCTTTCCCAGGTATTCTGCCCACTTTCCTTTGTTGACTTCCGAGACTTCCCGCCCGTAGTTGTTCCTGAGTGCGGTGTTGATGAATCCAAGTCGAGAAGGAGTGGTTGCCGCCAGACCCTTTATCTCGTTCATAGTCTGGACATCAGCCCGGACTCCCAGAGGTATCCCGACCACGCCGAAAATCAAACCGCCCAGTATCCCGCTTGTCGTCTGCTCCCAAAGTTGGTTGACACCTTCCTCAAAGGTCAGACGCTCAGCACCCGGCACCAGGATCTCTTGACCACCCGGTCCAACTCCTGAAAAGTCATATCCCCAAGTTTTCATCAGTTCCCTGGCATAGGCATCCGTAGCAATAGCCGCAATACCTTGAGCCGTTTCCTCTATCCCTTCTGCAGCCCCAGTAGCTACGGCACGGGAAAGACCCAGAGCAAGATGGCCCAAGACCCCAGTGGACAGCAGTTTGAGAGCTACCTTTTCGGCTACATCCGATAGCAGTTGACCGCCGGGAATGGGAACATGGAAGAGGGCCATGATAGCAATGTTCCCAAGGGATTCGATAGCACCCTCAATGGTTCCCTCTATTTGCGCCAGAGGCGAAGCAATATCATGGGGTACTCCATCCTCACGCATCCTCTGGTAGGCCAGCCCGATCATTGATTTCATTAGGTATTGGGTAGATCCGGTCGCAAAACCAACAAGTCCCATCATTGCTGTGATGGCTGGGACACTCGCACCTTCGCTTATCCCGGCAAGGACCAGTCCAGGAGGACTGACGGCAAGAAGGGCGCCTGCGGCTATCCCGGTAGCCCCGCCCATGATGCTTCCCATAAGGTAGGATTTGATCATCAACGGATAAGACCCCGCTGCGGTCACGATCCCCTTGCGAAGCAACTCTGCCGCATTTTGCAAAAATCCTTTCGCTATGGGTCGAGGCAGTTCGGTCAACGGCTCTCGAATCTTTACCAGTTCATTGATTTGTCTTTCCAGCTCCGGGTTTTCCCCGTTTGGACTCATCATCCAGCGCTCGGCCAGCTTGCCAATCTGGTCGTTTATCTGCCCAGTATCCCAGGCATTTTTCACAGACTTCGCCAGAGTTGGTGGCGGTACAACTTTACCCAACCAGAACTTTGAAACTTCCTCTAGATTGGCTTGAACAAACGCCGGGTCCAACTTGAACGTCTGGGCTATATACCGCGTAGTGTTGATTTCGTTTAGTTCTTTTACCGGATCATCAGAAGAGGCTAGTAAGTCTGCCAGTGAGCCACCCGGCTCTGGTGGTTCTGGAATAGGCCCCCTGCGCCTTTTATACATCGCACTAGGCTCCAGGCCCACACCTATCAGGTATTCGTCTATAGTTTCATCCGGCATCTTGATGGGACGGTATTCCGGCTCAGGCTTGGGAGCAGATGGAGGTTGTGTCTTTTTGTGAAGTAGTCCTACTTGTTCCAGGTAATAATCTATATCAGACACGTATCCATCCTATTTATTCAATTCATTCAAGCGTTTTATCAGATCAGGATTCGTAGCGAAGCCCGTTTTTTTGTTGTACCAACCTCTTGCAGTCAAAAACCAATCTTCGAAAACAATTTCCGGCGCTTTGCCAGCTCCCCTCAGTTCTGGAACGATCTCTCGGTAGAGTTCTCGCCCAACTTCTCTTCCTGCGGCCAGCTCCTCCTGCTCCGCCTCTCTCTCTTGTTTTCTGATGATTTCCTGCGCCTGTTCCGCTCCGGTGGCTGCTCCCGGTTCACCGATCTTGACCCAGGATTTATCCATCAGATTCCCATGGGTTCCCAGGTAGCCGTAAAGAACCAACTTATTGTCTTCCAGTTTGAACCGAAACTTGTTCTTGTTGTTATCCAGCAGAACCGCAGCCCCATAGTCACCCGTTTCCGTACCTGAAGTATCCGGGGAAACAGAAACAAAGTTGTAGTCTGGATATCTTTGCTTTGCCAGCCGGAACATATAAGCCGAATAAAGAAGCAGGTCTTCTCGCCATTCCTCGGTTATTGCGGTGAATCCGCCTTTGTCGATCTGTCCCGTCATCTTCTCCGCATTAGTTAAGAGCCGCTTATCTTGTTTTAGCACGTCTTCTGTTATTTCCTTGGTTTCACTCCAAAGCGTATTCAGTACCCAGTCTTTGTGTTCATTTATAAAATTCTCTGTTGCTTGCATGTACTGTTCATCCGTGGCGTCAGGGTGCTGTTCAGAAAACCGTACCAACTTTATTCCTACCTCTGCCCTCAATTTCGGATCATTTTTAATCCTCGCATTCAGTTCGGCCAGTGCAAACTTCAATCCGGTAGGTTGTGCTTTAGTAAGATCCGCATACATCGAAGCGGCATCCTTGAGCAATATTCTAGATCCACCTTCAGCATATAACTGGCTATCGAGTATACCCCTCCTTACATCTACGCCTTTGCCGTCCAATTCGGCTTGGTACATCGCTATCTTCACCTTATAACCATTCTGCTCCATCTGGTCGTCCCAGGCTTTCTTGCCTGCTTCGTCTGTCAAGCCTTGATCGTTAATGAAAAGTTCACGTAACCTTGTGAACCTGTCCGTCCATTTAACTTTATTGTCTCCCTGGAAAAAGTCTGAAGAATCTACCGCTTTAAGAGCCATTTCTGCCTTCTGGAGAGTGTCTGTCCGGCTGTAAAGATCACCAAACGAGTCATCAAGTGCCAAGTCCTGGATCTTCCCCTGATATTCCCACTCCTGCCTGACATCCTGGAGTACACTCGCCCTGACTTCCGGATTGCCGTCATAAAAGGGTGTGTTTTCTGCAAGCCACGCCTCGCCGGCAGCGGGATCTCCGGTTTGCTTCATAATGGTCATCGCACCGTCGCGGGCAAAGGAATACTGTGCGGCCGCCGTGAACTTAGCCAAGAAAGCATCCGCGTCTTCCGGCCATATACGGCCTACCCGTTCCATATCTTTCAACCTGATGGACATCTTGTTAACTTTGACTTCCCACGGATCGTTGGATAAAAGAAGCGTACTAGAAAGTTTATTCAGGCCGGCCATCGCCTCATGGTCTGCCGCAACGTTCCACTGACCGGAGATGATCTTCTTGTTTTGGATATTCTTCATATTGAGATGCTGGATCATTTCCCTGCGAGCATCTCTATTGGTGGTGTTCTTGTTTATGTATTCCAACTGTGACTGGAAGAACTTATCCTCATCGGCTTCTATGTCTGCGAGTGATGCCTGACCGAAAGGTTTCTGGACAACCGATGGAGCTTGACCGCCGGATGGACCGGTGATCTCCAACTCTCCACGGGCATCAAACATCTTCTGCTGCAGGCTTTCGTTGTAATCCTTATAGGCTTGCTCTAAATAGGCCAACTGCTGATTGACCTGGGACACCCGTTGGGCATCATTCAACATGCCGGCGAGACCCCCGACTGTGCGGGTTATCTGTGCCAGAGTTCCAAACGTCTGGGCTTGCTGTCGTAACTGCCAGCTAGGTTTCATTATCCAATTCCTCTATCTGAATTACTGATCCCATCCCCAGTATTGACCCCAGTTTTGCCAGGTTGAACTACTGCCTTCCCACACTACCGCATCTTGAGTTGTGCCATATGGTTGATACCGTATTCCTCCGAGTGCCTTCATCTTCCTCCAATATTCACCATACTGTCGCTTATATCGTTCAGTTAACAACGAAGTGGCGGCCCCAATATCGGCCAAGCCAGTCTTCAATTTCACCCCGCCGAGGGTTACACCGGCACTCCCGCGTTCGATCGTTCGATCGGCTGCGGCGAAAGCCAGATCAACGTTCTGTTGAGCGGCCGCCAACGGCGATCCTTTTGCACGGACTCCGGCAGCTCCCAATCCCGCCTCCTCTGAAGATGCGGCCATTTCCGCTCCGGTCATCGCCATGCGTCCCTCGTAGGCGACTTGGGCACCCTGTTCTTTAAGCGAAAGGACACCTTCTTCTTTCATAGTACCTAGACGTCTTTCACTCTCGACACCGGCTTCCGCGGCCTGTGCTTTCATTTCTTCCATGGCATACCAGTAATCGATGATCGCTTCTTTCTTCTCCGCTTTGGTAGCACTCGCTGCTGATACCGCACCTCCTATCTGAAAACCAAGTGAAGCTAAAGCCGTAATGGTCGCTATCGCAGTACCCATCTTATTTCTCCTTCACCAGGGCATACATGATCATATCTTCTCCGTGTGTACCGTAACGCTTCATCAATCCTTCCGACTTGAATCCTAATCGCTCGTCGAACCGGATAGATTCAGGACATTTTTTAGGGTCTAAGGCTGCCTGCAGGCGAACATACCCATTCTGAGAAAAACAACCATGAAGCAGTTTCTTTGCCACAATCCAGGTATCCGGATATTTCTTCGCCAGAGGAGAGAACACAGCCCAGATCTCACCAACGCCCGGCCACATATTGTGAATGCCGCAACAGAACACGATCTCTCCGAATGGATCCACCACAGTTACAGCGGGTCCAGATATCTTCTTGATATCCGCCCATTGTTTGATCGGCTGTCCCTCCCGGCACTTCTTCTCATAGTCCATGAGCTCGATGTTCAAGAAATCCTTGGGTTCGTATTGCCGCACTGTCAGCTTGGTCATGCGGCCACCTCCGGTATCAGAACCAAGATCGTTGTCCGGTAGGGCTGGTCTTGAATGAACCAAACCCAGGCGTCCCGATGGGGAGTACCCTGCACGGGAATATGAACATCTCCCGTGTAGGCAGAAGTCCAGGCGGAGCCGTCAAACTTCTGCGCAGTTTCCAGGTTGACAGCCTCCGCATAGCCCGCTTTAAACGGCATACTTTCCAGTACTCGAGCGGTGACCGCCACCATTCGCTTTGTTTGGCCCTGCCCGGTTCCCGTCTGTATCTGGGTATTCAGGCGCATGGTCTGACCCCTGCAGGTGAAGGCCATGCCGATGACGACATGATCGCCAACACCGTCGCCGGCGGGATAGGTCAGAGATCCGCTGGCTACCGCCACGGTATGGATCGTTGAATCCGTGATGTTGTAGATTGTAACTGTCTCGTCGTTGAACCGTGCAAGTCCGTTTTGTGTTGCGCCGGCGATTGCCGCGATATCAACATAGGAATCCAGCGGGATGTCTGCGGTAGCCCACAGGTGGTCGAACTTCTCAACTACCCGGCCGGAGGCCCGGTTGACACTGATATACACTTCATCATCGGTAGTTCCCGGAACCACGCACACACTCTCGATCGTCCCGCCGGCCGTGGTGATGTGATACCAGGCCAGCACTCCATAGGCTTTGTTGTATAAAAGTGCAGCGAGTTCTCCGTTGGTCACGGCGAAAAGAGTAGGTTGCGGCATCTTTGCTACGGCTATTTGCGTGACCCCATTCTCAAGCATGTGATCCGCGCCGAAGGTCAGATCCGGGGATTGTATTTCGGGACTCTGTGAGAGATAAGGATATTCACGCAACAGAGCTTTAGCCAGGGTGCCTTGTGCGAATACAGGCGCATCCTGAAACATGGTCGCCTGCAGAAAAGCGCTACCCAGTCCACTTCTTCGCTTCGGCTTGATATTCAAGGCTGTTACTGTATCAGGCAACACCCATTCGGCGCTGCACGTTCCAATGATCAGGGCATCTGCCCCGATCATCCAGTAAATATCATCATCCTCCTCTGAAGCGATCTCGAAGAAGAATGCGCCCCCCTCTCCGTATACGCTTCGCGTGTAGCTGATATCCTCGGTCTCCGGAACAAGCGGGTTTGCCCACAGAGATTCATCTTTCAACTGTTTGGTGGTATAGGTGATCATGTTGAAATAGTTGAAATCCCCGTACCAGAACGGTTCTGAAGCCCAAGTAGTCTGGGGTTCGTTGATGCTGCCGGCGTAGAACATCCTGCCGAGGAAATGAGCGATACAAGATGGATAATCGTCTGCCGCACTGAAGGGTTTCGTACATACCCAGTACCAGTGGACCGTGTTATCGGTGATATCGTCTTCCTCAGTAGTAGGTCCAGTGGCGCCCGCGCTGGTTCCTGCGGTGATACACTGATAAATCTTCATCGGGGTTCCGTTGGTAACCATATCGTCCACCACGTAGGCGGTGTTCGCCGCCCAGGCATCCACGCCATCCGCGAAATCAATCGTCAAGTTTGCGAGGCTAAACGCTGTTCCCCCGTTCCAGGTCAGGGTTGCAATCGCATGACTGTAATGGACCAGGTACAGCACATTGCGCACTTTCTGGTACTGGATCTGAAACAGCTCGGTGGTCGTGTAGGTGGTGGTAACTTCGGTGGGAGCCCCTACTAAAACTCCATCTTTCCAGATACGTATTTTTAGGTTGGTGAACTCCAGGACAAAGGCACTGGATTCGTTGACGACAAAGGGGATAAGTCTTGCCTTTGCCCCCAACTTGGTAATACCCAGATACTCTTCTCCCGGACGGGTCCGCACTCCGCCCTGGGTGAACGGAACCCAATTATCGACGATCTGGTTTCCTTTATTGTATAGCTCGGTATCGAATCTGCCGGAGAACTTTTGGCTGAGCTCCCCTGCGGTGAAATCGGTAATGACAGGACGCTGTAACATCAGACATCCTCCCAGCGCACCGGTTCCGGCGTTCCTTCAGCTCCTTCATTCAACGCAACAATCCGCGCACTGGCATATGCGCCTGAGAACTTCTGAAAAGCCAGGATCGCAATTTCTTTACTCCCAGTGACCTCAAAAGCAATCTCGGAGGCGATTTTCAGTGCTACGACCTCGCACAATAAGGAATCCCAATTGGATGGATCTTCCGATAAAGACAGGGCATTCAAATCGCGCTTCGTGTATTTGATAAATGAATTGTCTTGATCGCAATACAGGCATTTGCCCTCCAGGAGATACTGCACTCCCTGGTCGCTCTCCTTCGCCGCGGCCAGGTTCGGAACCTTGAATACCCGCAGAAAATCATAGGGAATCACGTACTGGTAGGCGTACACGGTGCGGTTGTAGGGAGGCGTTCCGTAATAGTCCCATCTGGCCGATCCATCGACCTGATTTGCGAGTACTCCCGTGGGTGGTGTTGCAGCCGCGGTCGTGCCGGCCTTGTCACAGACATAGACCTTGCCGATATCCCAGGTCACCAGGTCGCCCACCACGTAGGCGGTCGACGGCCAGTGGCACCAGTTTGTCAGTGCCGTGGATGGTCCCACATAGGCCCATATCACGGTACCATCGGTAACCCCGGCACCCGTACCCGTTGGCCCTCCGGCTGCAGCGGAGATCCCTGCGGCGGTACATCGATAGATTTTGTTGGTGTCGTTGGTAACGCGCTCGCCGAGCAGGTAGGCATGGCTGGCGGTCCAAGGGCAGGCCTGGTCGATCATGTTTTTCGCAAGCTCACGGTGGCAACACGAGGGCCAAGGGATCAAACGTAGGATCTCGTCCCGGCATAGAGGGTAGGCGGTGATCGCCCGGGCGGCATTCTTGGTTGTGTCTGTTATGATCGAGGCCGGCAGACTGCCAAGACTGCGGAGAGCTCTGTTTATGATCTCCAGATTCGTCATCTACTACCTTTTCTTCTGGGTGCTTGGCTTCCAGCCGGTCTTTTTTCGCATAGTTCCGTAAACATAGCGGCCGGTTCGTTTTTTCCCGTATCCCCGTTTCTTCGCTGTCGCCTTCAGCTTTCGTTCCATTTTGCGAGGCATAATCCCCTCCTGTGGAAAATCCGGGGGGATTTCGCCCCCCGGACTATTTTTCTCTGCTCTGCGAACTACTTCTTGGCCTTACGACCTATCTGGCTGCCGAGAATCTTGTCCTTATGACTTGTTTGAGACTCAGGACCTGGATAGGACTTCACCGGTTCCGGCTTTTTCTCTGTGATCTTCGCTTCAGCCTCTTTGTTGGCCTCAGTTCGCTCCTGATTAATCTTTTCCCTCTCGGGTAGGATTTCATCATGGATGCGATCCTCAGCCTCTTTCGCCGAGACTTCGCGGAGCGGTCTGAAATATTGCCAGATGTCCCTTTTCTTGGCCCACACCATGTCGATCGTATATTCACGGCCTTGCTCGAAGTAATCGATATCCGCAGCTGTATTCTGGATGCACTCGACCTCTACTAAAATCGGTTCCACGTTCTACCTCCTTACGGCGTAGCCGCGATGAGGTACGGCGCATCGACAGTGAAGAACGCTCTCCAGCTGCCGGCAGTGAGTGCGAAACCTGCGATGGTGTAGTTGCAGCCCATATACCGCAACGCCATCTGGGCGGGAATCTTGAACGCGAATATCGTGCTGTTTGCGGCCCAGGCTACGATTGTCGCATTCGCCAGGATCCCGGAACTCCACATCACTGTGGGCGTTGTGAGGCCGGTGGCTGCCGATGTGACCAGGTCGATCTGGAGTGTCCCGCCTGCTGCGGAGATCGGAGCGACTGCGCACTGGAAGACGAAGTACAGCTGGTTAATGATGTTGCGCGGGATGTGCGTAAGGTCGATCACGTTGGTTGACACGTGGGTGGCGACCGTGGTTTCAGCCTGGGGTGTTATTGATACCACTCCGGCCGTAGTAGCGACGGCGCAAAGGCAAAGATCTTTGTCAATGATCATAGCTTTTCCTCCTTTCCTTAAATCGTGAGCACTTCGGCTTCGGTGTTGATGATCGCATCGCACCGCTTGATGGGAATGCCCATGTAACGAGTGATCGGTTTTCCGCCGACCTCTTCATACCGCAGGGCGGCATTAGCCTTGACTGCAGCCTGCTGCTGTAGAAATTCCAGGATCAGGTTGTTGCAGTAGAAAACTGCCTGGCCCATCCCGAAGGAAGGAATTCTGTAGTAGGCTTTGGTCATTGCGGCGAATAAATCCACCACGGTTGAAGATAGCAGTGCAGTGTCTACGTTGGCACAACGTACCACGTACCTCCAATCCCTGACCGTGAAGCCGAGATCCCACTTGTAGTGGGTCCGATAGCCCTGATACCGCCCGGCCGGGGTCTGAGCATCCATCAAGGTGACTTCCCCAAGATCCTGGTGGTTGAAACCACCCCCCTCGGCACCTTTCGGATAGATCCCGTGTGCGGTGTTCGGACCCCAAACGATCAACCAGATCGAAGTCTGATACGCACCGCTGGCCGCACCGTGAGTATCAATACAGTTGTATGCTGTAATGGTGCTCAGATTTGCTCCGTACTGTGGGTAACGGGGCATCAGACCGGTGAACCGCTCCGGATTCGTGTTCTGGTTGCCATAGAAAATGGTGGTGGCCATAGTCTGGTTCATGGCCTCGAGGAAAGCGTTATCCTCTGACAGCCGCCACGCTGCCGTGTTGCCGTTCAGGTCCGCAAGGGCCTTGTCAACCTCGGCATACGCCTCCAGCATCCCACACGTATCCGTTACCTGAGATG